>ERZ791753.1409-NODE-1409-length-15383-cov-2.558194_pt1 | contig 15383 bp, 16 predicted proteins | sample MGYA00509951_ERZ791753 | MGnify/ENA primary metagenome ERZ791753 (study PRJEB30046, sample SAMN00792026) | human gut metagenome | study: EMG produced TPA metagenomics assembly of the A metagenome-wide association study of gut microbiota in type 2... | reverse complement strand
CAGGTGAGGAAGGTATGAGCCCCACCCGCATTGAACGAGAATGGTGATTATCTGCACCAATCTTCGATTTTGTTTTGGGCATAGAGGTAGTAAACGGCCAGTCCAATCCAACTTGTCAGCAGCAGGATAATGGTGATTCCAATTTTACAAACCGGAGAGATGTTCTTTTTAAAGACATCTATTACAGCCATTACTGTAACAACAATACCGATTACATAAATAATTGTTCCTATCATAATGTTTTATATTAAATGATTTGATTTCCAAAGTTATATGAAGTTTTTGGGAATTACAAATTTAAAAGAATTTTAATTATTTTCATTCCTTGTCGTATTCTAGAATTACATAGGAACTTCCATTAATAAAATAGTGGCTTCCGTAAGAATCTCTATTTTGAAGTCCTCTGTATCCCAAATACCTATACCGTCGCGTCTGGAAAGCTGATGGCCGGCAACTCCAATGCTACCCTCTATGATGAATAGATAAACTCCGTTTCCCGGTTTATGTAAAGTATATTCCACTTTCTGTCCGGCATCAAAAGTGCCCATTGAGAACCAGGCATCTTGTAAAATGCTGGCTGGCGCACTGCCATCCGGTGCAATAAAAGTACCTAATGTATTTCGTTTCAAAACCGGGCGAATATCATAATTATGATATTCGGGCGGGGTGTTGTTCTGTTTAGGGAAGACCCATATTTGCAAGAATTGAAGGTCATCTTTGTTGCTCCCGTTGTATTCACTATGGTAGATGCCTTTGCCTGTACTCATTACCTGAATCTCACCCGGAGTGATGGTGCGGGTGTTCTCTACACTGTCGCCATGGGTAAGGTAACCTTTGAGTGGAATGGAGATGACTTCCATGTTTTTATGCGGGTGCATATCGAAACCTTCGCTCGGCGCCACCGTATCGTCGTTTAATACTCTGAGCGCTCCGAAATGGATACGTTCTTGGTTGTAATAATCTGCAAAACTGAAAGTATGGTGTGTCTTTAGCCAACCATGATTGAAATAGCCTCTTGAATCGGCTTTGTCTACAATGTTTTTCATAAAGCTTCTATTTTTAATGTTTATGTAATATAAACAATACAGAAGCCAAAATGTTTCAGATTTTTAATGACTCTGTTGCTTTAACAGGATTTATCACACAGATGTGACGAAGAACTAAAACGCGTTTCAACTAAATGGAAGACGAACCTTTTTAATTTACGCAGACAAGTGGGAAATAGGAAGAAAACAATTCTTTTGCCCGTTCGAGCTGTTCCGGCGTGTTCTCTTTTACGTCTTTCAGCAGATACGGTTCTCCTAAGGCTTCATATTTGTGTACGCCAAGCGTATGATAGGGGAGAATTTCTACTCGCTGAATCATTTGATAGCCTTTAAAGTGCTCTCCAAGCGCTCGTATATCTTCCTCAAAGTCTGAATAGCCCGGTACGAGAACATAGCGTAACCAGAAAGGTTTGGAATGTTCTTCAAGCCATTTTGCCGTAGCTAATGTTTGATTGTTTTCTCTACCCGTCAGCTGCTTATGTCGGTGAGGATTAAATTGTTTCACGTCCAGCAATACGAGGTCGGTGAGTGTAAGGAGTTCTTCTACAGCTTCATTCCACAGTCCTCCGTTACTGTCGAGGCAGATGTGAATACCGTTTTCTTTTAATTGTTTGAATAAGGGAATGAGTGTCTTGGCCTGAAAGGTAGGTTCGCCTCCGCTAAAGGTAATGCCTCCTTTTTTGCCAAAGAAAGGTTTCTGGCTCATCGCCATCCGTAGAATCTCTTCGGCAGGAGTCTCTTTTCCTTCTTTTGCCGGAATTGTATCCGGATTGGCACAATAAAGGCAACGGAAATTGCATCCTTGCAGGAATACCACTAATCGTAAACCCGGGCCGTCGAATGTGCCCATGGATTCGTAAGAGTGAAGTCTTATTAGTTGAGAGTTGAGAGTTGAGAGTTGAGAGTTCATTTTTGCAATGTGTTTTTTGTTGATTTGACAATACTTACCAATAAACTGATTAGTTCATTACAGTCCGAATGAATGGAATCATAGGATTCAATATTTATATATTCACTGTCATTTAAAAGCATTAACCAATACTCTGTTTCGTTTGCCTCTTTTAGGGCAACGTTCATCTTATTGAGAAAGTCAGCTTTGCTCTGTGCATGTTCGGCTTCCCGGCACAAAGCTCCGATGGCAGTTCCGCTTCGCAATAATTGTTTGGATAAGACAAATTCTCTTTTATTCTCTGATAAATATTTGTAAGCTTTGATAATCCTCAAAGCAAACGTATATGCCTTATCTCCAACAATACTCTGTCCCATATTCAATATACCCAAATTGCCCCCATTAACTAACTCTCAACTCTCAACTCTCCACTCTCAACTAAATAAGATTTCCTTTATTAAAGTTTTTCGTGGAACGAGCGGCTGATAACTTCCAGCTGATGTTCGCGGCTCAGTTTAACGAAGTTCACGGCATATCCGGACACACGAATCGTCAGTTGAGGATACTTTTCAGGATGTTCCATAGCATCTTCCAGCATCTCCCGGTTCAGCACGTTTACATTCAGGTGGTGCGCGCCTTTGGTAAAGTAGCCGTCCATCATGGTCACCAGGTTTTCGATTCTGTCTTCAGCTGTCGCACCCAATGATTTGGGGACAATAGAGAAGGTATTACTGATACCATCCTGTGAATCGCGGTAACGGAGCTTGGCTACGGAACTGAGTGAAGCGATAGCGCCGTTCTTGTCACGTCCGTGCATTGGGTTGGCTCCCGGAGCGAAAGCTACGCCTTTGGCACGTCCGTCCGGAGTGGCACCTGTCTTCTTTCCGTACATGACATTGGATGTAATAGTCAATAAAGAAAGGGTAGGGCGTGCGTTTTTGTAGATAGGAAGTTTCTTCAATTCTTCGCTGAAGAAGTATACCAAATCTACGCCTAAGTGGTCTACACGGTCATCATCGTTACCAAAGCAAGGGAATTCGCCCTGAATATCAAAACCTTCGGTCAGACCGATATCATTGCGGCGTGCTGTAACCTTCGCATATTTAATAGCCGACAGTGAATCGATGGCAATTGAAAGTCCGGCTACACCATAGGCCAGATTAATACGGGGGTCGGTATCGACAAATGCCATTTGAGATTTTTCGTAGTAATATTTATCGTGCATATAGTGAATGATGTTCATCGCTTCATTGTATACACGGGCAATCTGAATCAATACTTTCTTATAGTTGGACAATACTTCCTCGAAGTTCAGCAATTCGCCCGTCAGTACCGGAATATCCTTCACCATCACGGTTCCGGTGTTTTCGCAACGTCCTCCGTTGATAGCCAGCAACAGGGCCTTAGCCAAGTTACAGCGTGCGCCGAAGAATTGTATCTGGCGGCCTATGTCTTGGTAAGAAACACAGCAGGCAATACCATAATCATCCGAGTGGCGAACTTCGCGCATCAACTCGTCATTTTCATATTGAATGGATGAAGTGTCGATAGAAACCTTTGCACAGAATTCTTTGAAACCTTCGGGTAGGTCGGGACTCCAGAGAATCGTCATGTTAGGTTCGGGAGAAGGGCCGAGGTTGTATAAAGTTTGCAGGAAGCGGAACGAAGTTTTTGTTACTTTTGTACGTCCGTCGTTGAAACGTCCGCCAATGGCTTCGGTTACCCACGTAGGGTCTCCTGCAAAAATATCGTTGTACGATTGCATACGCAGATGACGTACCATGCGCAATTTAATAACAAACTGGTCGATTAATTCCTGTGCGAAACTCTCATCAATGTTTCCTTTGTTTAAATCGTACTCTATATAGATGTCGAGGAAAGAAGAAACGTTACCTAACGACATGGCCGCTCCGTCTTGTTCTTTTACGGCAGCCAGGTAAGCCATATACACCCATTGAACGGCTTCTTGGGCATTATAGGCCGGACGGCTGAGGTCGAGTCCGTAATAATCTCCCATGATTTTAATCTCTTTCAAGGCTTTGATTTGCTCTGAAACCTCTTCGCGCAGGCGGATACGCGCGTCAGTCATCGGACCTGTGAGCGTTTTTAAATCGTCCAGTTTCGCTTCAATCAGACGGTCGGTTCCATAAAGAGCCAAGCGGCGGTAGTCGCCGATGATGCGTCCACGCGCATAATTATCAGGCAATCCGGTGAGGAATCCCAGAGAACGGAATGAACGGATTTCGTCGGTGTACACATCGAATACGCCGTCGTTATGAGTTTTGCGGTAATGAGTGAAGATATCCATTACTTTTTCGTCTACTTCCAGCCCATTCTCTTTGCAGGCTTTGCTTACCACTTTGATGCCTCCGTAAGGTTTTATGGCACGTCTGAGCAATTCGTCGGTTTGCAAACCTACGATGAGTTCGTTTTCCTTGTCAATGTAACCGGCTTTATGTGAAGTGATGGTAGAAACGGTGTGATTATCGATTGAACGTACGCCATTGTTCGTTCTTTCTTCTTCAAGAGCTTGAAGACATAGTGACCAAATGCGGTTTGTCCGCTCTGTAGGGCCTGCCAGGAAAGAGGCATCGCCTTCGTAAGGTGTGATGTTTGTTTTTACAAAATCTGTAACGTTGATTTCTTTGCTCCAAAGACCATCTTTAAAGGTTTTGTTCAATTCCATAAATTTATTCTATTAAGGTTGGTATTTTGTTTTAGAGCGTGCAAAGTTACGATTATAATTTGTATTCTGAATCGATGAGCTTCTATAAATATGTTATAAAACACAAAATCTTCTATTTGTGCCGGCTTTTTTCGTTTATATACCTGTCAATATGTATGGTGTATTCCGAATAAAATAGTACTTTCGCATGATTTTCTGACATAACGAAAGTCGTGTTTGGGGCTGGATTGGGTGATAATGGTTGCTTTTTACATCGTAAAAATATCTATATCGGCAGGTCTTTGAAGGGAGGATTCTATAATCCTGACGGAGGAGGTGGATAACTGTTTACCGGATAAGAGTGATGTTTAGCCCTTGTATTGGATTGATTGATGTCGGAAAAAGTAGAAAAAAGTATCAATAAAAAAGTGTGTAACATTATGGGTGAAAGAGAAAACGAGGCATTGCAGGCTTTAGGAAAGAAGACGGAATACAGTCAGGATTATGCGCCGGAAGTATTGGAGGCGTTTATGAACAAGCATCCGGACAATGATTATTGGGTACGATTCAACTGTCCGGAATTTACCAGTCTTTGTCCCATTACCGGTCAGCCGGATTTTGCGGAGATACGTATCAGTTATTTACCTGATAAAAAGATGGTTGAAAGCAAGAGTTTGAAACTCTATTTGTTTAGTTTCCGCAATCACGGTGATTTCCATGAAGATTGTGTGAATAAGATTATGAAGGATTTAATAGCTTTGATGGACCCTAAATATATAGAGGTAACGGGTATTTTCACGCCTCGCGGGGGAATCTCTATTTATCCTTATGCCAATTATGGTCGTCCCGGAACGAAATATGAGGAACTTGCCTACTATCGTTTGATGAATCATGACCTTAAATAAGGTTATTTAGTTAAAAGTTGAAAATTGAAAGTTGAAAACTTCTTTAATGGAAAATTGAAAGTTGAAAATTGAAAATGGGAAAAGGAAAGCTCCCTCTTCGGGGTAAGATGTTCTTATTTTAATGGAAAATTGAAAATGGGAAATGGAGAAGTGAATAAACCACTCAGCATTTTCCATTTTCAACTATCTATAAAGTAATTCTATCTTTTAATTCTCGGTAACCTAAAGTTTCCATTGAATTAAAATTTTCCACTTTCAACTTTCAATTTTCCATTAAAGAAGTTTTCAACTTTCAATTAATTAAGAGAACTCCAGTCCGAATTCCTCTTTTAACCGTTGTAAGTGCGGATTCTTTTTTGCCATCATTTGGTATTGCTCTACGCGGCTATAAGCACGTTTTGTTTCCTGTGGAGCGCTGACCCTCACTTGCATGGTAATGAATCGGTTATGTAATCGGGCACGCATGTGCTGCTCTATTTTAGGAGCGATACCCACCATATATTTTTGCACCAATTCATTATCTACCGCTACTTCAAATGTGGTTTCGTTAAGTAGTTTCAGTTTCATATTTTTCATACGCCCGGCTGTAGCAGCTTCCTCTATGGGTAGAAGATTGGCAAACTCGAACCAGCAGAAAGATAAATCCTTTTCTTCGAAAGGACGCATCTCCTCTTGGGGAACGGTCCTTGCATTTTCTGCCTGAGTTTGCGACGAGTTTGCCTGAGAGGCCGGCGTATTTTCCGCCTTTTTCAGTGGACGCTTGATAGAAAAGCTGATGCTTTCCAAATCGACCTTAGGAATCATTTTCTCTTTTTCCTGTTCAGGTATCGGGTTCTTTCGCCACGCAGGAGTTTGGCCTGCTTCAATAGAACTCGATTCGGGAGCCTGTGCGGAAGTCGTTGCAGAGGCAACCGGTGCAACGGAAGCTTTTGCCTGAGGCGCGGGCTTCGTAGCTGCCGTAGCAGCTTGTTGCTTAAATAGGGGTTTTAATATGTTCGTAGGGCGTTGCCCACACGAGGCCGAGTCTTCGTCCTGTGTTAATTGCGCTACCTGTATAAGCGTTAACTCTACCAGGAAACGTTTGTTCTTGCTGGCACGGTAGTTTAAATCGCAATCGTTACAAAGCTTCATAGCCTTGTACAAGAATGAAGTCTTGCATTTCTGTGCTTGTGCCTGATACCGTTCGCGGACACTGGCGCCTACCTCTAATAAAGGAAGTGTGGCAGCGTCCCGGCTCACCAGCAAATCGCGGAAATGAGAAGCCAGCCCGGTAATGAAATGGTTACCGTCGAATCCTTTGTTTAGAATGTCATTGAACAGTAACATGATTTCCGGTACTTTATTTTCGAGCAAGCAATCTGTAATTCTGAAATAATATTCGTAATCCAGCACATTGAGGTTCTCGATAGCACTTTTGTATGTAACGTGTCCGTTGGTAAAGCTTACCACCTGGTCGAAAATGGAAAGCGCGTCGCGCATACCGCCGTCAGCCTTCTGGGCAATCACATTCAATGCTTCCGGTTCGGCCTGAATACCCTCTTTTTCTGCCACATACTGCAAATGTTCCACCGTATCGTTTACACTGATGCGGTTGAAATCATAAATCTGGCAACGTGAAAGAATGGTTGGTAATATCTTATGTTTCTCGGTGGTAGCCAGAATGAAAATAGCGTGATGAGGCGGTTCTTCCAGCGTTTTCAGGAATGCGTTGAAGGCGGCTTGCGACAGCATGTGCACCTCATCGATGATATACACTTTATAGCGTCCGATTTGTGGCGGGATGCGAACCTGTTCGATGAGTGAACGGATGTCTTCCACCGAGTTGTTGGAAGCGGCATCCAGCTCATGAATGTTATAAGAACGTTGCTCGTTAAAAGCGCTGCACGATTCGCATTCATTACAAGCCTCTCCGTTTTCGGTAGGATGCAAGCAATTAATCGTTTTGGCAAATATACGTGCGCAAGTGGTTTTTCCCACTCCTCGTGGTCCGCAGAAAAGATAAGCGTGAGCCAGCTTTTGAGTCGCTATGGCATTTTTAAGTGTGGTAGTAAGTGCCCGTTGTCCCACAACCGAATCGAAAGTGGAAGGGCGGTACTTTCTAGCCGAAACAATATAGTTTTCCATATAGGGATACAAATTTTTTCTCAGTTTGTTGCAAATGTACATTAAATTATCGGTTTTATAGGTGCGTACAATAGAAATATTTCTATCTTTGCAAGGAGTTAATTGGTAAGGTATGGGCAAAATTATAACGTTATTACAATCCGCTTTCTATTATATCTGTCGGCATAAATACCTGATAACTATCTCTGCATTCCTGATTATCATCGTGTTTCTCGATGAGAACAATCTGATTCGTCGTTTCGAGCATAAGCGTGAAATTCATTCATTGAATGAAGAAATCGCTAAATACAGAAAAATGTACGAAGAGGATACGGAGCGTTTGAATGAGTTGAGCACCAATCCGGAAGCGATAGAGAAGATTGCCCGCGAAAAATACTTGATGAAGAATCCGAACGAGGACATTTATATATTTGAAGAGGAGAACTGATTATGAAAATACGCTCATTTTTATCCATGGTGGGAGGGTTACTTGTACTGGTAGGAGCTGGCTCGTTTATAACAGGCTGGTTTGGTTCGCCTATTTTATATTCGGTAGGCGCTGTGCTTTTTGCCGTGCCGCAACTGATGGAGCGTTATGAAGGGGGTAATATAGTTATCCGCCGTCTGCGCAGGCAGCAAATCTTTGGAGCGTTATTATTGTTGATGACCGCATTCTTCATGTTTACCAGCAAGCACAATGAGTGGGTTATTTGTCTGGCCATTGCTGCCGTTCTGGAGCTTTATACTTCATTCCGTTTGGCTCAGGAAGAGGAGAAAGAAAAGAAGAAGAAATAGAACGTGACTGTTTTATTTCAGTATGGTCCGTTTTGTTTGGAAAGCAGAAAAAAGTGATTGCTAAAGTGTGGGTTTGTGGAGCTTTAGTTATTAAAAAATACATGGCGGAACTTTGAGAGGAATCTTGAAGTTCCGGTTTCTTTATGTGGAGTTCATCCGAAAGTGACAGGATGCAAGGAAACAAGCATTAGGAAAAGGTTGGAAATAAAATGAGACAAGATAAATCGCACGGAACTATCCGCATAGATATGCTGCATGGCAATCTGCTTGGCAAGATGTTGATATTTGCGTTGCCGTTGGCAGCCAGCAGTATTTTACAACAGTTGTTCAATTCGGTGGATGTGGCCGTTGTCGGAAAGTTTGCCAGCAGTCAGGCGTTGGCGGCGGTAGGGAGCAACGGCTCGGTCATTAGTCTAATGATTAATTTGTTTGTCGGTATCTCCGTGGGAGCCAATGTGGTGATTGCAAATTACATTGGGCAGAAGGACGAGAAAGGCATTCGGAACGCCATTCATACGGTATCGGTCATTGCCCTGTCGAGCGGATTGCTGCTGCTTGTATTGGGGCTGTTGGTAGCCAAGCCTATTCTTGAACTGATGGATACTCCGGAAGATGTGATAGATTTGGCGACCGTTTATCTTCGCATTTATTTCCTGGGAATGCCTTTCATGATGATTTTCAATTTCGGAGCTGCTATCCTTCGAAGCATGGGCGATACGAAACGTCCGCTTTACAGCCTTGTTATTTCCGGCATCATCAATACGGCGTTGAATCTTCTTTTAGTCATTGTGTTCGAGATGAGTGTGGCCGGTGTAGCCATTGCTACGGTGGTGGCGAATATGGTGAATGCGGCTATTGTGGTCTATTTTCTTACGCACGAAGACGAACCTTTCCGCTTGGAGTTCAAGAAACTGTCTTTGTCGAAACTCGAACTGAAAAAGATGCTCCGGATAGGTATTCCGGCAGGTGTGCAAGGCATGGTCTTTTCCATAGCCAATGTTGTGATTCAGTCGGCAATCAATCAGTTTGGCTCTGCTGCCGTAGCCGGTTCTGCCGCGGCGCTTAACTATGAGTACTATTGTTACTTTGTCATCAGTGCATTCAGTCAGGCCGCCGTTACGTTTACCAGTCAGAATTACGGGGCGGGGCAGATAGAACGTTGTAAGAAAGTGTTTCGCCAGAGCATGCTGCTGAGTACGGTCTGTTGTGCGGTATTGAATCTGGTGCTCGTTTGGCAGAAGGAGTTCTTTATCAGCTTCTTTACTTCCAGTCCGGAGGTTATCTATTATGCGTCTATCCGCATGCAGTATGTGTTGCTTTTTCAGTCCATAGCCAGTTCGTATGAGGTAAGCGGAGCAGCGCTCCGCGGACTCGGTTACTCGATAACGCCTACGGTGCTGACTATTTTCGGTACCTGTTTTCTCCGTTTGTTATGGGTGTACACCGTTTGTCGGGAGTTTACCGGTTTCGATACCTTGATGTACATCTATCCCATATCGTGGGTAGTTACCGGTGCTGCCGTCTGGATTGCTTACTGGAAGATTCGTAAAAAGGCTTTTGCAATACCTCTGGCCACTTTCCGTTGATGTAAAAGTAAAACTCTAATTCCCAATTCATAGCAGGAATTAAGGGAGTTATTACTCCCGAGTGCGAATTATTCAGTCTAAACTCCATTTTGGGAAAAATGACTCTTAACCTGAAACTTTATTACTCTTATCGGCAATGAAAAAGGATTCTATCATTGACTCGAAACAGAGTTTGACAGAACCCTTTTATTGTTGCTGGTTAAAGCGAGGCCAACAGTTTTAATTTGCTGATGTAATTGTTCCATTTGCTTTTATCGAGTTTCTCTTTTGCCGGAATTGTTGCGTTTCGATAGAACCATATCCGGCTGATTTCTCCTTTTTCATTTTTCTCTACTGAACCAAATTCGGCTAATGATATTAAGAATTCATCATTCATTTTGGGATAGTTGGAATAGAAATCAACTAAATCTTTATCTTCGATGAAATCTGTGGTTGCACATCCTAATGGTTTATACTGGCGATTAAAAAACATCCATTGCCCTTTTTCGTTTTTCTGCATTCCGTACGGAAGATTTGTTCTAAAAAAATCCATTGTCATAATACTTTTTTTTATAGTTGAAAATATGTTTAAATAACTTCTTTATTTGCAGAATCAAAGGTACGAAATAAAATTTAGTAATCGGAAAATATAATGATTTTTCTAATATAAATGTTAGGAATGATGAAAACTGTAATAAAAGCAAAAGCATCTGCCGGCGATTTACCTCCATCGCAGAATATGCCATGGGAATTTCTTTGGGGTAATGGAAGAGAAGGTTTGAAAAAGATATTGGTAAATAATTGAAACATTCAAACAACGTGTATTTTATTGCTTTATCAGGCAATTATACCTGTTAGTTCGTTTTGGAGAGAATGAACGTTCAATAGGGAGGAAACGAACGTTCGTTTAACCTGTAATGAACGTTCGTTTATAAAAACGCTCGTATCGGTAGAAGGTGCGGACTTTTTTGTCTGTTTGGCGATGGATGATTAATCTTTACAAAATAATTCTCGGTTTCAGGATTGCTATTACAATCGGCCACTTTTCAGAGTGAGCATTTAAAAAAATCCCCGTAACTTTATTGGTTACAGGGATTTATTATAAAGATGAACGAATTGATTACTTGTCCAAAGATAACGCTACGTTTACAGCGCAAGCTACAGTACAACCAACCATCGGGTTGTTACCGATTCCGAGGAATCCCATCATTTCTACGTGAGCAGGAACGGATGAAGAACCGGCAAACTGAGCGTCAGAGTGCATACGGCCCATTGTATCCGTCATGCCGTATGAAGCAGGACCGGCAGCCATATTGTCCGGGTGAAGCGTACGTCCCGTACCACCACCTGAAGCTACTGAGAAATAAGGCTTACCTGCCAATACACGTTCTTTCTTATATGTTCCGGCTACCGGATGTTGGAAACGAGTAGGGTTCGTAGAGTTACCCGTGATGGATACGTCTACGTTTTCTTTCCAAAGGATAGCTACACCTTCGCGTACATCATCGGCACCATAGCATTTTACTTTAGCGCGAGGACCGTCGGAATAAGCTGTTTCTTTTACTACATTCAGTTCTCCGCTGTAATAGTCGAATTGAGTTTGTACATAAGTAAATCCGTTGATACGTGAAATAATCATGGCAGCATCTTTACCTAAACCGTTCAAGATACAACGCAACGGGTTCTTACGTACTTTGTTTGCCATTTCGGCAATTTTGATAGCGCCTTCAGCAGCAGCGAATGATTCGTGACCTGCCAGGAAAGCAAAGCACTGAGTCTCTTCACGAAGCAGACGGGCAGCCAGGTTACCATGGCCGATACCTACTTTACGGTCGTCGGCAACAGAGCCCGGGATACAGAATGCCTGTAAACCGATACCGATAGCCTCGGCAGCGTCAGCCGCATTTTTGCAACCTTTTTTCAATGCAATGGCCGTACCTACTACGTAAGCCCACTTTGCATTTTCGAAACAAATCATCTGTGTCTCTTCGCAAGTTTTGTAAGGATCCAAACCAGCAGCGTCGCAGATTGCGTTTGCCTCTTCAATATCTTTGATTCCATTCTCGTTCAAGGCAGCAATAATCTGCTTTATACGACGGTCTTGACTTTCAAATTTTACTTCTCTAATCATATTCTGGTTCCTCCTTCTTATTCTTTACGTGGGTCAATAGATTTAACAATTCCCTGTTCCGGTTTCGTACGTCCGTATGTTCCGGTAACGCTCTTTAATGCTTCATCAGCAGGAACGCCTTTTTTGATAGCATCCATAAATTTGCCCATGTGGACGAATTCGTATCCGCAAACCTGGTCGTCTTTGTCGAGGAACATTTTAGTGATGTAACCTTCTGTCAATTGCAGATAACGGGTTCCTTTCACTTTGGTTCCGTAAAGCGTACCTGTTTGGCTAATCAGACCTTTACCCAAATCTTCCAAACCGGCACCGATAATCAGACCGCCTTCAGAGAAAGCCGATTGAGTACGTCCGTAAACAATTTGGAGGAACAATTCACGCATAGCGGTATTGATGGCATCGCATACGAGGTCGGTATTCATTGCCTCAAGAATCGTTTTACCCGGAAGGATTTCAGAAGCCATCGCTGCAGAGTGAGTCATACCGGAGCAACCGATAGTCTCTATTAAACACTCTTCAATTACACCTTCTTTCACATTCAAGGTCAGTTTGCAGGCACCTTGTTGAGGAGCACACCAACCAATACCGTGAGTTAAACCGGAAATGTCTTTGATTTCTTTTGCTTGAATCCATTTACCTTCTTCGGGAATTGGAGCCGGTCCGTGATTTGGACCTTTTTTCACAACACACATGTGTTCTACTTCGTGAGAATAAGTCATATTCTATTCGTTTTTGGTAATAAAATTAGTTATTTTGTAACCACATGAAAAAGAGGAATGCCTCTCTTCCGAATTCGTCCACAAAGGTACGCTTTTTGTTTGGGGGCGCAAACACAAACCAGCAGGTTTTTCTGCTTTTTTTATAAAAAATAATAAAGTGATGAACAAATTATTTTTTTTCTCTTCATTGTAACTTTTTCTTTTTTATCGCTATCTTTGTGAAAAAATAGACGAAGATGATAGAAAATGCAATTATACAAGTATCGGATGAGGCTTTGAAGCAAGCTGCTTCTGAGGGAATGGACGCTTTTTTAAAAGTATTTACCGACAAATACCTGGAGGTGATTCATGGTGAATTGACTGGAGAAACCATGCATCTGCTTAGTGGTTATCAGCATTCGTTGCTGGGATATCATTTCTTTCGGGAGGAGGTGATGGAAGGCGGTTTCGTTCAATTGATTCAGAATGGATACGGCCCTTATATCTTTGATAATCCGTTTGCCAAGGCCATGCGCATGTTTGGTGCGGGGGAATTCTCTAAATTGGTGTATAAGGCGAAAGAGATATACGACAAGCATAAAGCTGATTTGACCAAAGAATGTTCGGAGGAGGAGTTTATGGCGATGTACGAACAATATGAGGCTTTCGATGATTTGGAAGAAGCCTATATCGAAATGGAAGAGGAGGTTACGGGATGTATTGCCACATACGTGGATGAACATATTGAGGAATTTGCGACGATAGTGAAGAATTAAAAAAACACTCCCCCCATATTCCTTTCTGTTAAGAAAGAATATGCATTGGTTCTTATCTTTGTTTCTTAATAAATAGGTGATAGAATCTGTTTTGCGTTTGGAAAACCGTTTGGGGTTTTTATCTAATGAATTGAAAACAAGTGAAATAATCGTATGAAAAACGGTCGGTTTTTCGTAAGAGCTATAAAAATAATCTTTTTTCTGTTTTTGTTATAGGGACACTTTAAACGGACTAAACGTATTCTCATCATCTATTTCCTGTCGTCCGTCCGCCGTTTCTTGTAAGTGAATTCGGAAATTGAGAAGAAATACTCTTAAGAATCTATTTCCAAACTCTTAAGAAGGTTTCGTAAGTTTCTTAAGAATCTTTCGGAAAACTCTTAAGAAAGTCCCGCTAGTTTCTTAAGAATCTTTTCGGAAACTATCAGGGTGGATTCCTTTTTTCCAGATACTCTATCCATTCGCATAAGCTTTTTAGGGAAGGAATTGTACATATGTGGACTTTGTTGTCCGTAACTGTACGCATGTGGACGTTGCGTACTTTGCATTGGCTGGGTTTAGCTACTTTTGCTTCGTCAAAAAGAAATTCCTCGGCTTGGCATAACAAAGTGTGTGATAAAGTAAGATGTTTCATCAAAAAAGTAAAGGGTATGGATGGTGTGGTAAATGATATCTCGTATAGTCATCACAGGTTTAACGGAATTAATTACTGCAAACGGTCGGTTTTCCGTAAGAGCTATAAAAATAATATTTTTTTCATACCCTTGTGCAGTATTTTGGCATTGGCTCCGTTTACTCTATAAATCCATCATTCAGAAAGGGATGGATAGGGAAATCAATGTTTAATTTACAGAGAAAAACGGCGGTAAATAATAAAAAACTTAAATCTATGAACTATGCATCGATTCTTTTTATACATTTGCATCCGCTAACTCTAACAACAAAAAAACAAATAAATAAATTATGAAAAACTTCAAGTTATCAATGCTTGCAATGCTATCAGTGATAGCGATGACTTTTACTTCTTGTTTGGGAGATGGAGATAATACTCAGTATGTTACAGGTACAGGTTCGGTTAGTACATCTTCTTCCATTGTATTGGATAATGGTTTGACATTAAAAACGAATGCGCTGAATTTAACTATGTACGATAGGGTATATATTTACGCCTCTGTTCCCGGTGAAGAGTATGAAGCTGCTATTGCTAAGCTTCAGAATAACGATAAAACTGCTTCGGTTAATTTGGAAAATATCTATCAGGCTGGTGTTTGCACAAAAGGGGAGTATGAAAAGCCTGATAATTATGCTGACTATTTGGCTGCAATGACTACATCGGAAGTGGAATCTCTAAGCTGGTTGTCATTCGGTTCTTTTGGTAATGGATATATGAATTTCAGTATTAAGGCGGAATGGTATACTAAAACAGTTGATAAAACTGAATCTCCGGTAACGATTGATGTTGAGTTGTTGCAGAAGACTTTTGATGCTTCGGCTAAAAAACTGGAGTTGGTATTAGTCTATAATAATCATAAAGCAGAATGTGTTGATACAGAGGGTAAACTGAAAGACGGTTATAAATTGATAACAGGTTATGAAATTCCCGTAAGCGTGGATGTAGAAGATATCTATTACGAGATGCAGGGCGCTGGTTTAAGGGATGAGGATAAGATTGAATTATCTGTGCTGTATGTAACCGGAGAAGACCGCGAACTATGTAGCGACTCTGATAAATTAACCGGAACATTCTACGGAACCAATTATTGCACGGTTTCTATGTTTAAAAATTACTATTAATTTATTGACGCATTGA
>ERZ791753.1408-NODE-1408-length-15393-cov-3.011279_pt1 | contig 15393 bp, 17 predicted proteins | sample MGYA00509951_ERZ791753 | MGnify/ENA primary metagenome ERZ791753 (study PRJEB30046, sample SAMN00792026) | human gut metagenome | study: EMG produced TPA metagenomics assembly of the A metagenome-wide association study of gut microbiota in type 2... | reverse complement strand
CTTCAAAATCCTTGCGGTCAATGTGTCAAGTTTTATTGACAAGATCAGTGCCAGAAAATTATGAAAAAGCAAGAAAAATGTTAAATCGCTGCTTGTCTGAAGCAATTTTTGCAAACAAGGTGCTTTTAGTTGAAGGACCATCTGAATATATGTTATTCAGCAAGGTGCTTGCTATTGTTCATCCATTTTATGAAGCAGATGGAATTTATATTTTATCTGTTGATGGAGTTGGATTTGAAACCTATTTTTCTATATTAGATAAACTTGAAATATTTATTGTGGTCAAAACAGACAATGACTTGAGAGCAGTAAAAGGGAAAGGCACATACAGTGTATTAGGTTTTTCACGCTGTAATAATCTTATTGGAAAGAAGTTGCTGCCTACTAAGCAAATCACAGAAAAATCTGTAGATGCAAAAAGAACATTATATAACGCAAATAAAGAAACTCTTGATAAAATACGAAGTAAATATTACATCTTCTTATCAAAAGTGGATTTGGAAAACGATTTAGATGAAGTAATGCATGATAGGTTATTGACCTTATTGGGAGAAACTTCACCTGTAGATTATTTGCAAGATTCAAAGCATTACCATATGGTAGAATTAATCGAAAAACTCTCTGATACAGATTGCAGAACAATATATAACCATTATAATTTTGCGTGTTTAAAGGAGGTTGCCGAATGAAACTATCTCCCATTCAAGAAAAAATTATAAATACTTCTGGCAATTTAATTGTTCGAGCTAGTGCAGGAACAGGTAAAACGCATACAATGGTCAACAAAATTGCTAAAGAAATTAATGATAACCGTACTCACAAGGTTGTTGCGGCTATTACTTTTACCATTAAAGCAGCACAAGAGATTAAAGATAGATTGTCTGTAGATATTACTCAGCACTTTATAGGAACAAATAATAGCTTCGTGATAGAAGAAATCATAAAGCCATTTATGAAGGATGTGTATGGCTCTGATTATGATATAGATATGAGTACTGATTATTCACGGGAGGCGAAAGTTGAAACTTTTCAGGATGCTATTAATAAAATCAAAAACGAAGGAGTTCTTTGCTCTTACACAGACAATAAGAAGAATTTCGTATTTGAGTTAGCTCAAGAAATAGTGGAAAATTCTACTGCTTGCAGATTATATCTTCAAGCAAAATACTTTAAGATTTATATTGATGAATACCAAGATTGTGATAAATCTATGCACAAGCTTTTTATGTATCTATGTGATGCATTGAAAATTGAAACATTTGTAGTTGGTGATGAAAAGCAATCTATCTATATTTGGCGTGGAGCATATCCAGAGGCTTTTGTAAGCATTTGGAACAAAGAAAATTTTAGCAAAATATTTATGGGCGATAATTTTCGCTCTTGTAAGCAGATACAAAACTATTCAAACTTATTGTTTGATGAGACACGGAATTTGTACGCTCCGACAGATGATTTGGGTAATATTATCTGGCTATCACCTACGGCAACTAACTGGGTAACAGAAACTATGAAATATATTGACCCCAACAGAAAATCTGCATTGCTCCGATTTAGTAATGATAATGCAAGAATAGGTGCGGATGAGTTATCTGCTAATGGAATGGAGTACACTTATATACCTCAAACGCCCATTGCAGAAATTACCACAGATACAGCTTGGTTATACTCTGCCATCGCTAAGTATCTAATTATAGAAAAATATTCAGCCTATGATGTTATTTCTGAAATACCTGTTGAAGGAAATGAAACTCGTAAAATAGTATCCAACATTAAGCGAATATTAAGTAAAATTGAGCAGGCTGTAATTGATGAGAATGCTTTCTATTTGGAAGTCGATAATTTGGCTGTATATTTAGGATATGAAACACGAACTGACCATCTAAAGAAATTATACCAAACGATAATTGATGAGAAGTTTCATGTTGCTTTCGAGGCTGAAAAATATCAGCATATTGCAATTACATTCCATTCTTCAAAAGGATTGGAGTTTGATCAAGTTATAATATTTGCAGAAGACTATCGCTTATCTGATGTATCAAGTTTATGTAATCACTATGTTGCCGTAACACGAGCTAAATGCAAGCTAATTATCGTAAAGTTAAGCAACTATAATGCAAATTGTTTTCAGAACAATCTGCAAAAGATATTTTCCAGAAGCGGTCATGATATAAAAGATGTCGTTACATTTTAAACGGAATGTATTACTTGTAAATTGATAATTCCAGTATAATAAAAAGGATTAAGTGTCATGTTCTTAGCTATAGGGAACATGCCTTAACTATTCATCTATTTCATAGTCACAAACCATATCGATCCAAACTCGTACTCTAAAATGGGTGCGAGTTTTTTGTTTTACTATTGAAATATTTAACTTTTTATGATATAATAAATGCAATAGATTAGGACGGCTAAGATGAGATACTATCCGAGATTGATAAGGAGAGGCTATGAAAAAAATATTCATGATTATGGCTTTAATAATTATTTTTGCTTGCCCGATAGAAGCATATGCTCATTCTAATGCACAAAAGATCGAAGTTGATACTTATCATTTCACGGATGATGCTTGTTATATTGATCTGCTGATAAAAATGGATAGTGATGATGAATATTACACTGAGTTCAATAATGACAATATGGATCGTTTTGATTTCGATAAAACCAAATTGTCAGAATATCGCGACGCAGATGGTTATATAAGCTTTTCTTGCCACTACAAGGACGTTTACTCCGACCCGATAATAAGCAAAAAAACAGTTGGAGAAACAGTGATTTCGGAAAACTGTTTTACGCTGGATAAGCACCTGGAAATAGATCTAAATGTAATGAAAGCTCTTTATGACAAAAACAGAGCCTTCAAGATAGCGATACTTGATAAAAACGGCAATATAATGCAGATCTCGGATACTTTTGAAGTGCATAACGATGACAAGGATAAAGGCTACATTTCCGGTGATGTCAAATATGATGTTTCCAGTAACAAGCTTGAGTATTATTGGAGCAACAATTACCCAACTGATTCGGGAATTACGATCAGTAACAAGCCTTTAACTATTGGTATTGTTTTGTTTTTGAGCGTTTTAGTGGTCTTTTTGATATTCAGACGGACAAAAAGCAAGTTCGATAATGAGCAACTATGAAAAAACATATATTGCACTCAGCCTGCTGTGCACCGGTTGTTTGAATATGTTTTGCCGGATCCTATTTTTGTGGGGAATTTGTAAAGGCGGCAATTCCCCGTTGTTAAAACCAAACAAAATAAGCCGTTCCCCCATGCGAATAACCCGCATCAAGGAAGGGCAGTCTTTTTGTTATAGAATTTTTATGTGCGGGTAAGCCTGTAACTCATCTTGTCCTCTACACAACGCATTTTTACCCAAACACACTGCACTTCTTAGCGGTCTTTTTAATGCCGTTCTCGCCGTTCACCAGCACCTCGCCCCAGTCGGGAGAGAGCACCGAGCCGTCCCATTCGTTCGCTATGTCGAGGTACTCTACCCCGCCGCTGTTGCCTTTCCAGCTCCAACCCATGTAGCCGATGCCGTTTTTCTCGCAGTATTCCATTATGTACGCTTCGTCAACGTCGCCGTCCGTGTGCGTGTAGCCAAATTCTCCCACGCATACGCATAGCCCCTGATCGGTCGCGTTCGTCAGATTTTTCTCGATGGTCTCCGCGTTCTTGCCCGCCGTGCCGTACATATGCACCGAAAACATCGTGTTGCCTTCGGGGTCTGAGTCGAAAACGGCTTTTCCGCTCTGCGCTATGCAGTCGCCAAACTGTCCCCAGCCCGCCGAATCGACCATTATTGTGTTCTTGATACCCGCTTCCCTCAGCTTCGGTATCACCGTGGTGTAGCCCTCTTCCCATACGTCCGCGTTCCAGCTTCCTACCCACTCGTTCGCGATGTTTAGGATAACGTACTGCTCGTTGCCGATGAGCGCATCCTTCATCTCTACCCAGTAGTCCGCCGCCGCGCTGATGTCGCTAACGTTGTCGCTGCCCGTCGCGTCGTGCACTTCCAGCACCGCGATCATGTCGTTGTCGATGCTGAGCTGTATCAGCTTTTCCAGCGTTTCAAGGCTGTCTTTGCTGTACTGTCCGCCGTCGGAGCACACTATTCTTATACAGTTCGCGCCCGTGCCTGCTATCGCGGGGAATGCCGTTCCATCAAGGTCGGCGTACCACGAGTGCGGGTGGTTTATTCCGCGCATGATAAATTCGTTGCCGTTCGCGTCAAGCAGCTTTGTGCCGTCTACCTTAAATCCGCCGCTGCTCGTGGCTTCCGAAGCACTTTCCGTATCCTGCGACGTGCTCTCAGCCGCCGATGATGTCTTTTCCACAGAGCTGTCATCGCTAGATGTGCAGCCCGCAGCCGTCAGCATTGCGCCCGCCGTCAGCAGCAGCACGATCTTCTTGATCTGTATTGTTCTCATAATTTTCCTCCAATTATACATTTATCAACTTTCGGTCGATTTGTGAAATTTTTCATTTCGGTCTGATATGCCTTGCAATTTGCAGTGTTTTCATATATAATTATACTATATGCACCGCTATTTTGTCAAGAGTCAAATAACTTGATCGGCGGTGCTTGTGGGGAGTGGGATAATTATGGAATTTTCAAAAAGATCGCTCATCATGACGATCAAGATCGTTTGCGGCGCACCGTATAATGTCATGGGCGGTAAGTGCGCTGTAGTGATGGTGCCTTTCGGCGGCAAGGCTTTTGGCCCGTATTTCAGCGGCGATATTATCGGCACAGGTGTAGACAGCCAGCGGATAACCCGCGGCGGCGCGCAGCTTTCGGCGCGCTATATGCTCGAGGGCGAGGACTGCGAGGGCGAAAAGTGCCGCATTTTCATAGAAAACAGCGGTACGGCAGCGGATAACTGCATGCCGTTTATCGTTACCGACAGCCGCACGCTTGCTTTTCTCGAGCAAGTTCCTCTGCGCTCAATGATCGAAACTACCGATAACGGTTTGACAGTCACCATCTATCGTACAGATGTGCAATAATATTATCTTTTGTAAACATTCTCATTCACGAATACTTTACATCTAAAAATGTAAAGTATGCTTGACATTTTTTCGGACAGGTGCTATAATGATATTGTAAAGCAAGCTTTACATTTCGGGAGGTGCATGGCTTGAAAAACAGAATAGCTGACCTGCGCAGGGAGAACAAAATGACTCAACAGGCGCTTGCCGAGCGGCTCGGCGTTACCCGCCAGACGATAATCTCGCTCGAAAACGGCAGGTACAACCCCTCTATCATGCTGGCTCACAATATTGCTCAGGCTTTTGGGCTGAGGATCGAGGACGTATTTATTTTTGAGGAGGAATGAGATATGTATAGCAAAAGAAAGATGATATGGTACACATTTATATTAGCGGCAGGAATAGTATTGATAGTGCTCAGCTGTATCGGCACACTTGATTCGTTCTGGTCGGGTTTCGGCGGCGGCATCGCTGCGGTCGGATTGGTGCGGCTTATCAACGGTGTAAAGTACCGCAGAGATCCCGGTCTTGCGAAGCAGATGGACGTCAGCCAAAAGGACGAGCGAGTTTCTTTCATCGCGACCCGCGCCCGCGCATGGGCGTTCTACATCTCGGCGCTCGGTTTGGCGGTCGCCGTGCTGGTGCTGAAATTCATGGGACGTGAAGAGCTTGCGATGTGCGTATCCCTCGTTCTTTGCGGAATGTTGGTCGTCTACTCGGCGGTTTTCGCGGTGCTGCAAAGAAAATATTGACGCTACTTCATGCCGTTTGCGCGGAAATGCTCGCTGCGGTACTGCTTCGGGCTTTCGCTGTAGTATTTTCGAAACGTGCGTGCAAAATGGCTGTAGCTGGAAAAGCATAAAATATCGGAAATGTCCGTCAGCGTGTAGTCGGAGTAAAGCAGCATATTTTCCGCCGCCTCCATGCGCTTTGAAATGACATATTCTGTAACGCTCATGCCGACCTCGCGCTTGAAAAGCGTCGAAAAGTACGAAACGTTCAGCCCCGCGGTTTTCGCAAGCGCGGCGGCGGTTATCCGCTCGTGCAGGTGCGTGCCGATGTACTCCACCGCGCCGACTATCTGCCGCGAGCAGATGCGCCCTTTTTTCGCGGCGGCGACGGCTTTCACGAAGTAGGCGATCATCTCGCGGTGCAGGGCGTAAAGCTCGGCGGTGGTGCGCGCGCCGTCAAATTTTCTGATGTAGAGGTCGCTGGCGTTGTAGGCTTTTTCCGCCTCCATGCCGCCGCTTATCGCAAAGCGCGTTACCAGCGTGATGTTGCATATCAGCAGATACAGAAGATTTTTCAGCGGGTCGTCTGAGAGATGCCCCATTTCGGCGGAGTGTATCATGCGCTCCGCCTCTTCTTCTGCGCGCGGGTCGCCGTCGCGGATAAGCTCGTATTGCAGCATTTCATCGCTGTAACGGTGGTGGCGAAAACTGTTTTCCCTGTTTGCAAATTCCAGATATGCAAGCTGTCTTTCGATATTTTCTTTCATAAAATCACCCAAAAATATTATAACAAATTTCAGAAATATAGTCAATAGATGTGACGAAAAAACAATAAAAGTGCTTTACTTTTCGTGTCGATTTTGCTATCATAAATACCGCAAAAAGATGATTTTTAAAATGACAACTAAAGCGCAGGGCGCGGGAGGAAAGTGAAAGGTATGAAAAGTAAAACAGCTTCGCTCAACATGACCGAGGGCAGCATTCTGCGAAATCTGATATGGTTCGCAGTGCCTGTACTCATCGGCAATATATTTCAGCAATTATATAATGTGGCAGACACAGCGATAATAGGCAACATTCTCGGCGACACCGCGCTTGCGGCAGTCGGTGCGGCAGCCCCCGTCTACGGACTGATAATCGGCTTCGCGGGCGGATTGACGAACGGTTTCGCGGTAGTTATCGCGCGCTTTTTCGGTGCGGGCGACGAGCGCGGCATGAAAAGATCGGTCGCGCTGACCTACCTGCTTTCGGCAGGCATAGCGTTCGTGCTGACCGTCGCGAGCCTGATCGCCCTGCACCCGCTGATGGCTTCGCTCAAGACCCCGCCCGAGATAATCGGCGACACGGAAAAATATATGCGCGTAATAATGCTCTTCTCGGCGGTCACCATCGCGTACAATATGTTCGCGGGCATGATGCGCGCTCTCGGCAACAGCAAAACGCCGCTCTACTTCCTTATAGTTTCCACATTTGTAAACATCGGGCTTGATTTTCTCTTTGTCGGCGCGTTCAGGATGGGCGTTGCGGGCGCGGCTTACGCCACAGTCATTTCGCAGGGCGTTTCCGTGGCGCTTTGCATTTGGTACGTCGTGAAAAAGTGCCGCGTGCTGCTTTTCAGCCGCCGCGAGCTCACCCTCGATAAGCCGCTTCTTTCAGACCTCGCCACTACGGGTATGTCGATGGGGCTGATGTACGCGATAGTTTCGGTCGGCTCGGTAATTTTGCAGGGCGCGGTCAACTCGTTCGGCACGAGCACCATCACCGCGCACACCGCCGCGCGAAAGATCGACGACATTTTCATGCTCCCGCTCGGCACGATAGCGCTGGCGTCGTCCACTTTCGCGAGCCAGAATTTCGGTGCGGGTAAGATGGAACGCGTAAAAAAAGGCATAAAATACAGCATTTTCATAGCGCTGGGCTGGAGCGCTTTCTCGGTTATCGTCGCGGTGCTGTTCCGCCGCCCGATGATCCGCGCGCTGACGGGCACTTCCGACCCCGCCGTCATCGCGACCGCCTCGAAATACATCGTTTGGAACATCTCGTTCTTCTTCGTGCTCAGCTTCCTGCTCGTGCTTCGCAGCAGCCTTCAGGGCGTTGGCAGAAAGCTCGTTCCCGTGACGGGCAGCGCGGTGGAATTTGCGCTGAAGATAGTCGCCGCCGCGGTCTTTGCACCGAAACTGGGCTATTTCGGCATCTGCATCTCCGAACCCGTGATCTGGATAGCCTGCGCCGCCATCGTCATCGCGGACTACATGCTCTTCACGCGCCGTATCAAGCGCCGCGAGCTTCCGCACCTCGAGCGCGCCGCAGTCTGATAAATAATATCGCTCCCGACCGTGGGAGCGATTTTTTATGCCATAAATTGTGAGATCTTGCTGAACCCGCTTGGGTCAAATCTTTCGCTGCCGATCGTGATATGCCCCTCCGAAAGGCAAATCTCCCGCCCGCTAAACTGCATTGTCACGCTGCTGTTCAGCACATCGAATGAAAAAATATTAACGTCAAATTCACCCTCGCCCACAACGTATTGCGCGTTATCGTAAAGACGTTTTTCGTAGCTGATCTTGTTGAAGATCGGTTCATCGTGCAAGTATATGTAAATATCTGAAACATGGTGTTCGGTCAGCACTGAGTTAACGGAATAAGCCGCCCGACCGCGCGTACCCATGTCAAATACCATACCGCAATTGCCGCTGATAAGCACTGCCGCGTAGCCTTTGTCGATGGGTATTATAACGATTTTATCCTTATCGCCGATCTTAGAGAGCGCCGCGGACGTAATGCAAAACGTCAGATAGAGAGCGCTTGTCAGCAGTGTGAAAAAGCGTTTGCGCCGTTTCGAGATAGCGGCAAAGATAAGTATACTGAGCATGAAAACGCCTGCGAACACAAGCAGTTTATGCTTGGATGTGCCGATATAGCAGACGCTTTTTGCGGAGAACACGCGGCACATTTTTATGACTATCTGCACGATCACATCTGCCGCACGGATAACGAAGTGCAGTTTACAGCCTGTTGTGATATAAATAAATGAAATTACAAGAGCGATGCTGCACATCGGGAGAAGAATTATGTTCGCAATGATCCCGATTGTCGAGAACTCGGAGAAAAAGATCGCACAGAGCGGCAGAGTCGTGACGTTTATGCAAATATATGAAATCACGGTTCTGAGCTTCGTGTCTTTGACATTATCCCTGCAGACGGCTGGCGAGATCACGCCGACGGCGAACGCTGCGGCAAATGACAGAAGAAATGAAACCGATGTCAGCGCATATGGGCAGTTGAGAGTCAGCAGCATTGCCGCCAGCCCGAGCGAGGTCACGGTGTGGGAACGTCGGCGAAAAAGCGGCGCGGTAAGCGAAACGCTGGTCATGATGCAGGCACGCGTGACGGACGGTGAAAAGCCCGCGAAAAGCGCAAAACTCCAGATAAAGGCAATTTGCAGGGCGGCGCGAGCACGGACTAGCGGCAGGGGGCGCAGCAGCAGGCTAACGAACATCGCGAGAATGACAACGTGCAGGCCCGAAACGGCGAAAATGTGCCCTAATCCGCTGCGGTAAACGGCTGCTTTTTCGGCGGCGGGCAGGGCGGAGCGGTCGGCGCAGAGCATGGCGCGCAGAAATCCGCCCGCAGAGGGCGAACACGCGGCGGCGAGCTTGCCTGAGAGGTCGCTGCGCAGAGATTTTGTGTAAAATGTGGCAGGACTGCGGCGCTTTTCCGTGACACGCCAGCTCTCAACTTGTCCGCCGGTGAGGTAGATGCCGAGCGAGCGGCTGTAATTTTCGCCGTCAAAAGTGGCGGTGGAGGTCGGCTTTTTCATGCGCGCAGTCACGCTCACGCCGTCGCCCGGTGCGAGGTCATGGCGGTCGCCCGCGGAGTCGGGAAGCAGAAAAGTGAACCGCCCACGCGTGCCCTCGAGTCTTCCGCGTACGGTGACATTCGTGCCGTATTCGCTGTACGAAAGGTCGGTGACAACGCCGCTGACCTGCGCGGTCTTGCCGTCGAAAGCGGTAAGTCTGCTGTAAATATTTGTCTGATAATGCATCGCGTACAGCCCGCCGACGATCGCGAAAATGCCGATCATCACAGTTGCGCGCAGCTTGTCCGAGCGGCGGAGAAGCGTGAGCGTTACGGCGAAAACAGCTGTCAATATGAGCAAGGAAACTTTGCCCAGCACGAGGAAACTTGCCGATCCAACAAGCCAGCCGAGCGCCGCCAGCGCGCCTTTAGCCGCCACAGGTCTGCATTTTACTGCCATTTCGCCGCCCCCTTTCGATGAAAAAATTATAGCATGATGGGGTGGAAAAGTCAATAGCGGGTGGTTGCAGGATTCCTCAAAATTTTTCCCCCAAATCACTTGCTTTATCGCCATTTCTGTGTTATAATAAATTATGTATTTTTATCAGCCCGCTTTTGGCGGTTTTGAAAGGATTGGTTGTTAAAATGAGGCAAAAGGGTCACGAATATGTGCTTATAATCGACTTCGGCGGTCAGTATAACCAGCTTATCGCTCGCCGCGTGCGCGAATGTAATGTTTACTGCGAGGTAAAATCATACAAAAATGTAACTATCGACGAAATAAAAGAGCTTTATCCCGAGGGCATAATCTTTACAGGCGGCCCGCAGAGCGTTTACGGCGAGGGCGCGCCCGCTATTGATAAGGAGCTCTTTGAGCTGGGTATCCCCGTGCTGGGTATCTGCTACGGCTCGCAGCTTATGGCGCATACCTTAGGCGGTGAGGTAAAGACCTGCATAACTTCCGAATACGGCAAAACTGAAACTATATATGATAAGGACTGCGTGCTTTTCGGTGCGGATATGCCAGAAAAGGCGATCTCGTGGATGAGCCATACCGACTACATCGCGAAAATTCCCGAGGGCTTCAAGATCACTGCTCACACCGCCAACTGCCCATGCGCAGCTATGGCGAACGCTGAGAAAAAGCTTTACGCGGTGCAGTTCCACCCCGAGGTGAACCACACCGAGAATGGTCTTGCGATGCTCGACAGCTTCCTTAAAAACGTCTGCGGCTGCAAGGGCGACTGGACAATGGCGAATTACGCTGAAACTGCTATCAAGGAGATACGCGAGAAGGTCGGCGACGGCAAGGTGTTACTGGCGCTTTCGGGCGGTGTGGACAGCTCGGTGCTCGCGGCGCTGCTCTCAAAAGCTGTCGGCAGCCAGCTCACCTGTATATTCGTTGACCACGGCTTCATGCGCAAGAACGAGGGCGACGAGGTAGAAGCGGCGTTCGCCGACTGGGACGTAAACTTTGTCCGCGTGAACGCAAAGGACAGATTTATGGCGAAGCTGAACGGCGTATCCGACCCCGAGACCAAGCGCAAGCTGATCGGCGAGGAGTTTATCCGCGTATTTGAGGCGGAAGCGAAGAAGATCGGCGCGGTAGATTTCTTAGCGCAGGGCACGATATACCCCGACGTTATCGAGTCCGGTTCGGGCGACGCGGCGACAATCAAATCGCACCACAACGTAGGCGGACTGCCAGACTATGTAGATTTCAAGGACATAATCGAGCCGCTGAGAATGTTATTCAAGGACGAAACGAGAAAGCTGGGCGAAGAGCTGGGGCTTTCCGACACGCTGGTATGGCGTCAGCCGTTCCCCGGCCCGGGACTTGCGATAAGGATCATGGGCGAGATAACTGACGAAAAGCTGACGATATTGCAGGACGCAGACTGGATATTCCGCGAGGAGATCGCGAAAGCGGGTCTGGACAGAAGCATAGGTCAGTATTTCGCGGTGCTGACGAACAACCGCTCGGTAGGCGTAATGGGCGATTTCCGCACCTACGACTACACGCTTGCGCTGAGGGCGGTAACGACGACCGACTTCATGACAGCAGATTTCGCGCGCATACCGTACGAAGTGTTGGAAGTATGCTCGGCGAGGATAGTAAACGAGGTAAAGAACATCAACAGAGTTGTGTATGATGTTACCACAAAGCCGCCGGCTACTATCGAGTGGGAATAAAAAACAAGACTTCAAAAATGCCGAATTTACGCCATTTTTAAAGCCTTAAAATCTCAGTGATAACAATTTGATAACAGGAAGTAAAACTGAAATGTTCTGCATTTCAGGCGGTTTACAGGTCACGCCACTCTTTCGAGGGTTCATGTTTACCGCAGTCATCGGTCGTTTTCGGCCAGTTAAGCTTCCATTCTGTATATTCGGCCTTGCTGATCTTACCGTCAGCAAGGTCTTTTTTTCGTCTCTGCCACTCCGCAAAGAAGTCGTTCAGAAGAATAGAGCCGAAAATAATGCCCTTACGTTTGTTTCCGTCCTCATCTGTACAGTCCTCAACGCTGATCGGGTAATGTTCGTCCAGTTCAAAGAGCATCATCATAACGCCCTCCGCTCCGAGAATTTCATCATCAGCAAGGAAACGAGGGTTTATATCAAGCACCTCGGCAAGCCGTTCCACAAGTGCTTGTTTTGGTGTACGAGTGCCTGATTCGTACTGTGCGATGCGGACATCGGCGGATTTCTCATCAAATCCGACAGCCTTACCGAGCTGCTTCTGTGTCATTCCACGGAAATCACGGATACGGTGTATTTTATCTCCCATTATACTCATGGTGGTTTACTCCTTATAATATCGTTCTGTTAGTAGAATCATTATAACATATATGTTTAAGTCAGTCAAGAGATACTAAACAAAAAAATTTAGAAAACACGCAAAAGGGCCTTGACAAAAGCAAATTTGTTTAGTATAATAGGGGCTAAGCAAAAATGTTTAGAACAGATTTTGCGAATACAGAACACAGAAAGGAACAAATGTATATGTCAGAAAAATTTATTCGTGCAGAGGAAGTTGCTGAGGTTATGGAGATCTCTGTTGCCTATGCGTACAAAATCATTCGTAAACTCAATCAGGAACTTTCCGACAAAGGGTTTATCACAGTAACAGGCAGAGTGAACCGTGAGTACTTTAACGAGCGAGTGTACTCGGTGAACCCTCCCAAAAAGAAAGCTGGTGAGGAATAATGCCCGTATATAAGGATAAAAACGGCACTTGGTATGCTATGGTTCGTTATGAGGACTGGCAGGGGGAGCGAAAACAAAAGTGCAAGCGTGGCTTTGTCACCAAACGTGAAGCACAGAATTGGGAGCGAAGATTTCTGCTTCAGACAAACAGTGACCTTGATATGCTGTTTAAGGACTTCTACAAGCTGTATGAACAGGACATGAGATCTCGCTTGAAACAGAATACATGGGAACATAAGGCACACGTCATTCAGTCGAAAATCCTCCCTTATTTCGGGGATAAATCGATGAAGGATATTCAGGCAAGAGATGTGCTTTCGTGGCAGAATGAACTGCTTCGTCACCGTGACAAAAACGGAAAGCCCTATTCGGAAACGTATTTGAAGAATCTGCACAATCAGCTTTCCTGTATCTTTAACCATGCGGTTCGCTACTATGATCTTGGCGTAAACCCAGCTGCCAAAGCTGGAAGTATTGGCGTAAAGAATGCCAAAGAGATGAACTTCTGGACAAAGGACGAATATATGCAGTTTTCTGAGGTCATGATGGACAAACCAGTTTCGTTTTATGCCTTTGAAATGCTGTATTGGTGCGGTATCCGTCTTGGCGAACTGTTGGCTCTCACACCAGAGGACTTTGATTTCCAGAATCGAAAGCTCCGCATTAACAAGTCCTATCAGCGTATCAAGGGGCAGGATATTATCACCGATCCGAAAACCGCCAGGAGCAACCGTGTTGTGAAGATGCCTGATTTTCTTTCTCAGGAGATGCAGGACTTCATCGGTCAGCTCTACGGTATCGGAGAACATGATCGTATGTTCATGATAACCAAGAGCTATCTGCATCATGAGATGGACAGAGGGGCAAAAGAATCAGGCGTGAAACGTATCCGTATTCATGACCTCAGACACTCTCATATCTCTCTGCTCATTGAAATGGGGTTCTCTGCCGTGGCAATAGCGGATAGGGTTGGACACGAGAGCATTGATATTACTTATCGTTATGCTCACCTGTTCCCCAGTACGCAGAATGAAATGGCGGACAGGCTAAGCGACCTGAGAAGTGATGATGCGGAGGGAGGTGATTCAGATGTCAGCGAAAAACCTTGACAGCAAGGGACGTTTCAGGGCGAGGACGATCGGGTTTCGTGTATCGCCTGAAGAAGATCAGCTCATCAACTCGGCAGTCGCTCTTTCGGGACTTACCAAGCAGGACTATATCGTGAAACGGCTGCTGTGCCGTGATGTGGTGGTGCAAGGCAATCCGAGAGTGTACAAGGCTCTGAAAAATCAGCTTGCGGAAGTGCTTTCAGAATTGCAGAGAATAGAAAATAGTTCTGTAAGTGATGAACTTCTTGAAACGATACGACTCATCAACACCACATTAAATGGAATGAAAGGAGAATCCTGATGTCAGAAGAAAAAGAAATGACCGCTCCGAACGTATCTATTGGCGTAGATACGGAGCAGTCATCCATAAAAGAAACTACTAATAGTATATCAGATCAAGATGTAAATTTCAACCCCTTTGGCGATTTTTTCAAGAAAATTGATCCGTCATACATGAAAACAGTCACGATGCAGGAACTGTATCAGGATATTTACAGCAAGAAACCGCCTGTTGTTGAGGGCTTGCTCTATCAGGGGACTTACCTGTTCGTTGGCTCGTCTAAGATCGGCAAAAGCTTCTTTATGGCACAGCTTGCCTATCATGTCAGCACAGGTACTCCGCTTTGGGATTATCCTGTGAAAAAGGGTACGGTTCTCTACCTTGCACTGGAAGATGATTACAGACGATTGCAGGAACGAATGTACCGAATGTTCGGAACGGACAGTACGGAAAACTTGTACTTTTCCGTATCGTCCAAACCGCTTGGAAATGGTCTGACCGATCAGCTGAGCGGTTTTATCCGAGAACACCCTGACACAACGCTTGTGATTATTGATACACTTCAAAAAATCCGTGAGGTGGACAGTGATTCTTACAGCTATGCCAAAGATTACGAGATCATCAATCAGCTGAAACAGTTCTCTGACAGTTGGGGAATATGTCTGCTGTTAGTTCATCATACGAGAAAGCAAAAGTCATCTGATAACTTCGACATGATCTCAGGAACAAATGGGTTACTTGGCTGTGCAGACGGAGCATTTATGCTTTACAAGGAAACCAGGACTTCCAATAAGGCAACACTTGAAATTTCAGGCCGTGATCAGCAAGATCAGAAAATCCATCTTATTCGTGATGAAGAAAAACTCTGCTGGAATTTTGAAAAAGCAGAAACAGAGCTTTGGAAAGAACCTCCCGAACCGTTGCTGGAATGTATCGCCAATCTTGTAACAGAAAAAAATCCGACTTGGCAGGGTACAGCGACTGAACTGATAGAAAAGCTTGGACTTGATATGAAGCCGAATGTGGTTTCGCTGAAACTCAATGTCAATGCAGGCAGGCTGATGAATGATTATGGTATCAGATACACAAATCAGCGTAACCACAGCGGACGCATGATTTTCTTTTCTTTGTTATCAAAAGAATAAATTTCAAGTGGTTGGCGTGTCAGTCCGTGACGGTCGTGACGATCTTGTCAATAAAACTTGACACATTGACCACAAGGATTTTGAAGTTAAGCAGCGATAGTCATAGCCGAATAGAATCTGCGCCGCT
>ERZ791753.1398-NODE-1398-length-15490-cov-2.574538_pt1 | contig 15490 bp, 10 predicted proteins | sample MGYA00509951_ERZ791753 | MGnify/ENA primary metagenome ERZ791753 (study PRJEB30046, sample SAMN00792026) | human gut metagenome | study: EMG produced TPA metagenomics assembly of the A metagenome-wide association study of gut microbiota in type 2... | reverse complement strand
CTACACCCGGCATGATGACTCCCTATTCGGCGCTGTTTGTATTCTCGGTGGGCGTGCTGTTCAGCAATTTCGTTTTCAATACATGGGTAATGCGCCATCCCTTCGACGGCGCGCCCGTCGGTTATAAAGCCTATTTCAGCGGATCGCTTTCCACCCATCTGGTCGGAGTGCTCGGCGGTGCAGTATGGGCGTTAGGTACGGCTTTCAGCTACATTGCCGCCGGTAAAGCTGGCGCTGCGGTCTCTTATGCGCTGGGGCAGGGCGCTCCGATGATCGCCGCGATATGGGGCGTCTTCATCTGGCGTGAATTCCGGGGCGCGGGACGTTCCGTGAAGGGATTGCTGGCCTGCATGTTCCTGCTGTTCATCGGCGGTCTGGCGCTGATTATCATTTCGGGGGCGAATTGATTCCTGACGATTGTCGAACCTTAAAACTTTTTCATATGCTGAGAAATCTGAAATATTTTGCCGGAGTCGTAGCCTTGTGCGCGGCTTTTGGTACGGGCTGCTCCGGGGCGGCGTCGGAAGAGACGCCCGTGAAGGTGATTTTCGATACCGACATGGGTAACGATATCGACGATGCGCTGGCGCTCGACATGCTCTACAAGTATGCCGACGAGGGGCGCATCACCTTGTTGGGGATTACTTCCAATAAGGAGGAGCATCCGGCCAGCGTCGAGTATATCGACATCCTGAATACTTTCTACGGCTATCCGGATATCCCTGTAGGCCGGATACGGGAGGGCGCGAACTGCGACCGCGAAAACAGTTTCGTGGCCCAGACTTCGCGTGACGGAGGCTACAAACGTACGATCTCCGATTACGATGCGCTGCTCGAAAGTGCGGAGTTGCTGCGCCGGCTGCTTGCGTCGCAGGGCGACGGTGAAGTGACGCTGATCGCCGTGGGATTTTCCACGAACCTGCAGCGGCTGATGGCTTCCGGCCCGGATGCGGTCTCTTCGCTCGACGGTATGGAACTCATCCGCCGTAAAGTAAAACACCTTTACATGATGGCCGGCGAATTCGAGCAAGCCGAGGGGAAAAGCGCCGAATACAATATCCGTATCGACCGCAATGCCGCGCAGGAGCTTTTCGAAAAGTGGCCCACGCCCGTTACGGTCAGTCCTTTCGAGGTCGGTTCGCGTATTCTCTATCCCGTGGAGTCGATTCTCGGAGATTTCGGCTATGTGGAGAAACATCCGCTGGCCGAGGCCTATAAAGTCTATAAACCGATGCCTTACGACCGTCCTATGTGGGACCCGTCGGCCGTGCTCTGCGCCGTGGAACCCGATGCCGGGTATTTCCGTTACAGCGCTCCGGGCCGGATTCGTGTGGATGACGAGTCGATGACATGGTTCGAACCCGATCCTGCGGGCAGGCATCGTTACCTGATAGCCGGAGAGACAGAGTGCGCCAGAGCGCGCGAGCGTATGGTCGAGCTGATTACACGGCGGCCGCATCCTTATACCGAACCTTAACGATGGAATACCGAAACGTTACTAACCTTTAAACCTATGAAACATTTCAGACTATTAATCTTGTCGCTGGGGCTGGCTTTGGTGAGTCTCGCCGCAGCGGCTCGGCAGGTGACCGTTTCCGGCGTCGTGACCGACGCTTCGGGTTCGGCGCTTGTCGGTGCGACGGTGCTTGTGCAGGGCGGCAGTCAGGGAGTGACCACCGATAACAAGGGCCAGTTTACGCTCAATGTTCCCGAAGGGAGCGTCCTCGACATCTCTTTTGTGGGCTATGAGAAGCAGAGCGTCCCCGTCAAGACCGGTGCTCCGATGCACATCACGTTGCAGGAAGAGGCGACGCAGATGGGCGAGGTCGTCGTCGTCGGCTACGGCGTCCAGAAAAAGGTGAATCTTACGGGTGCCGTGTCGCAGATTTTGGGTGACGCGATTGCGGACAAGGCTGCGCCCAACGTGCTGGCCTCTCTGCAGGGCGAATTGCCCGGCGTGGTCGTCACGCAGTCGAGCGGCCAGCCCGGCGAGGAGGGTTTCGCCCTTCAGATCCGCGGCCATTCTTCGGTCAATACGATTTCGACGCTGGTGCTGATCGACGGTATCGAGGGCGATCTCGATATGCTCAACCCGAACGATATCGAGTCGATTTCGGTGCTGAAGGATGCCGCGTCCGCATCGATTTACGGTTCGAAGGCTGCTGCGGGCGTTATCCTCGTCACGACCAAGCAAGGCGCCGCCGAACGCGTGAAGGTGAGCTACAACGGTTCGTACAGCTTCACGCGACAGGCCCGCAAACCCAGCCGTATCAATTCGTGGGAGGAGTATGAGATTACCCAGCGGGCCAACAACAAGGCTGTCAATGCCGAAATGATCGAGTGGCTCAAAAATCCCAATTTCAACTCGATGCTTTCGTCTTCGACGGCTCTGAGCTATCTGGACAACACCGACTGGATCCGCAAGAGTCTCAACGACTGGAGCCATATGCAACGTCATTCGCTGTCGGTACGCGGCGGAAGCAATAAGCTCAACTACATGGCCTCGGTGGGGTATTACGAACGCCGGGGTTTCTTCAAGTACGGTCCCGATGACAACAACCGTTTCAACTTTCGTGCGAATCTCTTTTCGCGCATCAACCGCTATCTCGATCTTTCGATCAAGCTCACGGCCGACCGTTCGGAAATCAACGCCAATGCCTTCAACGCTTCGAAGGTGCTCGCCGAAGTGTACCGCTGCCGCACTCGCATGCCGGTCTATTTTCCGCAGGATGAGGATCCGCTTGTAAACCCGAACCTCTATGCCGGTCAGGACGGCACCAATCCGATCGACCTGATGAAAAATGCCGGTACGTCGGACAACATCAACAACGACGTTTCGGGACAGGCCAATCTGCGTATACGCAATCTGGTCAAAGGCTTGCAGATCAATCTCACCGCTTCGCGCAAATACCGCGCGAACCTGAACGACCGCAAAACCCGTCGTCTGATCTGGTACAGCCGCGGCGACAATGAGTATCGTTATTCGCAGACTACGCCCAACGGGGTGCAGAAGCGCCGTGACAACTCCTTTACGGACAATCTGCGCGCCGTGGCCGATTACGACCTGAAACTGGGTCGCAGCCACAATTTTCATATCATGGCCGGTACCGAGTGGGAAAACTACCGCTTCGACCGTGTTTACGCCACGAAGGATTACATGCCCGACGGATTTTATTCGCTCAATTTCGGCAATTCCCAGTCGGCTTTCAACTCCGACCTGATCAATACTTCGGCGGTGATGTCCTTTTTCGGACGTTTCAATTACAATTTCCGCGAGAAATATCTCTTCGAGGTCAATCTGCGCTATGACGGCAGTTCGCGTTTAGCGCCTGCGAACCGTTGGGAGCTGTTTCCCTCGGTTTCGGGCGGCTGGGTCATCAGCAAGGAGAATTTCTTTCGTGACAAGGTCAAATTCATAGACCTCCTGAAGGGCCGCGCTTCGTGGGGCCGTCTGGGAAATGCCAATGCACTGGGCTACTACGACTATATCAACATGATCGAGACCGGCAAAACCATTTTCGGCGGCACTTCGGCCACGACCAATTACATCAAGACGCTGGCTTCGCCCCAGAAGAGCTGGGAGATCATCGACGTGCGCAATATCGGTCTAGACATGAACCTGCTGCGCAACCGCCTGCAGTTTACCGGCGAATATTATTGGAAGCGCAATATCAACATGCTCTCGTCGGCAATGGGCGTGCCGTCGCTTATCGGCATCGGGCTCCCTTCGGCCAATGTCGGCGAACTGAAGACATGGGGTTGGGAGATCGACGTGCGCTGGCGCGACAAGATCGGCAAGCATTTCAGCTACTGGGTGGGGGCCAATCTTTCGGACAGCCAGAACGAACTGGTCAAATACGAAGGAAGCAACGTCATTCAGGAAGGCGTCGTTCCTCTGCTCGAAGGCTATCCGCTCAATACGATATGGGGCTACCGCACGGCGGGACTCTATCAGGAAACCCCGGCTATGGAGGAGGCTATCCTGCAGCCCGGCGGCGCGCTCACTGCGGCGGGCGATGTGCGTTATGTCAACCGGGACAGCGATCCCTACATTACGGGTGGCAATTTCACGCCCGATTCGCCGGGCGATCTGGTCATGCTCGGCACGACCGATCCGCGTTATACGTTCGGTGCCGATTTGGGATTCGAATGGAAAGGGCTGCGCTTCTCCGTGCAGTTGCAGGGTGTGGGCAAACGCAACTTCCTGCTCGACGAAGCCACGCTCAATCCCACGCAGGGATCGCTCTATCAGGCGATCAATATCCACCGGGACTACTGGACTCCTGAGAATACCGACGCATTCATGCCCCGTCCGGTTTACAAGGGCGGTTCGTACAACTACAAACCTTCGGACCGCTGGATTCAGGATGCGGCTTACCTGCGTCTGAAAAACATCACGATCGGCTATACGATTCCCTTCAAACCGCGGAGTTTCGTCCGTTCGTGTTATGTTTATGTTTCCGGAGACAATTTGTGGGAAACAACCCGTACGTGGGATGTCTTCGATCCGGAAGCCCCTGCCATCACCACGGTCAATGGCTGGTATGCCTTTTACCGTGCCGTTACGGTCGGTCTTAATGTCTCCTTCTAAAATCAGCAATCTATGAAACGAATACATATCATTACATTGCTTTTCGCGTTGTTTTCCGCCGGGTTTGCGGGGTGTAATCTGGACCGTTTTCCCGAAACGGCGATGGCCGAAAAGGATTTCTGGAATCCTCAGTCGGAGGACGAATTCAAATATGCCGTCAATCAGCTCTACGTGCTGCTGGGACATCGCTGGGGCGATACGCGCGCCGACGATCTGTTCCGCAACAACTATCCCGACGACATCAGTGCCGGAACCCGCAAGGTGCCGGCCAAGAGCGACGACTGGAGCAATCCCTACAAGATGGTTTTCTGGGCCAACCGCATCATCGAACACGCGCCGGAGCACGGTACGACCGCTTCGCAGATAGACCGTTTCGTGGCCGAAGCCTACTTCTTCCGTGCTTACGCCTACTACCAGCTTGTATGTAAATTCGGCGGCGTGCCGATTCTGGTGAATACGGTCGGCGATATCGACGACCCGATTCTCTATGGTCCGCGCGCTTCGCGCGAGGAGGTGATGACTCGCATTTATACCGACCTGAATCTTGCGGCCCGCGAGCTGCCGCTGCCTTCGGCACTGGCCGACGGAGAGTTCGGACGCATTTCGCGGACGGCGGCTCAGGCTTTCAAGGCGCGCGCTGCGCTCTATGAAGGCACGCGTCGGAAATTCCATGGCGAAGAGCAGGCCGAGCCCCATCTCAAGATTGCCTATGAAGCTGCCGACTCGGTGATTCAATCCGGCGAGCACACGCTCTACACCAAGGGGACGCAGCCCTATAAGGACCTTTTCGAATATACGGGTGAGGAGGCTTCGGAACATATTCTGGTGAAACTGTACGGCTATCAGGAAACGCAATTGCTGACGCACAATTACCCGTACCAGATCGCCGTCAATTACGGCGTTTCGCGCAACTTCCTGAATCTTTATCTTAATGATACGGGGCTGCCTTTCGAGGACGATCCCTCTTTGCAGCTCACCTATAACGACTATTTCGACGGCCGTGATCCGCGTCTTGCCGAAACGGCATTGCGCCGCGGCGTCAACACCTACCAGTTCGGTCCGTTCGTGCCCTATGCGCAGTCGCGTACGGGTTTCGGTATCCGCAAATACGTGCGCAACGACGGCGTGACGGACCAGCCCAGTACGCTGGATTATCCGCTGCTGCGCTATGCCGAAGTACTGTTGACATACGCCGAAGCCCGTTTCGAACACGACGGAATCATTTCGGACGAGGACCTGAACCGTACGGTCAATGCGCTGCGCGACCGTGTGGGCATGGCGCACCTGACCAACGAATTCGTCACTTCCAATCACCTCGATATGCGGACTGAACTGCGTCGTGAACGCTCTGTCGAACTGGCGCTCGAAGGGCTTCGCTACGACGACCTGATTCGCTGGAAAGAGGCCGAAATCCGTTTGCCGCAGGATGTATTGGGAGCACGGTTCATCGCCGGAGAGTGGGGCAGCGTCTCGCCCGGTTCGCTCGAAGACAAACTTACTGCACAGAATGTGCTGATCGTGGAGGAGGGAACGAGCCGGTTCTTCGATCCGAAGAAGGATTACCTCTATCCCATTCCGAGCAACGATATTGCTCAGAGCCGCGGGAATGTAGAACAGAATCCCAATTGGAAATAACCGTTAATCAGTTACTCAGATGAAAAAAAGCATATTTTCGCTGTTGGCGGCCATGGCATTGCTGGGCGCCGCCTGCGAAGACGATTATAAAAACTATCCTGACGGCTATGACCGTCAGTATTATACGACTTTCGATTACGAGTCCGACGATCAGGGCAATCCGACGCTCACGAACCGGACGATCTCCGTCGACCGTTCCAGTACCGAGCTGATCGAGCTGCCCGTCAAATTCATGTCGGAAATCGAGCGCGATTACGACATCGAGGTGCGTCTTTATGTACGTAATTCCCCTTATTTTCTTACGCAGATGGGAGTTATGAAACCTCCGAAGAACGAATTCTCGACTCCCGACTCGCTGGCGGTTCCCGGTGTGGATTTCCATATTCTCGATAGGGACAAGCGGGTGATGACGCCCGTACGTACCGATACGCTGACCTATTACAGCGTTATTTTTCCCCGTGCCCGCAAAGGCGTCGAAAAACTCTATATCGAACTGCTCAACAACGAAGATTTCGATCACTTGCGTTGTGCATGGCTGACGTTGGCGGTCAATAAGATAGATGCGACGAGCGAGCAGACGCTGCAGCAGACTGCCGTCAATCACGATGCCGGACATTACAGGATATACTCGCTTTCGCGCTGTTATTTCCGCAGGTTGAACATTCAGTAAACGGGACGGATATGAGCTATTTCAAAATATTTCGCATGGTGGGGGGCGCTCTCTTTTGGGCATTGGCGCTCCTCTCGCCTGCCGGGGTTTCGTCGCAGACGCTCGAACTCTCCGGGGCTCAGGTCGTGACTTCGGGCGACGACCCGCTGGTGCGCAAAGCCGCCGAAGTGCTTGTCGATGAACTCGCCCTGCGTACGGGGGTGACACTCTCCGCTGCCGGGACCGCCGACGGAGTGCAGATCCTTATCGGCCGGGAATCCGATCTTGCCGCGGGCAATGCCGCGCTGGGCCGGGAACTTGGAGCGCTTCCGCCGACGGGAACGGAGGGCTACAAACTGCTGGTCGCGGAAGACGGTAAATGCGTCGTCGTGGCGGGAAACGATCCGCGGGGCGTGCTGTACGGCGTGGGGCGTCTGCTGCGCAGTTGCGAACTGCGTAAAGGAAGCATTCTCCTGCCTGCGGCGACAACGGTTTCATCGACTCCCCAGTATGCGGTCCGGGGGCATGAACTGCATCCTTCGCCGCGGGCCAAGTCTCCCGACGAAGCATGGGCCAAGGAGAACTTCGAACAGTATGTCCGCGAACTGGCGCTTTTCGGGATGAACAGCATCGAGATGCTGCGCCATGTGCCTGCTGACTATATCCGTATCGCCAAGTCCTACGGTCTCGATGTCTGGATCGTGACTTACGACAACGGTCCCGATTTCGAATCGGAGCGCGGCGAGGCCACCGAACTGCGTTTCCGGGAAAATATCTTCAAACGTCTGCCGACGATCGACCATTGGTGTATCAAGAGCGGTGATCCGGGCGATCTGACGCTCGAACGCTTTTTCTCCTTCTCGGAGAAAGAGGTGGCGCTGCTCAAGCGCTATCATCCCGAAGCGAAGGTATGGCTGAGTCCCCAGCATTTCGTCGATGCTCCGATGAGCTATTTCGAGGAGTTCTGCCGGCGTGCCAATGTCGTAAAGTGGGCCGACGGTGTGGTATTTGCTCCTTGGTGCCGGATGTCGTTCGAGCAGCTGCGGGCGAAAATCCGTCCCGGACTGCCGATCCGCAACTTTCCCGACATCACCCATATCTACAGCAGCCAGTATCCGGCGCGGTCGATCGACCTGCCGATGGCGATGACGCTTGGACGTATCTGTATCAATCCCAGCCCGGTGGCGCAAAAGCATATCCATAACCTATATGCCGGATTGGGCGTCGGGTCGCTGACCTATTCCGAGGGTACCAACGACGATCTGAACAAATTTTTCTGGCTCGGTCAGGATTGGGACGCTTCGACCGAAGCCGAAGCGTCGGTATTCGATTACGCCCGCTACTTCATCGGGCCTGATCTGGCCGCCGATTTTACGGCAGGCATTTTTGCGCTGGAGCGTAACCTGATAGGCCCCCTTGCAGAAAATGAAGAGATAGATACGACGTTGAAAATGTGGCAGAGCATGGAGGAGCGCGCTGACGATGCGACAATGCGCAATCCGCGTTTTCTGATGCCCCTGTTGCGGGCTTACTACGATGCCTATATCTACCGGCGGTGGCTGCATGAACTGGATGTCGAGTCCCGTGCCTACGATGCGTTGAAAGAGGCTCCCAAACGAGGTTCTTCGCGTGCGTTGTCCCGAACCCGCGCGATTTTGGGCGAAGCGCGGCGCAAACCCGTGGCGCAGGAGTTGAAACGGCGTTGCGAGGAGCTTTACGAGGCGGTTTATCACGACGAGGGTCGCTGGACGATGGAATACCAGCATTGCCCGCTGATGGACCAGATCGATTTGCCGCTCAACGACAGCGAGTGGCTGCTGATGCGTATCGACGAAATAGACGCGCTGGCCGACAATGAAGAGCGCGTGGAGCAGATTATGGCGTTGGTCGGCCGCACCGATCCCGGCGAAGGCGGCTTTTACTACAATTTGGGCGATTTCTCTTCGGAACGGGTGACCGGTATAGATGCCGCATGGGAGAGAGACCCCTCTCATCTCGAAACGCCCCATTGCGGTCTGGGCGCCAAGATGAAGAAAGGCTTTGTGATGCCCCATCTCGGATTCGACGGCAAGCCCGTGCCGCGTGCATGGTTGACGCAGGCCGGAATTTATTACGACCAGCCGCTTAAACTGACTTTCGACGGATTCGATCCTGCTGCGACTTATCGCGTGCGGATCGTCTATGTCGGTGAGGCCAACAAATTCAGGAGTCATGTGCGACTCGATGCGGACGGTTGCAGGATACACGATGCGATCAGGCTTTCGGGCGATGTGGTGCGTGAATTCGATCTTCCGGCCGAAGCGACCCGTGACGGTCGGGTGACGCTGAGCTGGCAGTGTGATACCGGGGAGAGAGGCGTACATGTGGCCGAACTGTTTTTTCTTAAAAACCAACAGAAATAACCTTAAAAACAATGATTATGTATCTCAATAAACGCATTATTTTCGGATGGCTCCTGCTGGGCGGACTGTTTGCCGTGGCGTGTGATGAGCCTGCACCCGCAGCCGAGCCGCTGGACCTCAGCATACGCGCTGCCTTGGCTCCGGTGTTGACGGCCGACGGCACCGCTTCCGTTGAGGAATGCCGCATGGAATGGTCGGCGGACGATGCCTTCGGACTTTGGGGCCGCAGCAGCCGGTTTGCAGACAACAATGTTTGTTTTACGCTTCAGGAAGTCTCCGCCGACGGTGAGGGTATCTTTTCCGGTTCGGTGTCTGACGCTCCCGGTGCGGGTCCTCAGATGCTGCGTGCGCTATATCTTTATCGGGATAACCGCGGATTCGACCCTGCCTATCTTTCGGTCAAGCTCCCTGCGGCTCAGATTCAGTCCGGCGGGGTCTGCGATGTGAAACGCTATGGGTTTCTCGTTGCGACGCTTGAAAATGCAGATGTCGCTTCCGGCGAAGTCGCCATGGAGTTTTCAACTCCGTGTGCGGTGCTGAAACTCGAAATCGACGCTGCGGGAACCCCTCTTGTCGACAAGAAACTGAGTAGCGTGCGTATCGAGTCGGAATGGCCCTTGATCGGCAGTATGATTTACAATCTGGAGCGGAACGAGGTCGAAGTGCCGTGCAATGGTAAAACCGTGAATCTTACGCTGGCCGACACTCCGTCCTTAAGCGGTAAATGTGCCGCATGGTTCACCCTCTGCGAGGCCGAACTCGCCGGTGCACCGCTGAAAATTCAGCTTCTCTGTACGGATAAGAGCGTCGTGAACATCGTTTGCGAACCGCAGATCGCATTGCAGGCGGCGCGTGTGAGCGAACTGCCGCTGAACTTGGCGGCATTGATCGCTTCGGGCGACGCCGAGGTGAGCGAATTCCGCGTCGATCTGAGCGAGAACGGTACCTCGAACTGCTATGTCGTTTCGGCGGCCGATAAATACAAGTTCCGTCCGACGTGCGGCAACAGCAACGATCTGCCCGCAGGCATGACCCGGATAGATTGGCTCTGGATGAGCGCTCCGGACCTGATTACCGAGGTCGGCTATGAAAAAGGCATGGTCGTTTTCCGGGCTGGCGAAGCCCGCGGCAATGCGGTTATCGCCGCTTTCAACGATGCGGGTGAAATCGTGTGGAGCTGGCATATCTGGCTGACGGAAGACCCTGCGGCCGATCTTCACGCCGGCATGAGCAAGAGCTACCAGCTGCTCGACCGTAATCTGGGCGCCGTCTCGACCGAAGTGGATGACTATCTCTCCTATGGCCTTTATTATCAGTGGGGACGCAAGGATCCTTTCATCGGCCCGCGTCATCACGGGACGAAGGTCAAACGTGAAGAGACGCCCGGCTTCTCTGCGGCTACGGCCGATTATGTCGTAAATCCTGCATATGGAGGAACGTTCAAACTGGTGAAGAACACGGAGCTGCCTTCGGGCGGGGAGATCGGCTATGCCGTTGCCAACCCGATGAATTTCGTATGCTTCGGGGCCGAACAGAACGGCAGCGGCCAGACTTGGTTCAATTCGGATTTCAAGCAGTACCTTACTTTGTGGGGATACAACGAAGCGACGAGTTCCAGTTCGAAAACCATTTACGACCCGTGTCCGGTGGGGTACAAGGTGCCGCACTTTACGGGTACGGTCTGGGCCGGCGTTGCCGCTGCCAATCTGCCCGTGATGTCGAACGCCGGGCTTTACGGCGTCATGTTTTCGGGTGCGGAGGGTTCGTCGTATTATCCCGCTGCGGGCTTCCGAGACCATACGGGCGGTTTCCTCTCCTATATGGGACAGTGCGCTACCTTTTGGTCGGCCATGACCTATAATAACCTTAATGTCCGCGGTATGAAGATCGAGCCTGCGGGCAAAACCTATGTGAATGTAAATATCAAATTCAATGCGGCGTACGGCCAGTCGGTGCGTTGCGTGAAAGAATAAAAATCACCGGATATGAAAATGAAACGAATCGTATGTATTATCTGCGCGGCGGTCTTTGCTTTGACCGCCCGCGCGGAAATCCGGCTGCCGGCGTTTTTCGCCGACGGCATGGTGCTCCAACAGCAGGCAACCGTGCGCATTTGGGGGACGGCGGCCGCCGGAGCGAAAGTGACGCTTACCGCCGGATGGGATAACCGCACCTATACCTGCAAGGCTGCATCCAACGGCAGTTGGGCGCTCAAAGTCAAGACGCCCGCTGCGGGCGGGCCCTATGAAATCCGTATCAGCGACGGCGAGGAGATCGTACTGCGCGACGTTCAGCTCGGCGAAGTGTGGATATGTTCCGGACAGTCCAATATGGAAATGCCTGTAAAGGGTTTCCTGAGTCAGCCGGTAGAGGGTGCTTTCGAGATGATACTCGATGCCGGGAAGGATAATGTACGGGCCTTTACCGTTGCCCGCAGGCTCTCCGATACCCCGCAGGCCGACTGTGGCGGCAAATGGGTGGCGGCCTCTGCCGGAACGGTTCCCGACATCAGCAGTGTCGCTTACCTTTTCGCCTGCCGCCTGCATCGGACGCTGAAAGTGCCCGTCGGTATCGTCGTGGCGGCTTGGGGCGGAACGTCGATTCTGGGGTGGCTTCCTTCCGGGGAAATTGCGAAAACGATTTCAAAAGAGGAGTGCGCCCGGATATTGGCGGTGAACGGCAGCGACAAAAATCATCCTGCCAAGCTGTACAACGGAATGATCGCCCCGATTGCCGGATATGCCGCACGCGGATTCATCTGGTATCAGGGCGAAGCCAACGTCGGTTTTGCCGATGCTTACGGTGCATTGCAGAAACAGTTGGTCAATACATGGCGCCGGAGCTGGGGCGATTCGAATATGGCTTTTTATGCCGTGGAGATAGCTCCTTACCGCTATGGCCGCGGGAACGAGAACGCCTTGTCGCGTCCGCTGCTGGTCGAAGCGCAGGAACGGGCGTTGAAACAGCTGCCCAATACGGCTTTGATTCCGACGACGGATGTAGGCGATGCCGTTTGCATACATCCTGCGCGCAAACGTCAGGTCGGCGACCGGCTTGCGGCGACGGCGCTCAAACAGGTATACGGCCTGAGCGGGCTGGAACCCGAATCGCCTCGTATCGCCAAGGTCGATTATGCGGACGGTACGGCCGTAGTCTCCGTGACTTCGGCGTTGGGTGCCATGCCCGGCCAGATCCGCGGATTCGAAATCGCCGGGGAGAACCGTCGGTTTTATGCGGCTAAAGCCGTAGTCGATCGTCGTAAAGGCACGATCCTCGTATCGTCGGATCATGTGCCTGCTCCCGTTGCAGTGCGCTATGCGTTCCGCAACTACATTGTCGCCGATTGGACGAACTGGATGGGGATCCCCGCCCTCCCGTGCCGCACGGACGATTGGCCTGACGAGAACTGATGAACGAATTGCCGGGGATTCCGTGTATCGCCTTTCCGCGGAATCCGTTGCCGGATAGAAAACCGGGCAAGCCTTAGTCGGACTTGCCCGGTTCTTTGTTCGTCTGTTTCTGTCCTTGTTTGTCGGCAAGGGGCGGCCCGGTGCGCAGAGCGTCGCGGCTTCACGGCGTATCGTTACGGCGGGATGTACGACGTTGGAGCGTTCGGTTTCGGTCCGGTCGAAGTCCGTTTGCCGCCGGGTTTCCGTTGTCAGGGGGCTGGTTATTGCTCGTCTGTTTCGAATGCGTAGACCGTATGCTGCGTGTAGGTCTCTCCCGGACGCAACACCGACGACGGGAAGTTGTCGTGGTTGGGTGCGTCGGGGAAATTCTGCGTTTCGAGGGCGATGCCGGAGCGGAAGTTGTGGCGGTCGCCGCGTTTGCCGACCTCCTTGCCGTCCATGCCCTGTCCTGCATAGAACTGGAGTCCCGGCTGGTCGGTGTAGATCTTCATCCGGATGCCCGTCGCGGGTTCATAAGCCTCGGCAGCCAGCGAAACCGTGCCCGCTTCAGGCTTGTCGAGCGCCCAGTTGTGGTCGTAGCCGTTTCCGAATGCCAGCGGTTCGTAGTCGGTTTGTCCGATGCGTTCCCCGATCGCATGCGGCGTGCGGAAGTCGAGCGGCGTGCCTTCGACCGGGAGGATTTCACCCGTGGGGATCAGACCCGCGTCGGTGGGCGTAAAGCCGCTGGCATGGATGGTCAGCAGGTGCGAGTCGGTCGAATGCTCCGTTGTGCCGTGCAGGTTGTAGTAGACGTGGCTCGTGGGATTCACGATTGTCGGGGCGTCGGTCGTGGCCTCGTAGTCGATAACCAGTCCGTTGTCCGGCGTCAGCGAGTAGGTGACCGTGATGTCAAGGTTGCCCGGATAGCCCTCTTCGCCGTCGGCGGAGCGGTAGGACATGGCGACGGCGGGATTTCCTTCGGGCGTCGTGGTCTCGCGGGCGTCCCAGACGCGGCATTCGAATCCTCCGGGACCGCCGTGCAGGTGGTTCTCGCCGTTATTGATCGTCAGTTGGTACTCCTTGCCGTCGAGCGTGAAGCGTCCTTTGCCGATGCGGTTGCCGAAGCGTCCCACAACGGGTCCGCAGTATTTGTCGGCCGTGCGGAGATAGGCGTCGATGCTGTCGTATCCCCATACCACGTCGCGGAAGCGGCCGTCGGCGGCCGGAACCCAGAGCGCGACGACGCGTGCGCCGTAATTGGTGAGCTGCACGGTCATGCCGTCGGGGTTTTGCAGGGTGTAGAGTCCGACGGGTTTCCCGTCGATTTTGGTTCTGAAGGCGGCGGCATCGAGCAGTTCGACGCCGTTTCCGCTGTCGCCATTGCCTGCGCAGGAGAGCATGCAGGCCGTGGCTGCCATTAAGAAGAGATAGCGTTTCATGGTCTTTGTTTTTTATGTGGTCGTTATTTGATCCGGACGGGTTTGACCCCTTCGAAAGTCATTTTTACGGATTTGATGAAGCCGTCGGCATCGAACTCCATGCGGTCGATGCAGGTCTGGCGGTGCCCCATGGCGGTCGCGCCCAGCGGGCGGCGGTGGTAGACGATGTAGTATTCGTCCTTGCCGGGGATCCGTATCACCGAGTGGTGGCCGGCTCCGGTGGCGATTTCGGGGTCCTGCTGGAGGATTTTGCCGATGCGTTCGAACGGCCCGAACGGGGAGTCGGCGATGGCGTAGGACCGCCCCAGCCGCCTTCGCTCCACATGAAATAGTACTTGCCGCCGCGCTTGAACATAAACGGTCCTTCGACGTAGTTTTCAGGCGTTACGGACTTGTACGTCTCGCCGTCGTCGAACGGCACGACGCTCAGCAGGTCGTCCGACAGTTTGACCATGTTGCAATGGTGCCAGCCGCCGTAATACATGTAATGCGTACCGTCGTCGTCGCGGAAAACGAACTGGTCGATGGGTTGTGCGCCGTTGACGATGCGGTCGATCAGCGGTTTGCCCAGCGCATCCTTGTACGGGCCGCCCGGACGGTCGGCCACGGCGACGCCGATGCCGCCGTATTCGTGGTCGTTCTGGATGTCGTTGCCGCTGAAGAAGAGGTAGTATTTGCCTTTGTGTTCGAGTATCGCCGGCGCCCACATGGCGTACTTCACCCATTTCACGGCGTCGGTGGTGAGGACTTTCGGATGTTTGGTCCAGTTCACGAGGTTCTTCGACGAGAAGGCGTCCATGTAGGTCTGGATGTTGTACAGCTGGTGGACTGCCGCGCTTTTCTCGGCGGGGTAGGCCGGCATTTCCTCGCCCGGTGCGGCATAGAGGTCCGAAAGGGTCGGGAAAATCCAGTACTCCTTGCCGAAGACGGCGCCTTCGGGGTCGGCGTACCAGCCCGGAAAGACGGGATTTCCCGAAAGGCTTTTACGTGCGTTTTTTGTGCTGCCGCACGATGCCGCAAGCAGCAGGGCGGCAATGGCGGGAATCGGTTTCAGATACTTTGTCATCGGGGTATTGAGGTTGCTGGTTATTATTTGTCGAGAGGTATACGCAGGATGGTGAGCGAGTTGGGGGCGCATTCTACGGGTACGGTGCGCCCTTCGATGCGGAATGCCGATTCGCGGGCGGTGATTTTTTCGGGTTCTTCGAACGAATTTTCGTCGTAGATTGACGCCGATGCAAGCTCGATGCGCCGGGCTTCGCCGGGCGCGGCTTTCCCGCCTTTCAGCGCCAGCGAGGTTCGCCACGGCTCCGTGCGGCCATTGACCAGTTTGACGACCAGTTCGTTACGCTTGCGGTCGAGACCTGCGACGGCGTAGTGCTTGT
>ERZ791753.1390-NODE-1390-length-15556-cov-2.809625_pt1 | contig 15556 bp, 8 predicted proteins | sample MGYA00509951_ERZ791753 | MGnify/ENA primary metagenome ERZ791753 (study PRJEB30046, sample SAMN00792026) | human gut metagenome | study: EMG produced TPA metagenomics assembly of the A metagenome-wide association study of gut microbiota in type 2... | reverse complement strand
TTATCCAATTGCTGGCGTTCTTTTTTAAGTGAACCGTCTCTTTTAATCGGCTTACAGAGTCATACGTAAAACCGTACAGTTGAGCCGTATTTGTTCCTTGCTGCCATTCCCATTCGCTGATGTTACCGTTATAGCAAGCGGTTGCTCCGGCTACGGGACTTTCATAATGCAGCTTCATTTTAAACGGCTCACTCTCCTTGCTTGTCAACCAACCACGGATGTTGTACGCCATCTGTTCGGTTACCTTATTTCCGTACTTTTTGGTTATTAAACGACCGAGCGCATCATATTCATAGGTGACGATGGCCGGTGTTCCACCGTTTAAAGTGGAGGTGGCTGTTAATAAGCGGCTTCTATCGTCGTAAGTATTCACCGTTTCCAATACATCGCTACCATGCTTTTCCTGTTGCTTCAGTACATTGCCTATAAAGTCGTACACTGTGTTTACCAAACTCAACGTTCCGTGCTGGTTATCGCTTACTGTCTGGAGGGGACGACATTTCTCATCATAATACGTGGTAGCTGTTAACCAAGTCTCTGTTTCTAGAATTCTTGTTTTCGTACTTGTTACCAAACCGGTTACTGCCTTATGGTAATCACTTGCATACCCTGTTACGGCTACAAACGGATGTGCCGTTACATGGGTGGTGGCTTCATAACTATCATACACCGTGTATTGCAAAGGAGTTTTCGTTCCGGTAGGCAGGTAGTTTTCTACATCCCATGCGGCATCTTGCAATTGTTTGTGAGTGTTGGCTATAGAGAGTATCATCTCTCCACTCTCCACAATTCGGTTATTGTTATCGTATACCGAATAACTCCACTTCTTACTATCTGCCGTACGTTGGTTGCCGTCCTGGCTCAATACCATGCGGTCGCGTTTATCGTATACCATATAAATGGGCTCGCAGCCGGGGAGACGCTTCACTGTTATACGTCCTAGGCGGTCGTATTCGTAATAGTAAGCAAGACGGTTTAATAGAGTGGCATCCACGGTTGTACCTAGTTGGTAACTCGCTTCGGGAGAGAGCACCCAGCGAAGCTGCTCCCGGTCATCGTACACATAATACGTCTCCAAACGTTTCTCGCCGTCTACGGTAACAGTCAATACGGTTTTATCCGTATTGTCTGTAAAGGTTTCCACGCTATGCCCGTCCTCATCGGTAGTAGTTACTTTCTGTAAGCTACCGGCACTGTAGCTACCGTTCAAAGAAAGCGTTCCCATAAACAAATCCACATTATATAAGCGTACTTCATTCTCCGTATTCAATGCATAGGCGGAAGTTACCCCTTTGCCGGTGGTGTGCCAAGCTGCACCCGCACCGGTTTGCTTCGTTACACGGTCTAACGGACTGTTGTCATACTCCGTTTTGGTAAAAGCATATGCGGCATCAGAGTTTCCGTAGATGTTCCAGTTATCCGAATTCAAAGCAATGGAATCATAGGAACCATTGTTATTATTCCGACTATAGGGAAGAAATTCTTTTTCTGTTCGTCCGAGTACCCCAAACGTATGGGGTAGAATTAAATCAGCTGTTCCACCGGGGGATGCTTTTACTTGCGTTTCCTGCACCTTACGACCGAAGCCGTCCAAATAAGCCACATTATCAACATATTTCGTACCTTCTTTATTCAAGAATATACGTTCTGCTACATAATTGTAGCTCTTATCATAAGATTGTCCACTTGCGCATAGGAACAAGGACAATAATAAATAGAGTAATATATTTCGTTTCATCTTATTTTTTCTTAAAAGGTTAGTAATTTACAATATTGTAAGTTTGTTCTTTTACCGTATTGCCGTTCTCGTCAGTTATCCGAATCAGTCTTCCCGCACTGTCGTATTCATTTACTTCCAGTTTTCCTGTTTGGTCGAATTTTGCGAATACACTTCTATCTAGATTGTATGAAGTGGCTTCGAAAGAGACGCCGGCCGGAACAAGCACCATATAAACCACATCATCCGTACGGTCTATATCCACTGAAATGATGCCCGTATAAGAGCTTATATCGATATCGGCAGTTTGAACCGTGTAATGGGAAGCCGAAGGCACATTTATTTCCTTCATGGTCGTTCCACCGGAATGTTTTATAGTATAAGGTATAATTTTACTCGCACCTTTAGAAAGAATATATAGTCTTAAATAGTTATCCTCTTGTATATTTGTAACAGAAAGCTTTTCGGGTGTACTTTTCAAATAGAGATACAATCCCGCTGAATCAAAAAATTGGGGAGTAACAATGGTTACATCAAGGAAAGCAGACACCAATAAACGGAATTCATAATCTGTATAACCTAAATCCGGATTCATACTAAACACTAATCCATATTGCTTCACAAATTCTATCAAATCTGCATTATTATCAGCCCTTAGTTCTTTCAATAAAGTTAAAGATTCTGCTGTATTTCCCCAAAATTTCAAGTCCGAGACAGAGCGAATAAACTCAATTATCATTTTATAGCTGTTGCTCTGAATATAGTCTTCGAATCCTTGAGGAACATTATTCACATGTTTGTTTAAGTATACTTGATAGAAAGAATGTAATGCATCATAATATTCCTTATATTCCCCAATTTTATTTACTACTTCCGTATCGTATTTTTTCATATCTAAAACTGAAACAGATTCTAGAGGTATATGAGTAGCTATAATATTAGGCAACTTGTTAAAAGGATCATATAAAGTGATGACATTTCCTGTTCTGGAACATGTGTTTGCCGGTGCATAAGAATGTTCATTCAATTTGTATATAAAGCTATTTTCTAAAATATAGTTTTCCGGTTCATATATAAAAAGACAATTATCCATAGATGTGTATTGATATGAGGTAGGAACAGAAGGCGTGAATTTATACTTCTTTGATACTCCTAAACCATATATATTGTCTATCGCTTCCAATTGGAAACAAGACACCGATTCATTCAAAACCCGGCCGTCACGAATCGTGAGTTCTTTTACTACCGGATTTATGATATTCCGTTCCTTCATCTTTATGAAAACAGAGTCTGCTTCGTTATCCATTTCTGTTACCCGTTTTATTATTTTCGTTTGAACATGGTTACGGGAATCTGTTTGGACAATTCGAGTAGGTCTCACAGAATGGGCTTTGTTGTCATAATAATATTCGGTTTTCATAAAAGGAATATCCGAAGTTGGGGCCAGAATATCCGCAAGACTCATATTCCCCATAAGCGAGCTTTCATAGTGATATTCCAATTTTTCTTTAAGAAGCGTTGCACCTCCCATATAGAGATTATAACGAAAGTCAGGAATGCGTTTTGTTACTCTAGGTTCAATATTAGGTAGATAAGTTTCTTTATAAGGGTTTATCATATATGGCTTATAAAGAACATATAAAACTACATCTCCTTGGTCTAAATAATATTGTTTTACTTTTTCTTCATCGAGATAATATTCATATGCTTTTACTTGAGGTAAACATTGTCTATATGTGAAAAGAGAATCACCTTGAATGAAATAATCTGCAAAATCCGTTGATTGACAACCTGAAGGAATATCAGTATAATATCTGTTTTTTATCAGACGTTTTAGATTCCTATTTTGGTCATAAGAAGCTGTTGCCAACGGCAACGCATTCAGCCAAAAGGTATAAGGAAAATGAGTATCTCCATAATAGGTAGGCATATAAAAAACATATACATTCATCCCTTTATTACTTATTTCTTCTTGAACATTAGTATAATAGAGGCCATTATTCCCCATTTGAGTAAAAGCAGGACCTATTAACTTCATACGAGAATAAATATAGCTGTCAATGCCGTTTCCGTCTGAATTGATATGGGCTATAGTTAACGTTCCGGCACTCATATAATTGTAACGAATCGTATCGCTATTATTACTTAACTCATCGTTTATAATCAATGATTTTACTCTGATTCCACCGAAAGGTACCCTATCCCGTTGATTATATGAGACCTCATTCGACTGGTAGTCTATTTGAATCGTTCCTTGATTTTCAAGAATAATAGTTTTCAATGATTTCCATTTAGAATAGATTGAGTCTATATTTGATATATAATCATCATCATTTCCTCCTGCTTTAGGATACCCCCATAAATCAGCCTTACATGGAATTGTTTTATCAGGTAAATCATAGTAATCGAACTGTATTTGACTTGTTATTATACTATCCTTATCCAATAATAAAAGTTTGCCTAATAAACTACCTTTAGATTTTAATTGATATTCAGAAATTCGTTTACCGGATAAGTCCTGTAACTTTAGTTCTCTTCCATATTTTGAGAATTCTACTATTTGATCTCCACATCGTATACGACTTAGTAACGGAGAACGAATTTCATAAGTTGTAATATTATTAACATCTTTTTCGCTAACAAGTATAGTATCTTCTAGTGTTTGGATAACGCGGGAAATAGCACTTCCTAAACTTTGAGCTGCCATGTCTCCGTTGTATGTCCCTAATTTTGCATAGTATTCTTGGAATGGAAGTAATGACTGTATCAAATTAGTAGAAGTTTTTGCTATATTTTGAAAATTAGCCAACTCACCTAATACACGACAATTGGTATCAATGCCATCTAGTTCTTTTCCAAAACTTGGATTACGTAACCAATCTGTTGATGTATCAAAACTTTTTAATATATGTTCATATTGGAAGTCTGAAGAAACTTCTCCAATAAAATATTTAGCCCTTTCCATATTTGCATTAAATGCGTCTTTATACTTGGAAAAGTCAAAAGGACGTTCACGCATAGGTTTACCATAGTGATATTTAGATTTATAGGTATTTGTATATTGAGAAACGTAGATATCGTTCTGTTCTCCCTCGCTGTTCACATTTTCTCTATAAGTATACAAAATAGGTTCTCCGTTCAGCGGCTCTATACGGCTTAGATACCAAGATGAAATATAAGATTTATTCCGTACACCATTAAAACTGATGGCATCTTCCTTATTTATATCGGAACTCCATTCTTTTTGTCGGTATATATAACGGTTGCCATTTTCATCTGTTACAATAAAACCATTGATTATAAGTCCACCTTGTAGAACCTCAATGCGTACATTGCTCCGTTCCAAGGGTTCACCATAAAGATGTCCTTCTTTTCTTTGTAGAATAAACTGAACGGATTGCCCATTAAATACGGCAGTGAAGATATCGCATTCTCCATCCCATGAGCTTATGTATTTCTATTGAATTTGTTCTCAGCATTTCGGGATTGGTATTCAAATACCCGTTAATATCTTCATCCGCAATGCCTCCACGAATAGTGCGCGTTACCACACCGCCCGTATTGAGTGTCCAATTATAACCTACCAATCCGGAACTGTCTTCCACTTTTACACCTTTTCCCGTGTAGTCTAAGGAGATAGGTAGCTCGTAGTCGCCGGACTTCAACGTATACAAGGGCACTTTATAATGAAATATACCGGTAGAATAATCCACCGTAACGTTCTTGCTCTCCAGCAGACCTTGGGCTTGCTGGCTAGGCTCAAAATCCTGCGCTTTTACTATACCGGACAGGCCTAAGAATAGCATCAATATTTGAGTTATCTTTTTCATAATGAGTTTATTAAATGAGTTGTTTTATGCCACCGCAGGCATGTGAGGGGTGTGGCAAGACGGACTTGTCGCCTCGTCCTGACCTGCGATATGGCAATCAATGTTGTTATGGAGTTACTATTTTTTCTGAAGGGGTTCCTTCTTGTAAGGGAGCGGAAACCCTGCCGCGTATTGCGCGCCGATACGCCGGCAGGGATGTTCCGGTATCACCTTATACGCACGAGCTGATACCTAGTGCTCCGGCCACCGTGGTGGCCACTGCTACAATTACCTTTAAGATAATTTTCCATAGGTTTTTCTTTTTCTCTTCCATCGTGTTTTGTTTTTAAAGATTCATTACTTGGGTTTATACTCTCCTTGTTTTTATATTGGCGAAGGTAAAGTCGCTCCTTCACGCCGTGTCGCCTTTCAGAGCATTTCGGGGAATTTTAGACCGTTTCGGCTACTTTCAAGCACTTTCAAACATTTTCAGTTACATTCAAACACTTTCGAGTTGCTTCGGAAGCTTTCAAGCATTTTTAAGCGTTTTCAGCTACTTTCGAGCGTTTTCAAACACTTTCAGCCACTTTCGAATTACTTCAATCATTTTTAGCTACCTTCAATACTTTCGAGTTGCTTCAAACACATTCAGTCACTTTCGGGCACATTCAAACACTTTCAGACTGTTATAGAACCTTGTTGCATCTTTCGAACCGTTTCTGCGATATAGAGCGACTTTCCACCCCTTTTACGGAAGATTACATTCCGTACGGCGAGAGGCGGCTAAATGCCCTCAATGCCTCCGCCACCACCGGATTCTCCGCCACCGGGCTCTCCGCCTTCTCCGTCATGGTCTCCCGAACCATCGCCGGAGCTGTCGGCTTCTCCTGTCAAGGTATCCAAATCCACAAAGTCAATTTTATCTTCGGCGCGGGTGGCCTTTACCGAGGGGCGGATGCTGGTCGACGCACGGAAATTGATACTGAGCGACTGGATTTTACCCGACAGACAATCGGCTCGTTTTTCGCTTCCCTCGGCAGCGGCCGAAAGACTGAATACGCCGAAGTTGGCTATACTCACCGAATGGCCGTTGAAGAGTTCCTGACGCATAACGGTCACAAAGTTGGTGAGCACACTCTGGATGTCGCCCGTAGAGAGCGAACTGGTCTCTTTCATTTTGGCGGCGATGCTGTCCAGTGTGGCAGGTTTGCCCACTACGATGAGTTGGGGATAATACTTTCCGGTGTCCTGTTTCTCCTGAGGATTTTTACGCAGGACTTTTTTAAATGCTACTGACATAATTTTCTTTTTTAGTTTTTAAAATGATTTCTTTATTTTCTCTGTCTTCGTCAGTCGAAACGCGAACGCAAAGGCGACGTCTTTCCATCGGTTCACCCCTTTTCCTTTCGAAGACAAGACAAAGGTCGGGAAAAGCGCCGGCGCCGGATGGCGTACATTCCCCTGCTTTCCCTTACTTATCCTTACTGTGGTGTTACTTTCCCTTACTTTGCTTTATTTTCCCTTACCTTTTGAAGTAGAATTTACTTTTCAATGTGCCGGAAGGAACGGAAGTCGGGGTTACGTTTACTTTTCAATGCACCGGAAGGAACTGAAGATAAGGCTCTTTTGCGTAGATAATGGAAACGCCGTGATGCCAAATCAAGCCTGCTTTTAAAATGAAGGTTATGGACTTGTTTGTGAGTTTTGGTAATTATTCTTTCGTTTTTATTGCTGTGGAATCGTAAATTTTTTACTTTTGTCCTAAACGGGGAGAGAAATGGAAGAAGTATCCCGTACAACTAAATTCTAATGAAATATGGAAAACAAAAATCAAGAGTTGACTGATAAGAAGTATCTGGAAAGTATCGAAAGAAATCTACAGGGTATAGAAAAGAAAATAGACCGTTGGTCCTCATGGGATGTCAAGACGTTGGTGCTTTTAGCTGATTTCCTGTCTGCTAGGCACAACGAACGGCTACGAGCTTACACACTGAAAAGACTCATTGAAAATAAAGAGAGAGACCGGGAACGTTTTTATTTATAAAGAATCGCTGATTTTATAGATGATGTCTTTGGAGAGGATGATGAATTTATAGGTGGAAAAGAAAGAGTAGAGAAGAAGAAAAGGTTAAAAGAAGTAGAAGAGATAGAAGAGAAAATTATGGCGCTTTTTGAAAACGGTGGAGAGGAAAGCGATGAAGTTTGCAGGCATTTAAAACGTATAGAAAAGAGAATCAGACAAATAGTAAACGTTTCTACAGCAGGCGTGAATGCCCGGAAGGAAGCGCGGGAAAAAGAAGAGCTTCTTAGAAAACTTAAAAAAGACTAAAAAATGAGCGTGTACACTTTTGAGCTTTTTAACAAAGCTCAATGTGTTGCAGATAAGGTGTTTAACTTTTTCGCACCTAGGCAAAAGTGTACAGAATTAACTTTAGTTTGCTTTTCCCATTTACGACCTTTGTTGCCGACACAGCAATAGTGCTGATTGCCCGACTGTAACAAATCAAATAAGTATATGGGAACACTTACTACAAAATCGATGCACGTATCGGAATTCCCGAACGTGCGGAGCAAAAACTCGGAAGAGATTTCGCTCGAAGCTTTCTTTCATAAAATAAAAAGCGGCGTATGGAAGGCGTCCGTCATGCAACTCCGTCAGCTCCGCGCCACGCCTGGCAAAGAGGCGGAAGCGCATGCCATAAAGGAATCTCTGCCTTGCATCACCCCGATTGGCGTTTGCCTGAACGGGCATGCCGTAAAAAATCTGGCGGCGCTGAGCGAAGCCCTGTGTATCGACCTCGACCATACGGACGAACGGACCGCAGAGGTGAAAGAAAAGATTAAATCCTTGCCCTGGGTATACGGCTGTTGCATCAGTCCCTCGGGCGAAGGGGTGAAAGTGATGGTACACGTCCGAGCCGAGGACGTAATGGCCGATTATCCGCGCCTTTATGCGGCTGTGGGCAAAGCGGTGAGCCAGTGCACCGGTCATCCATACGATGAAAAGTGTGGCATTCTGACACAACCCTGTTTCTACTCTTACGATTCGGAAGCGTTCTTCCGCCCCGATGCCGTCTCCTTTACACTCGACGAGCCTACTGAAATAAGAAACACACCGGTCGCCGTTACTTGCATTGCCGGAGCGGAAAACGGGATAGCGGGCGGAAAAGAAGAGCTTTCAGGAGTGGTGTCTCTCGCTCCGGGCTTCATTGTCCATTTCCTCGACCGCTTTGAACGGGAGAATCCCTTTGTACGAGGCAAACGAAACGACATTGCCATGAAACTGGGACGCGTGGCGGCATACAGCGGATTCACTCCGGAGGAGCTGAAAGAATTGTCTAAAAATTTCATCCGCCACTACGCTAACGCCGATTTTACGGCAGTAGATATACGAAAAAGAATCGAATCTGGATATCAACATGTTATCGATAAAGGTGAAGCCGAAAATGGGGGGACTTGGGCTCATTTTGGGCTCAGGCTCACAGGTGGGCCTAAATCTTGCGCACGTGTAAATAATTTATTGGGAGATGAAGACAGTGCAAGCGAAGAAGAAGGCACCGGTAACGAGGATGAATCCACCGAAGGGGTGATGGCTCACAACAACATCTTACGTGCCTCCACTCCCTATATTCCGGAAGAAGTATACAATCATCTTCACGGATTTCTAAAACGTTGCGTGGGGTTTGCCACTAATCCCCGCGAACGCGACCTGCTGCTACTGGGCACACTTAACTGTTGTAGCGCACTGTTCCCATACGTACGTTTTCTCTACCATAAAGCCGTCTGTTCACCGCACTTCTATTTAGCTGTGGTGGCTCCGGCAGGCACCGGAAAGGGAGTGCTTTCGTACACCGCCTCTTTATTGGATGCTACACAGGACTATTACGATTCCTTGCGTACAAAACTTAAAAAGGAATATGAAGAGCAACAGTTACAATGGGAAGAAGAATTGGTGAAATCGCGTCGCGAGAAACGAAAAGCAGACCTCAAGCTAAAACCCCTCCCTCCCTCATATCCTTATTTCAAGATACCTGCAACCATTAGTAAAAGCCGTTTTATTGAGAGTTTAGCAGCTGCCGGAGAAATAGGGTGCTGTATGACAACTACCGAAATGGTAACCCTTAGCACCGCTATCAATCAGGATTACGGACGCTTTGAGGATATCTTGTTAAAGGCTTATCATAACGAAGAAGTGGCTTCCTCTTATAAAACGGACGGAGACCCTATTGTCGTTCGCAACCCTCATTTGTCAGTTTGCATGTCCGGTACGCAAGAACAGTTCTGTGGCTTTTTTCGTTCCCTCGAAGTAGGTCTCTTCAGCCGTTTTGCCATTTATACCCGTCAGCAGGATTTGAGGTGGGAATCTTGCGCTCCCGAGGAGGGAGCCACCGATGTACGCAGCGAGTTCCGTACATTAGGAAAAGAACTGTTCGCCATGCACGAAGGACTGTTACAATCGCCTACCCGCATCACTTTTACAAAAGAACAGTGGAAAGAACATACGGAATACTATTCAGGCGCTATTTGTCAAAACTCGTTAGAAGGACGTGAGGCTATAGGAGGTATTATATACCGTAACGGTTTACTTGCCATCCGTTTGGCCGCCACGCTGACCATGTTTCGTAAATGGGACGATTACCGCTATGCCAAAGACTATGCGTGTACCGATGAAGATTTTCATGCCGCCCTGCTTATTGCCCGCACTTTGCTTGAACATAGTTTGTTGCTGAGCACTTCGCTGCCCGAAAGTCAATACAAACCCGTGGCTATGAGTAATCCTCACCGTATGGAGTCTGTTATGGATGTATTGTCTGAACATTTTACTTATACGGAATTCCTTCACGCTGCTATAGATTCCGGCATTCCCAAAAGTAGTGCACGACGAATGTTAAGTCGAGCGGTGGATGCGGAACTTGTTGAGAAAGAGGAAAATGGATATAAAAAGAAGGAAATAGCGCACTATTTAGGCTCATAAGTGAGCCTGAGCCCAAAATGAGCCCAAATAGCTCCATAACAACCTTCTAAAAGGCTTGAAAAAACCTTTGAGTTTGACTCTGTTTGTTCAATAAAATCAATCAAAAAGAAACCATACACTATCCAAATAAGAAAATACGATGGAAGCAAAAAATAGCAATCAGTCCGGAGGAGAAGAATCCCAGGGCACAAAGTACAGGGGCAACGGGAAACCGGTCGTAGCACAAACCGAAGAGGAAGAGCGGGACGATATGAAGATAGAAATCAAATCGTACTTCAAGAAGACCTTTGCCGGCTTCTACTTCCCCAAATTATCGGAGGACTATGCCTTGAAAAAGTTAAGGACATGGATAAACCATAACCCTGAGTTGCACCGTGAACTTTACAACGGTCCCGAAGGTGCGAACGACCAAAGTTTCAGCCGTCGTCAGGTAAAGGTACTCATCAAATATCTGGGAGAACCGTAAAACCTCAGGTGGGGGGGAATGCTATTGGTTGTGTAAGGACTTCTAGCATAGTTAGTTATTCGAATAACTAACTATGTGGGGAGTTCTCACATTGCTTCTTATTTCATGAAGATAGTAGTACTTTTAATAGTCAATGAACATCAGTCCCCGTATCCAGCAAATTTTTCAGGACAACGCTACGCCGGCATTCAGCCCAATCGGTAACAAGAGCTACTATCTCTTCGAAGATGTTGTAGAGTTGATTTTGTTACAAGATAATATACTTCATGTATAGTAATGGATGATAAAACCAACTATGTAGGGAGCTCTCACATTGCTTCTTGTCTTACCGAGGAAGTGGTGTTAAGAAGTCGGATGTTTAGTTGTAAATGTTTTATAATCAGCATATATGAAATGCTTATTTTGCAGGAAGGGCGATTGTTATTCAGCTTTTAAGACTTTTTGTCATATTTGGTGTGAATTTTGTTAAGACAATCAATAAAGTCTTAGCTTCTCCATAACGAATAAACTTTATAGTAGATATGATAGCTCATTTGTACTATTGCCTATTAGTGTATTTTGATTCTTTTACCACCAAACTTGCTTGTCATTTTCATAGGTGAAGATACGTTCTTCCTGTCCTGACGTACAATCCTTTAGAAGAAGCAAGGAATTTTCTGGTACATTCCCATATTCCAAAGCAAAGCCTTTTGTCAGTAATCGACCTTGTCCTAATGAAATCCAACTTCCATCATAATAGAACAATTCATATTCATGCTCCGGAATCACAAAGTTTCCATTGTTTTTAGGAAAATAGATAATTTGGGTAATAGATTGTGGCTCTTTCAAATCTAAACCGACCGAATATCCGTTTTCTTTATTATATACTAAGGTTGATGTATCTCCATCGAAACAACGTTCCCACCCATCGGACTTTTTTCCGAAAGCTTGCCCTTGAAGTAACTTTTGTTTATTCACAAATTGTAGTTCTGCCAATGGTACTTTATAATCCTCAGGAGATACATAACGGATGTAGCGGTATTTCTTTTCTGTATCTATTTGTATCTCATTCCGGAATACGGGCATAGTTCCTATCGTATATAGGACATCTGCATGGCGAAACGTAGAATCGTTACTTGCCTCGAAACGTGCGCCTTTCATCAGCCCCCATTGGTTGGTCCAGTGATATGAAAACGGATATTTTCGGGTAAGGCGAACAATTTGTACGTGTTCCTTGTCTGGATTCAGTTCTTTTTCTCTTTCCGAAAGTAGAAGAATTGGATTGCCAATGGGAAGAAGGGTATCACCCGTCCATTTCATCGGTAGATATACTATGTTTTCTGCTACATTTTTAAATGTGATACTTCCATTTTCAACATGAGAAAACGCAACTGGTATCCAATTTTTTCCTGAATAATAGACACATAAACAGGCTTCTTTGGTGGACGTTTTAACTGGAATACGTATATTTCTACTAAACCCATATTCGGCAGATACGTCTATATAATGCGAATTATAGAAAGCCATGTATTTATTAAATTCCTTATCGATAGGGAAATATTCATTTATCTGAAAAGTGGAACGCCAGATTTTTGCAGTTCTTTTCTTTAGTGAAACATCCAATGCATAATTTTCTTCTAGTTTACACTTTATTGGAAATTCCGCTGCGTCAATATAATTAAATTCCTTCGCTATGGTATCGCCATCTGCTACTGTATAGGTATGCCCACCATAAACTAAAGCTGTCCAATTATGTCCTTGGTTACTATAATTAGCCCATTGAAATACACGATCGATTGTTACAGGAATGCCCAATGCTCGTGCCACAGCCCCCAAATAGACACAGCCTTGTATACAGTTCATAATACCTTGCTTTTTCAATGTAATCACGTCTAAAACCATCGGAAATTCGGGAGAATCATGTTGTGTTCTATCCCAAATGGTGTCTCTTAACAAAGCAAAAGCTTTCTTTACATCTTTTACTCCCTGTATAACCGGTTCGTATTGCTCCTTCAACGAATCTCGCCAACCTTCTGTTAAGAGTTCACCCATAAACCGATACGGCAATATGCCTTTGCAGAAATCATCAAACGAAACCTCTTTATACCATGGAGATGTCTGCCATGCATCAAAAGCAGCATCAATGTTATCTATCAAAAAAGCAGCCTTTACACTCTTTATGTCATATATCATTTTTATATCATCTTCTTTTTGCCCCAATTCTTTCCACCATGTATTTATCGAAATCTTGGCAGTTACGATGGTATCTGATTCGTTTAATTTCTTTTTCATTTCTAGCAATGCTTCACTATAAAGTGAGTAATGCTGCGGTATATTGCGAATCAAAAATTTGGCTGCTTCCAATTTTAAAGAATCTTTTGGCGATTGGCTATAATGCTTCAAAACTTTAAAAAATTCTATTTTGTTCTCACCGGCTTTGTCTAATGCCTTTTCTAACTGTCCCTCTTCTTTACAGGAGAGGAAGAGCAACCCCCCCCTATTAAAATGATTCCGATTTTCATTATTTTATCTTGCTTATATTTAAATATATTATTCCAACTCCCAACTTTTTAACTCGGCGCCATACCACTCTCTAAATTTTCTTTTATACATCACAACTAATAATACTTCATCGGTTATATCCGGCGCTTTAGGCATAGATGCAGAAAAGAGGTCTTTTTGAAAAGCTCCCAATTGTAGTAATCTATATTTTCTGTCATTTCCTAACAAACGCCACGGAGTTGTAAGGTTTGGGAGCATTTCTATAGCTTCATTTAAATAAATTTCCGCTTTACTCCGATTTCCACACCAATAAGCAATATATCCCATACGAGCTCTGTCTGTAGCTCCACTTCCTTTTTCAATCTTTAAATGAGATAGCTTTTTGTGCAGAGATTGGAAATATATAGAATCCGTTCGTTGCAACTCTTCCCAACATGGCATTGTTAAAATACGAGGAGTGTATCGTATGGCATTTACTAAATAAAACAAAGCTTTTTCTCCTTGCTGTTCATTATATAAGCACTTCCAGAAAGATAACGAATATAGAGAGTTCTTTGGATAATCAGTAACAAGTTTTTCTAATATGATTTTTGCTTTTTCTGTCTCATTCATAGATAGATACAAATAAGCTTTTAAATAATCAATGTGTACATCTTCCGGCTGTAGTTCTTTTGCTTTTTCAAACATTTGTTCTGCTTTTTTGGCATAATCGTAGATTCCTGTCTGCTGATAGCAACAGGTATATACTCTGCCTCGTTGGATGAACCAAGGAGTAAATTCGTTTGTTTGTTCTATTAAACGAATGGATTCTTTCACATTTTTATTTTTTAAAGCTACAAAACTCCCAGCACAGGCCGTTTCATTCTTTTTTTGATAGCAAAAGACCAAGAGATATCCCACATAACAAATGGCAAGAATACTTGGAAGAATATATACCTCTTTCCGGGAAGTTTCTTTAATAACTTCTTTCCTTTGTAGGAATGCCAATATTATATAAAATAAAAGCCATACGAAATGGATACTGAATAAATTCGCCTGCGTCATCTCCTTTACGGCCAATGCTAAAAGTGTACAGAAAATAATCCAAGCATCCGGTTCTTTCCTATATTTCCATACACAACGGATAATTCCTACTGCCAAAAGAAAATAAAACAACATACCTATTGTTCCTTTTTCCATCCATAGTAAAATGGGCAAATTCGGAGCTATAGATGTATATGTTTGTGTGCTGTCTTGATTTAATTCCTTATCTACCACAAAACTATAACTTCGGTTGCCACTTCCCAGAAGGAGCTCCTTTATGCCCTTTACACTTGCCCATGCCACACGAGTAGCATTTATTCTTGCTTCTGTACTCTGCTGTTGAGAAAGTGTTGTATTCATGCGAAGAGTTGTCTTGAATTCATTCGGGAAGCAACATGCAGTCACTACAATCGCTACTAAACAAAGAACTATAATCCTTAATTTTTCCCACCAAGGCTTTATGAATAAAAGCCATGCCACCAGGTATATACCTAGCGCAATATAAGCTCCACGAGAAAATGAAAGAAGAATAGCCCATGCTGTTAAAAGGACTAAAATAGAATTGTATTTGCGTGCCAAACAGACCCAGCCCAACAACATAAGCAATATTTCCACCCACCGATTGGTGATATACCCTAATGGGCGGAACAGAAAACGGAAATGATACGTATTTTCAAATCCGGCTTCAAGCACAGAACTTCGAAATATAAAGAACGACCCCAATGTAAGTAATAGTACAATACTGATAGGAAGATAACTACCCCGTAATATTATTTTAGTAGGTTGGGATTCTGCAAATAACCTTCTTGTTATCGCATAAACTGTAAAACAGAATATAGAATCATAAGCAGCATGAATAGCCGGTATTGTACAACTTCCATAAAAACAAGAGGTCACATCGTAGATTGTTATTACTCCCAGTACTATATCTATCATTGATGCCTGGCGGAAAGATAGTGGTCGTATGATAACGAGACTTATCAATAATAACCCCATACAAACATGATAGGTATCTGCGATTTGGAACAGCCACATACTCATCATTACCAATATAAGGACGGCTACGAATATGTGGAGTATATTTC
>ERZ791753.1389-NODE-1389-length-15572-cov-2.805439_pt1 | contig 15572 bp, 16 predicted proteins | sample MGYA00509951_ERZ791753 | MGnify/ENA primary metagenome ERZ791753 (study PRJEB30046, sample SAMN00792026) | human gut metagenome | study: EMG produced TPA metagenomics assembly of the A metagenome-wide association study of gut microbiota in type 2... | reverse complement strand
CTGGATAAAATATGTTTTTCTTTCGACTGGAGCCGCGAAATACGTACCTGCGAACCGGAATACTACCATTGGACTCAATGGGCTTTCCAAAAAATGTTCAACAGTTACTATTGCAACGAGGAAAAGCAAGCACGCCCTATCGATGAATTAATAGAGGCTTTCTCCACCACCGGAACAGAAGGATTGGATATTGCTTGCAGCGAAGAACTCTCTTTCACTGCTGCTGAATGGAAAGCCATGAGCGAAAAGCAACAACAGGAAACATTAATGAACTACCGTATTGCTTATCTGGGCGAGACGATGGTAAACTGGTGTCCGCAACTGGGTACAGTATTGGCTAACGATGAAGTGATAGATGGCGTATCGGAACGAGGCGGTTATCCGGTTATTCAAAAGAAAATGCGCCAATGGTGCTTGCGCGTATCGGCTTATGCACAACGCCTACTCGACGGACTGGATACCATTGACTGGACCGATTCGTTAAAAGAGACACAACGTAACTGGATAGGACGCTCGGAAGGTACGGAAGTACAATTCAAGATAAAAAAAGACGATGCACGCGACAAGGCTAACGGTGAAGAAATCTCATTCACTATCTTTACTACCCGTGCAGACACCATGTTCGGTGTAACCTTTATGGTCTTGGCACCCGAAAGTGAACTGGTTTCACAAGTAACCACACCCGCACAGAAAGCGGAGGTAGGGGCTTACATAGATGCCACCAAGAAACGTACGGAACGCGAACGCATTGCCGACCGCCGCGTAACAGGTGTCTTTACAGGTGCTTATGCTATCAATCCGATGACGGGCGAAGAAGTCCCGGTATGGGTAAGCGATTACGTATTGGCAGGGTACGGAACAGGAGCCATTATGGCTGTACCGGCACACGATAGCCGCGACTATGCTTTCGCTAAACATTTCGGCCTGGAAATCCGCCCGTTGATTGAGGGTTGCGATGTTTCAGAAGAGAGCTTCGATGCCAAAGAAGGCATTGTATGTAACTCGCCGAAAGCCGGAGCTACTCCTTACTGTGACTTGAATCTGAACGGACTGACCGTAAAAGAGGCTATCGCCGCTACCAAAGCATTTGTAAAAGAGCACAACTTAGGTCGCGTAAAAGTGAATTTCCGCTTGCGTGACGCCATCTTCTCGCGCCAACGTTACTGGGGTGAACCGTTCCCTGTATATTATAAGGAGAACATGCCTTATATGATTGACGAAAATTGTCTGCCTCTGGAACTTCCGGAAGTAGCCAAATTCCTACCTACCGAAACGGGCGAACCTCCATTGGGACACGCTACCAAATGGGCTTGGGATACCGTAAACAAATGTGTGGTAGAAAACAGCAAAATAGATAATCAAACTATTTTCCCCATAGAGCTGAATACCATGCCGGGCTTTGCCGGTTCATCCGCTTACTACCTGCGTTATATGGACCCGCACAACCACGAGGCATTGGTTTCTAAAAAAGCCGATAACTATTGGCAAAATGTAGACCTCTATGTAGGAGGTACGGAACATGCTACGGGCCACCTGATTTACTCCCGTTTCTGGAACAAATTCCTGTTCGATATGGGTGTAAGCGTTAAGGAAGAACCGTTCCAGAAACTCGTAAACCAAGGAATGATTCAAGGACGAAGCAACTTCGTATACAGATACTATTCCTGGAAGATGGTAGGCGAAACAAAAGAAGTCATCCCAACCAACATCTTCGTTTCAAAAGGTATTGCCGACGGTATATTAAAAGGTAACTACACACCGGACGAATTAGGACAACTCTTCAAAGATTCGCATGTATCCATACCGGCTGAATATCTTGCTCACCAGGGAGTGAACGAAATTCATGTGGACGTAAATATCGTATCAAATGATGTATTGGATGTAGAAGCCTTTAAAAACTGGCGTCCGGAGTACAATCAGGCCGAGTTCCTCTTCGAGGATGGCAAATACATTTGCGGATGGGCTGTAGAGAAGATGAGTAAATCGATGTACAACGTTGTGAATCCCGATATGATTGTAGAAAAATATGGCGCCGATACGTTGCGTATGTACGAAATGTTCCTCGGCCCGGTAGAGCAATCCAAACCATGGGATACAAACGGAATAGACGGCGTGCACCGTTTCATCAAAAAGTTGTGGGGACTCTTCTACAGCCGTAATGATGAATTCCTGCCAACAGACGCAGAGCCTACTAAAGAAGAGTTGAAAGCCGTTCATAAACTGATAAAGAAAGTAGGAGAGGACATTGAAAACTTCTCATACAATACCTCTGTCAGTGCTTTCATGATTTGTGTAAACGAGCTCACACAGCTCAAATGCAACAAGAAAGCCATTCTGGAGAATTTAGTCATCCTGCTGGCGCCGTTCGCACCACATTGCAGCGAAGAACTGTGGGAAGCGCTGGGCCACACTACCTCGGTTTGCGATGCACAATGGCCAGTATTCAACGAAGAGTATTTAAAAGAAGATACGATAAAATACACGGTTTCATTCAACGGTAAAGCCCGTTTCACATTAGATTTCCCGGCCGATGCCGACAATGCAACCATCGAATCGACTGTAATGAACCACGAAATGTCACAGAAATACATTGACGGACGTACACCGAAGAAAGTGATTATCGTTCCGAAGAAGATTGTAAATATCGTACTATAACAACCATAGAAAAAACACGTCATGAACAAACAAGAGGCTTTAAGTCTTTGGCGAGAATCAAAGGATTATTTCTTGATTACACTCGGTGTTATTTGTTATTCGTTAGGATGGACTTGTTTCCTTCTGCCTTATCAAATTACCACCGGTGCCGTAACCGGTATAGCCGCCATCATATTCTATGCAACCGGCGTTGAGATACAAATATCTTATTTCTTCATCAATGCCGCGCTGCTGATAGTGGCTTTAAAGATACTAGGATTCAAATTCTGTATCAAAACTATCTACGGCGTATTCGCCATGACTTTTTTCTTGTGGCTGTTTCAGGAGATACTGAAAGACGATGCCGGCAATCTGGTAAAAATAGTGGGTGAGGGACAGGATTTCATGGGTTGCGTATTGGGGTCGTGCATGTGCGGAATAGGCATCGCCATTGTGTTCCTTAACAATGGAAGCACGGGCGGAACAGACATCATAGCCGCCATCGTAAACAAGTATCGCGACATTACTTTCGGACGCATGATTATGTATTGCGACATCATTATCATCTCCTCCTGTTACTTTGTATTCCACGATTGGCGCCGCGTCATGTTTGGCTACACCACCCTCATTATTACCAGTCTGATACTCGACTATGTCATCAACAGTGCGCGACGTTCGGTACAGTTTCTTATCTTCTCAAAACACTATGAAGAAATAGCCGAATCGGTTACACACGATTTGCACCGAGGGGTAACCTTACTCGACGGCACCGGTTGGTATAGCAAACAGCCCGTAAAGGTCATTGTGATATTGGCCAAACGAAGCCAAAGTGTAAGCATCTTCCGCTTGGTGAAAGACATCGACCCGAATGCATTCATATCGCAAAGCAATGTGGTAGGTGTGTATGGCGAAGGATTCGACCGGATTAAAATCAAGTAAAATCTGAATTACAGACTAACTAAACTATTATTTATGGATAAAAGAAAATCATCTGTTTTATCATTATTTCGCGAATCAAAAGACTATCTGATGATTACCATCGGATTGATAAGTTACGCCCTGGCATGGTCGTGTTTTCTACTTCCCTACCAAATCACTACGGGAGGACTTACCGGCGTCTCGGCCATTATATACTATGCTACAGGCATCGAAATACAAGTATCCTACTTCTTCATCAACAGCTTCTTCCTGCTGTTCGCCCTCAAGATATTAGGCTTCAAATTCTGCATTAAAACCATCTATGCAGTGTTTGTCCTCACCTTTTTCCTGTGGCTTTTCCAGCAGATGATGAAAGATGAAAGCGGCAATTTCATCCTGATACTAGGTCCCGGACAAGATTTCATGGGTTGCGTATTAGGGTCGTGTATGTGCGGACTGGGCATCGCCATTGTGTTCCTACACAATGGAAGCACAGGAGGAACCGATATTATAGCCGCTATTGTGAACAAGTATCGCGACATAACGTTCGGACGCATGATTATGTATTGCGACATCATTATCATCTCTTCCTGCTACTTTGTATTCCACGACTGGCGAAGAGTGGTATTTGGTTTTGCCACGCTTATCATCATGAGTGTGATACTCGATTATGTTATCAACAGCGCCCGCCAATCGGTACAGTTTTTCATCTTCTCGAAAAAATACGATGAGATAGCAAAAGCCATCAACAAAGATGTAAACCGGGGGGTCACCATCATCGACGGCACCGGATGGTACAGCCAGCAACCGGTAAAAATTGTATTCATACTAGCCAAACGAAGCCAAAGTGTCAACATATTCCGTTTAGTAAAAGATATCGACCCCAACGCTTTTGTTTCGCAAAGCAACGTGGTGGGCGTATACGGCGAAGGATTCGACCGGATAAAAGTAAAGTAACTCAACTAACTTTCCGGTTCGTTCACCAAAGAGTCTCCATCACGGATAAAATGCTCTATATATAATAGGTAATCTATTGACGTATGAAAAGAAAACTTGTATTTGCCACCAACAACGCACATAAATTGGAAGAGATATCGGCCATATTGGGTGATAAAGTAGAAATTCTTAGCTTGAAGGACATCCATTGCCAGGTAGATATCCCCGAAACAGCCGACACGCTGGAGGGGAATTCATTACTCAAGGCACAATACATCCGCGAACATTATGGAATGGATTGCTTTGCCGATGATACGGGACTGGAGGTGGAAGCCCTTAACGGAGCGCCGGGTGTCTATTCCGCCCGTTATGCGGGAGGCGAAGGGCACGATTCCGAAGCCAACATGAGGCGATTGCTGAAAGAGCTGGAAGAGAAAGAAAACCGTAAAGCCCGTTTCCGCACCGTGATAGCCCTGATTCTAAACGGCGAGGTACACCAATTTGAAGGAACGGTAGAAGGACACATCCTTCGGGAAAAAAGAGGTTCTTCCGGTTTCGGATACGACCCCGTATTTGTACCGGAAGGCTATACCGAGAGTTTTGCCGAACTGGGAGAGGAGATTAAGAACCAAATCAGTCATCGTGCACGAGCCGTACAAAAGCTGGCGGAATTCTTGAAAACAGAAGTTTAACTCCGACTACCGGCAAATGAGAAAATTACTAGTTACCTGTTTTATAGGAATCCTGTTTTGTCTTACCGCTTGCCAAAAGAAAACGGTAACAGGCGAACCTACCCCTAAACGTTACCGTCCGGTAGAAGCCCTGCTGGCCCGGCACCAACCGGACAGCGCATACAATTTAATGAGGACACTGGAACCCAATCTATTCGAAATACCCGAAAAGAACCGGTACCATGCGTATGCCTTATGGGCACAAGCGCTCGACGATGCAAACGAATCGCTCATTCCCTGCGAGATGCTTCTGGCCGAAGCGCTGGCTTTCCATCAGGAAGACGACTACCTACGGGGAAAGATTCTTTATTATCAGGCACGTTTGTTGGACGAGAAACGGTTTATACCTCCCGTTATCGACTATTACCTGCGCGCTTTACAAATTCTAAAAAATTATCCGGAAGAGAAACATCGCCTCTCCGTTATCTATAACCGGACCGGATATTATTATCTGCAAACAACCGAACCGGACAAAGCCAAAGAGGCTTTTCTGAATGCCTATCAGGTAGATACTGTAAAGTCATATCGCATCCGGGCACTCAAAAAGTTGGGCGACCTTTACCGTGTCCGGAAACAAAAAGACTCCGCTCTGCTTTATCTGAACGAAGGGTTGCGCTATGCCAGGGAGTGCCGCGATAGCAGCAACATAGCCACTTTACTGAATCTGATAGCCTACACTCATAACTACTTCGGTGAAACGGATTCCGCGGCACATTACGACTACGCCATGTTCTATCCCGAAGAGACAGACAGCTACTATTATACAAACAGGGGGCATCTTTTCTGGCAGGAAGAGCAATACGACTCAGCCCGTTACTATTTCAACAAAAGTTTGCAGCAAGCCAACGGGGATACCGAAATACGCTTATCCAACTACAAATGGCTTGCTAAATCGTACCAAACATTGGGCAACTACCAAGAAGCCATCCATTATTTGGAATTACGCAACAAGCTGGCTGACAGTCTCTATTTCAGTATGCATCCCAAATCAGATATCAACCGGATAACGCATAAAATGATAGGCGACATCACAGTAGAGAAAGAACATATCCGGCACCTGGGAGAACGTAATAAATTAATCATTTTTACCTCCCTCTTTGTCCTGCTTCTGGTTATTTTATACCAGTGGCAACTCTATCGCAAAAAGATGATTCAGTTGCAACAGAAAGCAACCATCGCTTCGTTGCAATACGAAGATTTAGCCCTGCAAGACCAGATACTGAAACAAAAAGAAATCATCGACTCGCTGAATAAGGCTCATGATAAAGATTTGAAAAAAATAAGCCAAAGCGAAACTCTTCTGGAACAACTCGAAAAGCGACAGGAACAGCTCACTCTGAACCTGTTCAAGCAAACAAAGAGTTATCAAATTATATCCTCCATACAGGCGCATAATTTGAAGAATAAAGAGAATCCCAAAGTACTCACCGAGAAACAACAGACAGAACTAACCGATACGCTGCTGCAACTCTTCCGCGAGCCTATTAACGAAATGAAAAGGAAATATCCCCGACTTACCGACGGCGACATTACTTACTACTACCTGGAAAAATTACAATACGAGGCTACCACCATCGCTTATTGTTTTGGAAAAACAGACCCCAACAGCATCTACCAACGCAGAAAACGGTTCAAAGAGCGTACGCAAGAAGATTTTAGTATCATTTAATTACAAAGCCCGATTAGCCTTATTTAAACAAGCAATCGGGCTTTCCAATAATAGAGTTTTTTAACGGATAACCATTTAAACATTCCAATTTATCACTATTTCTTTCGTCACTATACTTATCCTGACAATAGATATCTTTAAAAAAGACTTGAAAATAAGCTATATAAGCATAACAATATCAATAAGCAATATACTTAATATTTTCAAGGTTTAAATTTAAAACGTATGACAAATGGGTTACTCTCTTCATTGATTGATAGAAAACGACGACGATTTTCATCATCTAATACACTAATATTCATATGCTTTTCCTTATAGTCAACTTCACAAATAGAGATTCCATATTCATTATCCACAAAACGAATATATATCGGAAAACCTTCTTTAAATACATGAAACAGTTTACTATTTTTTTCTTTTTTATCATAAAACAAAAACTTCTCCTCATTCCTATATCGAAACTTCATCATATAAAATTTATTGTTTTCAAAACAAGGAACAAAACCTAAAGCTTGCTTTGCACTGCCTTTCATATATATATCATCATAATATCTCCAATCTTTTTCAGGAAGAACCGCATCCAAATTAAAAGTATTATCACCAAAATCCCAAGAATGATGAGGGCGTAAAATAGAGGTCGTATCAGAAGTTACCAAGTAAGTTTCCCCGAAATACCCCTTATATAAATAAAGACTATCATTGTACACATAAAATGGCTTTAGCGGCAAAAAACCGGTAAAGGATAGCGCTTCCGGAATTTTCCATTCCGAAGCTACAATTTTATCCTCCTTACGTGAATATAAAAACAACACATTATCTGTTTTTGAATTAAAATATAATACATCATAATCTTGTGATACATTTTGAAAGGAGTGAACAAAATAAGTCGGCAGAGTGATTTGTGACAAGAAAGATAAATTCTTACGGTCATAAACAATAATCCGTCCATCAACAGACAAGACTTCCAGATTCCCTGAAAAACGATTTATATTCATATCAGCAATACGTATATATTCACCCGGACCATTACCTCTTCGATTTAATCGTCCTATAAATTTTCCAGTTATTTCAAAGACAAAAATATCATCCTGCTGATTGTCAAAAATATAAATCGTATCCTTCCAAATATCATATTCTGAAATCCTCGCTAGAATCGAAGAGTCCGTCATTTCCAACGGAAATACCTCTATCTTAGAAAAAATATCAAACACAGAAACATCGCCATATTCTTCATTTAAATTGATTCGGGTACATGTGTCCAAATCAACTCCTTTATTAGAGGTACAAGATATGATAACAAATGTCATCCATATCATTGCGCTTAATTCAATAATTCTAGTATTCTTCATGCTTATAAATAATGATTGATTTCCGACAAATTTAAACTATATACAGATTAGATACAAAAAATTCACCTTACATTTAAAATGTGCAATCAATTGATTATGAATTATATTTCATTTTAAAATCTTACATTTTCAATTTAAATAATATGTTAGCTAGTTTGATAATCAAAAAACGAGATGCAGCTTCCAGTAAAAAGAGATGTTTCCAACTTAGGACACAATCTACATTTATACCAAAGCACTATCAAGGAGTTACAAGCGATTTTGGTTCTTCATCACATTTGGTGGTAAAAAGTATTAAAAGCACTGATAACCAACATTTAATCTTTAAATCCTATTATCCATACCATAAAGTTTATGAGTAATTGGAACTAGAGGATTTCGCGATTGCTTTAACAGAAATTACCACCAAATATGACGAATAACCGGGATGTTTTCAGTTTCTTCCAGCACTCCAGCACCTTTTGTTCTAATCCTGTTACGCTTAGTGGCTTATGGGTTACGGCAAAGGGTGTTGGCAAGGTGTTGGCAAATCGATTGCCAGCACCCCATATTTAGTATTTTCGCTACATTAATCTTTCTTATTCTCTTTATTCACAACCTAAAATCATATTTTTTGTAATGATTTCCGCCCATCTTCAAAAGCTTTGTTTTTAACCCATAAACAGAGGATTTTTATTCTTTTTCTCCACCAAATACCATTGAATAGCGTACTCAATACATCATGCTTCCTCGAATGTACCGAAATTCCACAAAGAGCAATGAATATCAATACCTTATTACAATGCAGATTCCTTCTTCTAAATTCTTATTTGTTCCCTTATATAATTCGCTACAGACACCGAAAAGATTGTTGTCGGACCTTTTATATTCTTCAGCCCACGTATGTGGGCCCGACGGTTGACATACGTGGGCTGTACGGTTGACAGTCGTGGGCCGGAGAGCCTACGATTGTGGGACAAAGAATAATAAAGGACTTTGACATAAATAGATAGCAACAGCCACACAAATAGTAACGGTAGACGAGCAATTTTAGAAGGAAGCGCGTTTCTTATAGTCGCCATGTATTATTACACATGTAACGCCTAAGCATCATAACGGCAAGAAATTCCTTCATTGCAGATAATTAAAATAGATGTTACAATAAACACATACCCTTCTCATTTTATTCGTTTTCTTTCCATTTAAACTAAAAATATAAGATTATTAAAGCTATTTTATTTCATTATCAAGTAATTACACATTTTAAATGTAAGACCAAATTCTTGTATAAAGCACGAATATAGTCTACCTTTGCCATCACAAAGAAATAGTCAAAACAATGAAAAACTTATTCATCGCCCTTTCTTTGCTGCTTTGCATGCTTTCTTGCCATAACAACCAATCGGTTGAAAAGAGAGAGCATGCAATAGGGGTAGACTTGGAAAAGAAACAAGAGGTTTCACTCCATGATTTCTTTTCCAAAGTAGAAATTATTCCCTTGGAAACCACAGATAGTGTAGTGATGGGAGACCCGGTTATGGAAATGAGAGTAGATAATGGAGAATATTATTTCACATGCGCCAAACAACAATATATTTGGCACTTTGATGAAAACGGGCACTTTATACAAAAAATAAATCACCATGGAAGTGGACCTAATGAATATTCTGAAATCTCAGACTTTAGATTTAATCGCTTTACCGGCAACTTGGAAATTCTAAGTCCATGGGGATATATAAATGTATACGACCATTCAGGCAATACATTTAAAAACAAAATATCATTCAATAAAGAGAAAATAAATGTAGTTCATAATTTCATAGAATTAACACCTCATTCATATCTTCTCTTTTCCGATGCTGGAAAAGGGAATAAAATGCATTGGTACGATACAGAAAAGGATGACGTTATAGCAGAAACTTATGATTTACCAGAGTTCCTATTTTTCAACACTCCGTACCACAATTCTTTTACCCCATTCTATTGTTATAATGACTCTGTACGCTTTGTCCAAGCCTATAACGGAGATGTATTTACCGCCACCACTAAGGGAGAATTAAAATCGACTTATCGGTTTGATTTTGGAGAATATAACTTCGACATTTCAACATTAGAAGAAAAACCAATTGAATACTATATTGTCCATTCCAATACTACCGGTGCCAAATATGCCAATCGTTTTATCGCCTATGGCGAAAATTCAAAATATTATATGGCACGTTTTAAATTTCATAATCGTCTCTACCACCTATTATTAGACAAGAGAAAAGGAGACGTTTACTGTTTCAACAAATTAAAAGAAGATTGTTTTTGCTTTCCATTGTGTATGGACGAAAAAGCACTCTATTTTGTGGCATCACCCGACGAACTGGATATGGCCATCAATAAAGATGTTTTATCCGCGGAAGATAAGAAAAAACAAGAAGCCATTTCTCCGAATGATAATCATATTGTCATAAAATATACGTTCAAATAATTCAATAATAAAAAATATCTTTAATAACTACTCATTATGAAAAATATTATATTACACTATCTTGCCTTACTTCTACCTTTATTGGTCATTATCTATTCATATAAGTTCTTTACTTATTCACCTATTCTCTTTTTAATACTACTTTTTGCTTGGGCACTTATTTATCATCCCTATTTAAATGGAAGAAGACTGTATAAAAAAGGACTTACATCCACTATTAAATGGGCAATAGGGCTATATCGCCACCCGAAAGAATTTAAAGAAGTCTATTTTAAACCCTAAAATTGAGATAAATATGAATAAAAACGAAGTTATCAATATCAAATTAGTCCTGTTTTGTTTGGTATTGTCCTATTTCACCTGGTCATCTATAAACAATTATCATTTCTTTTTCGACGCCAGAATAACAAAAATCATTCTATGCGCACTGATTTTTATAGGAACTATAAGAGATATCGTAAGGTTTCCTTTCTTTTTACGTGTTATAAAACAAGTAGAAGGAAGAGAGAAAGTCTTATATGGCTACTACATTCTCTTATTGTTCACATATAGCGGAATTTATCTTTATAGTATTATTAAAACATTTATCCTATCATGAAAAACAGTTCTTATTGGATTCTATTCCAAATTCTAATAGTCATTGCTATTGTCAGCCTCGTTTATTCCACCGACGGACGGGAAGAAAGAATGCTGCAACTACTTACCTTTATAGCCTCAGTCTATGTTGCTACGTATACCAACTATTTCTTTCATCTTTTCCGGGAAAGCTCTACTTTTAAAGAACGTGCTTCTATTTTCCTTCGCATAAGTTTGCCTATTCTTTATATATGTAGCTACCTGTTTACAATCATCGTCCAATTTATCAAATAATATCATTTATTCCTTTATAACTATATAGAAAACTATAAATGTAAGATTCTTAAAGTAAATGCATCTTATTATCAAATACTTATAGATTTCAAATGTAAGACTATTTTCTTGCATAAGAAAAGAATATATCCTAGCTTTGTCATCAATAAAACATTCAAAACCATGAAACAATTATTCATCATCCTGCCCTTGGCTATTTTCTTTGTAGCCTGTGCAAACAATGCAGAAAAAGCACCTGCATCTACACAACAAAATGTTTTAAGTGAAAATGAGGTGCACCAAACGCAATTGGATATCGCAACCATTCTTTCTGGAGGCGATACGGCTAAGTTTACTTCCTATCAGAAAGAAATTTATCAAAAAGTATTTGTTACCTTATATGGTCATATTAAGAAGGTAAAAGATGAGAAGCACATATATTTGGATATGACTAAAGAACAATGTATCGAATTAGGGCTTGATGGTGCTTTTTATGACACAGCAGTGAAAGACTTAAACGATATCAATAATTATTTAGATACAGCATCCGTATCTACTCCCGATATGTGGGAAGAAGTATGTAAAGCATTTAAAATCAATGAACAATAGAAATCTTATATAATGGAAAAAACAATTAATATTATTTGTATTCTTATTGCTATAGTAATGGGAATCTTATTTTTCGTATTCGATGATTTTTATGTAAGATTATCGTGTGCATTCGGTTCACTCTCATGTTTCAATCTAGCTGTTACAAAAAAGTATCTGTTCCGGGCAATAATAGGAACACTACTTTGCATTATCTATATTTGTATACTTTATTTTTATAAGTAAAATACATCTTTGAGACATATATTTTGCAAAAACATATACTAAAAATATTGAAGTATATTCCTTTCATATTAATCATTTTATGGATTATCTTTATATCTGTGTACGATAAAGAGTGGCCAAGAACAAATATATCCTATCATGATATAGATACACTTATATATAATCAATTTGTTTTTCCTGAACTATTAGAAGAAGAGGACAAGAAAATTATTGAAAGATACAGATATTTAGATTATTTCATCATAGTAAACGAAAATAAGGAAAGACTTAAACTGGATACTACTATAAAAGAAAAAACGAAAAGATTTAGTTTCTTAGAAGATATTTATACTGAAATAGAAAAACGTATAGATTGGAAAAATCAATATACTTTAGATAGTATAGATAACTTTGTTAATATTACTACCAAAAGCTATTTAGACAGATACCGAAAAAGAAAAAAGTACGATGTGCACGAAAAGAAACTGTCAGATATAAATAACTAATTAAATGAAGTATACTCCTTTCATATTAATCATTTTATGGATTATCTTTATATCTGTGTACGATAAAGAATGGCCAAGAACAAATATATCTTATCATGATATAGATACACTTACATATAATCAATTTGCTTTTCCTGAACTGTTGGAAGAAGAAGACAAGAAAATTATTGAAAGATTTGAATATTTACAGTATTTAATAGAGGTAGATGAAAGCAAGAAAAGATTTAAATTAAATGATAAGATAAAAGAAAAAACAAAGTCTTTCAACTTTCAAGAAGATGTATACATAAACTATCAACAAAATGCAATAAGAGAGAATGAATTAGTCTTAGATAAAATAGAAAACTTTGTTGAATTTACTACCGAAAGCTATTTAGACAGATATCGAAAAAGAAAAAAGTACGATGTGCACGAAAAGAAACTGTCAGATATAAACAACTAATTAAATGAAATATGCTCCTTTCATATTAATTATTTTATGGATTATTTTTATATCTGTATATGATAAAGAGTGGCCAAGAACAAATATATCCTATCATGATATAGATACACTTACATATAATCAATTTGCTTTTCCTGAACTATTGGAAGAAGAAGATAAGAAAATTATTGAAAGATATGAATACTTAGATTATTTCATTATAGTAGATGAAATAACCAAAAAAGTAAAACTGGATACTACTATAAAAGAAAAAACGAAAAGATTTAGCTTCTTAGAAGATATTTATACTGAAATAGAAAAACGTATAGATTGGGAAAATAAACATTCTTTGGATAGTATAAATAAATATATTAATATTACTACAGAACAAATTTTAAATGAATACCGAAAAAGAAAACAGTACGATGTACATGAAAAGAAACTGTTAGATATAAATAACTAAATAAGTCATTGTTATACTATCAATGTAACATTATAAAAATAAACCATGAAACAAAAAGTAATTATGTACATTGGTGCCATACTATGTATAGCACTATTAGTGTTAGGAATGAAATACGAGAGTTTAAAAGAATATGCGGTGATTGCCCCATTCATTTATTTCCTAATTTTACTTCCATTTGAAATCGGAAAAAGACACAAAAAATATGAAAACGTATTCCGGGGAATACTTGTCTTTTTTATCTTATTGTCAATTATCTTATTATATCTCCCTATCCATATCAATGTACTATACTTAAAAATTTCCGTGTCATGTTGTATGGTAGGAGGGCTTATCTTAGTTATAAGAAATCTCATAAATGCCTGTAAAGAAAAGAATAGAAGAGTTCTTATAGGAAGCAGCATGCAACTGGCTTTATACATTTTTATCTTCTATAGTCTAATTAAACTATTCCAATAAAGAGATAACAATAAAATATATCCATTAAATTTATTTCTAAATAGCTTTGTAATAAAAAAGAAAAAACTACTTTTGTTACAAAACACCTGGCTTATGAAAACACGACTCTTCACAGCATTGCTGTTTATTATCTATTGCGGCAATGTATTCAGTGATACAAACACTGAAAAATCTCAATATGTGGATAGCATAGAGAGTGATTCTACCATGAATGAGTACCGAATATTCGACAAAACATTTATAAAAGAAAAAGATAAGCTTTTGTGGGAATGTCAACTCAATGGTATAAAGGAGATGAGTGATTCTATTTTACAACCAAGCGATATCAAATTAACCGGTTATACATTCAATAAAGAGATTAACAACGCGCAAGAGTTTGAAAATATACAGATTGAAATGACTCACATGCCCATTCTAGTTAAAAACTCAATGGATATATATTATGTAATGGAACCCGACTCTGCTTCGTTTTTAGAATTTCGAATTGCTCTAAAGTTTTTGATGCCTGCCACAGAAGGAGAATATTTATTAGTTAACTATATGTTACCATACGATGGTTTTAAAAGCACCTATCAATTTAAATCAAGAGACTTAAGTGAAATAACACTCCACTGGCTTGTCAAAGGGAAAAAAATAGATACCAAATGTCTTGTATCAAAAGAGAAGGGAATTATTTACGATAACCTCCTTTACTTTATAGCTTCTCCTACCGAATCCGAATTACTTCGTTTCATATCTATCCAACAACCGAAAACTCAACAACTGGATAAAGAGCAAAATAAATACAGTTTTCAAAGAAAAGAGAGTGTATACAATATCATTGGAATGGAAGTTTGTCGAAGTAGTGTAACATATACTGTTGTAAATAAAAAAGATAGAGGATTAGAAAGTTATGGCGTAGGTACAAATAACAGTTCCTGTGCACCAGGTTGGTATTCAAATATATCCTCTTCATCTTCTAGCGTTAAATTAAATGGAAAACTTCATTTCAAATGGAAATATGGTTATGGTCCTAATTTTTCTTTCGTAAGAAAAGTACCAGGAGAAAGTGGAGCGCTAAAATCCGGTGATGATTATATTGGCTACTCGGATTTAAAATAAAACAACTGGGAATCTGTCCTCTATACTAAACACTTTACAAAGTAGTGGAAACAACAAGGTTACAGTAAAGAAATATCCGTCACTCAATCACCTTTTTCAACATACCCAAACCGGTAAAATTAGTGAATATAGACAAATAGAAGAAACTATTAGTCCGGAAGTATTACAAGACATGCTTCAATGGATAAAAAACAGTGAAAAGATAGAGTTGCCAGAGGTCGTAATTTGAACTGTGTCAGCAAAGAGACGAAATAAATTATTAACTTTG
>ERZ791753.1387-NODE-1387-length-15607-cov-2.460905_pt1 | contig 15607 bp, 10 predicted proteins | sample MGYA00509951_ERZ791753 | MGnify/ENA primary metagenome ERZ791753 (study PRJEB30046, sample SAMN00792026) | human gut metagenome | study: EMG produced TPA metagenomics assembly of the A metagenome-wide association study of gut microbiota in type 2... | reverse complement strand
ATCATACAAGTAGTTGGTAGCGTCGCTATTGATCCAAGTAGTAGGTCTGTATTGCTGGATCAGATCACCATTCTCGTCATAAGGAGAGTCCCAAGGAAAGTTAACGTACATGATAGCGCCTAGATCTTGCTGCTGGTCCATCACGTCGCTACGGGTAGCCCATACTTTAGGTTTGATAGTCAACCAATCCGTCGCTTGGTAATCCACATTGAAACGTAAGTTATAACGTTTGTAGTCATATCCTTTCACGGCACCATCCTCATTATAGTAACCAACGGATGTATACGTCTTGATCTTCTCTGAGCCACCGGAAACTGATACGTTATAGTCTTGAGCGAAGCCCAGATGCGTACCCTCTTTCCACCAGTCGAAGTTACGGTTGCGCAAATCCTCCGTAAAATAACTCGGAAGGGCGTCTTGATTTGCGAAAGATTTATAATAATCATATAATTCCTCGCCGTTCATCATATTCATGTTTCCACGGTGCAACTGGTTCACACCCATCTTTACGGAAGCGTTGATCGTAGCTTTTCCGATCTTACCTTTCTTCGTAGTCACCACGATAACACCGTTCGCTCCTTGAGAACCATAGATAGCGGTTGAAGCGGCATCCTTCAAGATAGACATAGACTCGATATCAGCCGGGTTCAAGCTACCCGCATCCGTACCTACGATTACGCCATCCACGATCCAAAGAGGGTCCGTGCTACCGTTTACCGTAGACTTACCACGGATCACCACCTTACCGGCAGCGCCCGGCTGACCACCACCCGAAGTAACCTGTACGCCCGGAGCCTTACCAGACAATAAGTTCTCGACCGTAGGGCTAGTGGCATCCAACAATTTCTCGTTGCTCACCACCTGCATGGCACCCGTCAAGCTTTCCTTTTTTTGCACACCGTAACCAACAACAACCACCTCCTCAAGGTTCTGAGTGTCTTCCTTGATACGGATAGTCATCGGAGCGCTAGTCGCCTTAACCTCGTGGTTCACATAACCGATGTAAGAAACGACTAAAGTAGCTCCGGCCGGAGCTTCCAAACTAAACTTTCCATCGAAATCGGTACTGGTACCGTTCGTAGTGCCTTTCACAAGCACGTTCGCGCCGATTACCGGCTCACCCGTCACCGCGTCAACAATGGTACCTGAAATCGTAATCGTCTGCTGCGCCACCATTCTCTCCGTGTTTCTCAATTCATTTGGATTAGAAGATGACTTGTAAACAACAATCCTATTGTTGTTTACAACAAAATCAGCATGCTGATTTTTCAGCGCCGTCGTCAAAATCTCCTCGACCGAACGGTTCGACATGTCGATTGAGATACGCTCATTCAGATTGATGTCATTGTTACGGATAAGGAACGTGTAATTGAATTTTTCCTCGATCAAATCGAAAAGTTCTTTTAATGTCGTACTTTCCATTTGAACAGACATCATTTGTGTCTGAAGTTCGGACGCTGAAACCGTACCGGGAATAAACGGCAGTCCCGCAAGCATACATGCGGCTACCATCATCTTACCGGTCTTCTTGAAATAGTTCATTTCCATTAAAGTTAGATTTAATAAATAATTTTCTCGTTTATACTATTTTCCACACTTACACCTTAGGATTAAGGTTTGTATTTTTATTTATCTTTTATAATAATCTCATCTCCCGAACGAGTCCACACATATTTATGATCCACGTCCACCTCACGAAGGATCTTATCCAACGAATAATCTTTCGTAAAGCTGCCGGAGAAGATTTCCTTTCTCAAAGGATCGCTCTCGACGCGGATACGCACGTTGAACTTACGTTCCAAATCCTTGGCGATACTCATGAAAGGTTGTTCGGAGAATTTCAGGCTACCGTCCATCCAAGAGAGAGCATCCTTGGCATCCACCTCACTGACTCTTACCTTATTGGTCTGCTTATTAAAGCTTAGTTTCCGGTTTGGAGTCAAGGTCACATCGCCCGCATGGGCAACCTCATCCCGCAAGCTCACGTTTACTTTTCCCGACACCAGAGTGACATCGGTCGTTTCATCCATTCCGTAAGCCTTTACGTTAAAGCTAGTTCCTAGAACCTTGATATCCAATCTCTTTGATTTTACGATAAAAGGCTTAAGGGAATCCCGGGTAATCTCGAAGTAAGCCTCACCATCCAATTGTACGCTACGTCCGTTCGTATTGAAATCACTGCCATATCTCAACGTGGAACCCGCGTTGACCCAAACCACGGATTGATCCGGCAAAACGACTTTCGTTTGGGCTCCCATAGGAGTTGTCGTCTCAAAATAAGCCAAGGCGGCAGATTTCGGCTGATTATGTCTCGTACCTATACAATAAGAGGCAGTCCCCACCGATACCACGATCAAGACCGAGGCGGCAACTTTTCCTAAAAACCGAAAATTTAGCCAATGATTCTTTTCAGAAGGAATAGCGGGATCGATAAGTGCCCCGAAATGTTTTTGGAAATCGGCTTTCATATCAGAGGCAAACAAAGGTACATGCGCCGTCGCCCAACAATCCGCCATCTCGGAAAGGCGTTGTTTATGAGCGTCATCCGTTTCCAACCATTGTAGTAATTCATTTCGCCCCTCCTCGGATATATCTCCCATGAGGTAGCTATAAATTAAATCTTCTATGTGTTTATTCTCTATTTCCATGATATTAACAAAGGAGCCGGTTTTCAACCCGGTTTCTATTATATACACATGTTTTAGAGATTCCGTTTAAGGAGATTCCAATTATTTTTCGAAAAAATTAAATATAAGTAAGAAAAGAGGGTAAAGATCGCCTAAAAGTTCACGCAACTTCGCCAAACCGATCTTGATCTGTACTCGTACCGTACTGGAACTGATATGATTTGTTATCGCTATTTCCTCATAGGTCTTGTTATGGTAAAGATATTGCACGAAGATATCCCGGCATTTAGCGGGCAAGGAATCCACGGCACGATAGATTTTCTCCTCGAATTCCTTATTCTCCAGATAAGCCAACGGATGGGGATCGGCGTCTATCTGCAACTCTTGTATCGACAATAAGTTTTCTTGTACATCTGATAAAGGGACTTCTTGCTGGCGTTTATCTCTTAAATAATTCAGGCAATAATTACGTACCGAGCGAATTAAATAAGCGTTTACCGGATGTATTAACGCCGAATGGTGATTCCATACATTCATAAAAACATCATTAACGATCTCACGTGCCGCCTCCGAATTATAGACATATTTAGTCGCTACGGCGCACAAGTACACGTAGAAGGTCGTATATAATTGTTCAAATGCTTTGGCATCGCCATTATTGATCCGAGATATTATGTCCTCCTTTACAATCAGCACAAACGTCAACCCTTAAGTTTCACTCACAATTGAATCACAAAAATAATGAAATATTCCAGAGATTACCTCATTTTAAAAGAAAGTATAGGGTAATAGCGCCAAACAGCTCGCTAAAGCGGACTGTTTGGATACTTAGGTGACGAACCGGGTGGCATAGCTGTGCCATCCTTATGGCACGCCCTTGCCATCGTTGTGGCACGGCTATGCCACCAGCGTGGCACGACTGTGCCAATGCCATAGAAAGAACTGGCACTATACGTCGTTGCAATACAATAACTTAGATCACTTAGAGGAATTGGCGGCACGCTTCTTGTTACGCCAGTAACTGCCGTCACGTTTGCTTCCGAACATATTACGGCGTTTCGACTCTTGCTTGATCGCTTCTTTCTTCTCGGCTACGGCGGCTTTCACCTCCTTGGTCTCATACATATGGCCACCAGCTACGGGGACTTCCTTGCCGATCAGTTTCTGGATATCTTTTAACAAAGGTACCTCCTCGGCGTCGCAGAAAGAGAAAGCCACACCTTCACGGCCCGCACGACCCGTACGCCCGATCCGATGTACATAAGTCTCGGGTACGTTAGGAAGCTCATAGTTAATGACGTGCGTCAGATGATCCACGTCGATTCCACGGGCGGCGATATCCGTAGCGATCAGCACACGGGTCGTATGATCCTTGAAATTCGTCAAGGCACGCTGGCGGGCGGTCTGGCTCTTGTTGCCATGGATCGCCTCCGCCCCTATCTCCGCTTTCGACAAGACACGGGCCACCTTGTCCGCCCCGTGTTTCGTACGGGTAAAGATCAATACGGATTCCAGTTCCGGGTTCTCCAACAAGCTTTTCAGCAAGTTGATCTTCTCGGCCTTCTCGACGAAATAAACGGATTGGTCGATCGCATCCACGGTCGATGAGGCCGGGGTTACTTCCACCTTTTGCGGCTCGCTCAAGATCGTACCTGCCAAGCGCTCGATCTCAGGGGGCATGGTAGCGGAGAAGAACAAGGACTGGCGTTTCTTGGGCAATAGCGGTAAAATACGCTTGATGTCATGGATAAAGCCCATGTCCAACATACGGTCCGCCTCGTCTAAGACGAAATACTCCAAGGTATCCAAGTGGATGAATCCTTGTCCGATCAAGTCCAGCAGACGTCCCGGCGTAGCGATTAATATATCGATGCCTCTTTCCAAGGCTTCCGTCTGGGGCTTCTGTCCCACCCCGCCGAATATCACCGTATGGCGTAATCCGGCGAAACGGCCGTAAGCGGCAAAGCTCTCTCCGATCTGGATGGCAAGCTCACGGGTAGGCGTAAGGATCAATGCCTTGATACCCCGTTTGTAACCTTTCTTCTTCTGGAGATATAACCGCTGGATAATCGGGATGGAGAACGCCGCCGTCTTACCGGTTCCTGTCTGGGCGCAACCCAATAAATCATAACCTTGCGAAACGATGGGAATCGCTTCTGATTGTATAGGTGTTGGAGTCGTATAACCTTCTTGCACGAGAGCCTTACATATCGGCTCTATCAAATCTAAATCTTCAAATGTCATTCTAAAATAGGGTGAGCCATCACGGCTCGTTATGTAAATAATGCGGGCAAAGGTAGTAAAACTTTATGATATAAACTATCTTTGCGCTTTTTATGCCCGTAAAGCGATATGAAAGAATTATTACTACTACTGAAGAAGTTCTTCGGATATACCTCCTTCCGTCCCTTGCAGGCGGACATCATACAGCGTATCTTACAGAAAGAGGACTCGTTGGTGCTGATGCCCACGGGTGGAGGCAAGTCGATCTGTTTCCAGCTTCCGGCGATCTATCTGCCGGGTACGGCTTTGGTGGTGTCCCCCTTGATCGCCTTGATGAAGGATCAAGTAGAGGGGTTGATCGCCAACGGCATCCCGGCGGCGGCGTTGAACAGTATGATGCCGGAAGAGGAGCAACAACAGGTGAAGCAACTTTGCGTGCAGGGCAAGATCAAATTATTGTATATCTCCCCGGAACGGATCAAGATGGAAGCGGACTGGTTCCTGCCCCGGCTGGACATCTCGCTCATCGCTATCGACGAGGCGCATTGCGTATCGCATTGGGGACATGACTTCCGTCCGGAATACACGCAACTGGCGATCTTGAAGGAACGTTTCCCGAAAGTCCCGGTCGTGGCCCTGACCGCTACCGCCGATAAAATCACCCGGAAGGATATCCTAGAGCAGTTACGGCTTCGCACGCCCCAAACGTTCATATCGTCATTCGACCGCCCGAATATCTCCCTCACGGTACGCCGGGGACTTAACAAGAAAGAGAAGATCGCCGCCATCGTCCATTTCATCCGGGGGCACCGGGAGCAGAGCGGTATCATCTATTGCATGCGCCGCAACGATACGACCGAGCTGGCCGATGAGTTGGCGATGTATAATATCAAGGCGATCGCCTACCACGCCGGCCTCCTGCCCGCCCAACGGGAACAGGCCCAGAACGATTTCATCAACGACCGGGTGGACGTGGTGTGCGCCACGGTAGCTTTCGGGATGGGTATCGACAAGAGTAATGTCCGCTGGGTCGTGCATTACAGCATGCCGGGGAGTATCGAGAATTACTACCAAGAGATCGGCCGTGCCGGAAGGGACGGGATGAAAAGCGATACCCTCCTGTTCTATTCCTTGAGCGACTTGATCGTACTTCGCCGTTTCGCCGAGGAGAGTGGCCAAAGCGAGGTGAACTTGGAGAAGCTAAACCGGATGAGACGGTACTGCGAGTCCGACATGTGCCGCCGCCGTGTCCTGCTCAGTTACTTCGGCGAGGAGGCGGACCATGATTGCGGCAACTGCGACGTGTGCAAGAACCCTCCGCGACGCTTCGACGGCAGTGTCTTGATACAAAAAGCGCTGAGCGCCGTCATCCGGACCGGCGAGCATGTAGGCATGCAAATGCTGATCGACATATTACGTGCCTCCGGTCGGGCGGAACTCTTGGAGAGAGGATACGATAAGCTAAAGACGTACGGCGCCGGACGGGACCTCTCTTATAAGGAATGGAAGGAGTACATTTACCAGATGATCCAACTCGGGTACATGGAGATCGACTACGCCGCCGAGCGTGTCTTGCGGATGACCCCGTTAGGCAGGCGTGTCCTGTACGGGGAGCAAAAGGCCCAGCTCGTCATCTATCGGGAACCGGATGAGCTGACACGCCCCGTCCGGAGAGGCGAGCGGAAATCCTCCTTCAAGGCCCAGCCGATCCGGCCGATCCGGTCCGCCTCCACGGACGAGACCTTGCTGGACTCCCTCCGCCAGCTTCGCAAGCAAATCGCCGAGCGAGAGCATACGCCGGCTTATATCATCTTCTCCGACGATTCCTTGGAAGACATGGTGGAGAAGAAACCGGTCACCTTGGACCAGTTCAGCGACATCCGGGGCGTGGGGCAAATCAAGCTGGACCGGTACGGGAAGGTGTTCGTGGCCTTGATCCGGTTCGTGCTGAAGCTACCGAAATAAGAAGAACACATGTTAATGTTTTTAGCTCCTAAATGGAAATATAAAAAAATCACATATATTTGTCTACAGTTATTAAGCACAATGCCCCATATTCATGATAGACAAACATCTTTCTCTCCTCACCCACCTGCTCTGTCTGTGTTTTCTGGCAGGATGCGAGAATGAGTATTTCAAAACGGGGAGTATCCATATCCAATTGAAGAAACCTTCCGGATACGCAGATATCTCCTTGGCGAATATCCCGGTCACACTAATCAATCAAAGTATAGGCTGTGTCTACACCACGACCACCGACACAAATGGACTAGCTCTATTTGAACTAACCGCTGGCATATGCGCAATCTCCGCAAATCAGGAAACCACGACTGGCAACAGGGATTATATATTGAGTGGTAGCCTCTCCAATATCCAGTTCGAGGCCAATGGAGAAGAACGATCCGTGGAAATACCTTTGGAAGTGTCCGAACGAGGCCGTCTGCTGATTAGCGAGATTTATTTCAGCGGTTGTCTCTGGCCTGACGGGAAAAATGTCTATAACAAAGATCAATACCTCACGTTGGTCAATAACTCCGATGACTTGATTTTCCTAGATGGCCTATGTATCGCACAAGCAGGACCCGTAAGCGTGACAAAGCCTTCCGGATGGATGCTCCATACCGATATGAAAGAAATACCTTTATTCATGATGTGCTGGGAGTTTCCGGGAACGGGAACCGAATATCCCATTCAACCGGGGGAGCGACAAACGATAGCGATTAACGCCATAAACCATACCAATAGCGAAGTGGGAGTTCCGGCCTCGCTCGATTTATCCAGCGTGGAATGGGCTTTTTGGGATCCTATCTTGACCGGAAGCCAAATCTCCGCCGGTGTAAAACCTCTAAACTTGGTATGGCGTGGCACCGGTTTCTCCTATCTGTTTTCCATGAACGGCCCGACGATCCTCTTGTTCCGTCCCAAAACGGACTTAAGAGAATGGATCGCCAATCCGGATCACATCCAAAAAGAACCTGAGAGTTTCAATACGCTAAAATACCTCCATATACCCGCTGATTGGGTGCAGGATATCGCAAATTTCGTCTCTTCAACCTCTACGGTAGCTTACACACGTATCCCATCTTCTATGGATGTGAGTCCGGGTATAGCCACATCCGGCGGCTCCGGCCTGGCAATGCGTCGGAAATATGAGCAAGAGGGGAAACGCTTCCGCTGGAAAGATTCCAATAACACCGCCGAGGATTTCGAGAAAACTCCACCTTCCTTAAAACGGTAAGCCTCTATGAAGATCACTATCATTCTATATATGATATCACTATCTGTCTATGCCTCACGGTCATGGGCTCAACAAGAGAGCGCATGGGCTTTATCCGCCAATCCTGTCAGCATCAGCTATGTGCCTAAGGACAGCGCTATGGAAGCTGGTTTAAGTTATTTGATCCATCAAGCTGCCTTACCTGCCAGCGACCAGCCGGATCAAACACAGACCTATAGGGCTTATGTATTCGGTAACCGAAAGCTGGGTCTGCTTTGGCTGGCGGGTGGTATCGATTGGTCGCAAAGCCTACTGGAAGGGAGAAAATGGAATTTATTATCGCAACCGGACTATCTGATTACGGCCGGCGATTCCTTGGAGAGCCACAACGCATCGAGAAATACAGGATCTACGGACAAGCGGCTTACGTCTTATCCCCGAAAATCAAGGTCGGGATAGATGGAGACTATACAGCTACAAGCAACGAAGATCGCTCCTCTTACCATATCTACCATGGGATGGCACACTTAATCCGGATATCAGGAGGTATCGTTTACGAACAAGTACGCAGACGTTTTGGAGCCTCGATCCATTATACCCATCGTACAGAGGAATTAACGTATGATACGGATAGTAAAGATAAACTTTATACATTTCCTCTGGGTTATTGGCTTCCGATGCAAGAATTATCGGGAAGTTTCCTGTTTCGCAGCCAAGGAAAACGCCTAGGTGTTTCCTTGCAAACGGAAACCCTAAAAGAGCATTGGAGTCTTTTCCATGATCTCTTCTACGAGACCCAGCAATTAGCGGACAATCCAAATAACTCCGGCAACTTGAGAGGCTGGGAAGAACGGCTGCATCAAATCAGTTACCAAGGTCGTTTTACCCGAACGAATAAATCGTGGACGCATATCTGGTCGCCCACAGCCCGATTCAACCAAACTACGGCCAACCGCATATTACAACGGAATCCCACCACAAGCTCGTCTGCCATATGGACTACATTCGCCACCTATCGCCTAGCAAGGCAACGGATGTTATCTACCCAACTAAGTTACGAGGCGACAAAGAATGATACTTCGGGCGAAAAGGTATCCACATGGCAAATGACTGTCGGATGGAATCGTTTGGAAAATGATTTCTACATATATCCTTTTACGGTCAAACAATATACAGGGCTCTTCCACGGAGAGATCGCGTTTTTTCGACAAATCCGCCTACCTAAAGAAAACAAGCTAAGTATCCGCCCGTCCGTGTATATCGTATCGGGCTATGGCACCGAGATCAAATGGGAGAAGGAAACGCAGAAGGATGAGAATGGCTCAGCAGAAATCAAGCTAGAGCAGAACATGCAAAAAGTGAACGAGGATTTTATTGCTCGCACGGCAACCCGTCTGGGTATCGGTGCGGAAATGGAATATCGGCATCCCATTCATTCCGCCTTATCAGCGGGATTTCGTTTAATGGGTAGTCTCGAACAAACGACAAGTCCTCAATCGACCCTCGGAGGGGGTGGAAACTTCAGTATTGTCATCTGGCTATAAATAGGTCTAATACTATGCGTTACTCAACTTTGTACAAAATACCAATAAGGATCGTGACGATATTTCTCTTATTATCATCACTTCATCCGGGCAATTACCTTCACGGGCAAAAGCAACCGGATACTCTGTCCTTCTATTTACCCAACATTTTGGTAACAGCCATAGAGTCTAAGACTCCGGGTACGGTTTCCTTGCTTCCAGCGTCAACGTTGGAACATACGCAACCGATCACGATCTCTGATCTGACACAATTATTACCGGGAGGTCTCACCAATAATTCTGGGGTGACAGACGCACAATATTTCTCAGTGCGGGAGGTTTCTTTAAAGAACGGGGTAAACCAATTTCATAAGAACGCAGCTATGGGTGCCCAAATATGGGTAGACGGCTCTCCTCTTCATTTCAACACCGGCATCAACGAGCCTTACGAAGGATATGATGCCCGTTTTCTATCTCTCAACCAAGTGAAAGAGGCGGAAATCATCCGGGGAATACCTTCTGCCCGGTACGGAAACTTAACAAATAGCGTATTATTACTCAAGACTCATCAAGGTAGAATGCCTCTCTCCACCAGTATACGTTACAATCCGAAACTGAAACAATATATGCTTGGAAAAGGCTTCTGTATCTCCCCACAAGGCCATACGCTCAACCTGTTAGCGGACTATACCAGCCAAGGCGATTTCCATACCGGCGGCATACGCTTGGCAAACCTTTACCATTGGTTGCCCGCAGGGAAAAAACTAGAATTAAGCCTTACTTACACCTCTCGCATAGGAAAGGAAAAGCAATTCGTCAACGAGCAGAATCATACACAAAGACAACGATTGGATCAGCGATTTTCCATACAAGGGGAATGGCAACCCGACCGACGTTGGCTCAAGAAGCTGTCTCTGAGAATAGACGGTTCCCTTCAAAAAAGCAAACAAACAAAGAGTCAGGTCAACAATGCCTCTAGCCAGCTTTATACAGACCAGAAAGAGAGCGGCGAATGGGAAGCCCGTGTTTTATCCTCAAACTACATGTACACATTAGTCAATGAAAGCCGACCTTTTTATGTAGAAACCGAGATGCTGGCGTCTACCTTATTCCCTCTACGACAAGGGAGGGATATCAGCTTAGTAGCCGGATTCTCATACCGTAGTGAGGGTAACGAAGGGCGAGGCAGGGATTTCGATCGGCAGAGGCCTCCTTCTACATCTATCCGTCCCCGCTCATTCCGGGAAATCCCGTCCTTGCATACGTTCGGTGGCTTCATTGAGGCCACATACCGGACTCCCAACCTCCATGTAGAAGCCGGATTAAGAAATCAAGGATTGAAAAGCCGGGATTATGCCTTAATCTATCAGACAGAACCTCGCCTGAATCTCTTATGGTCTCTCTGCTCCTCTCCCTCCGGCTATACATTGAGTTTAAAAGCCGGGGTCGGATGGATCAGTTTCATGCCGACATTGGATAAACTCTACCCGGAAGCTATTTATAATGATAAGGTCTCTTTCTATTATAATGATAGCAATGAAAGTGGAAACACCCTTGGTATTCTCACGACACATGCCCCCGGAATGGAACGAAATATGAAATTAAAACCTACCGTAAATCGAAAGATAGAGGTTGGCCTTATAGGGAAGACTCCGGCCATCCGACTAGACATGACCGCTTTTTTCGAGAAACAAACGGATGGCTTTTCCTCCTCGGCGCAATATATTCCGTTCAGCTATCGGGAATATGATTATCTATCAACCGCCCAACTTCGTCCTGAATACAAAAATGGACAGGTATGGGTGAACGGTAAGGCTGTCCCTTATCAAGAGAAATATAGTTACACGCCGGTATCTGTACCAGTCAATACACTCCATAGGAAGAAACATGGGATCGAGATGGTAGCGGACCTCGGGACTTTCTCACCCTTGCGTACCTCCCTAATCGTAGACGGGATCTGGTTATGTGTACGAGAAAAGAATACGGCCCTTAACGGGATCTGGCCGATCCAGTACACAGATAAAACAGAATACCCCTACGTAGGTTTTTACGACAAGCAAGGCGGACCGGGAAATGAAAGTCGTTCGGAGATCATCTCCACGAACTTCCGTTTCATCACCCGCATCCCCAGAATCGGACTGGTCACTACCCTTACGTGGCAAATGATATGGCTCTATAAATATCGTACGCTCTACAACGGTAGCACTGGCGAGAATGTATGGCCCCTATATTGGTGTGGAACAGACGGAATCATACATCCGTTCACCGAGGCACAGAAAGAGGATCCAGCCTTCGCGCCTTTACTCTCCACCACCGCGCCGGAACGATTCCTGCCAAACTCTTATAAACCATATGGTATGCTGAATATCCGGGTAAACAAAGCTTTCGGAGAGCACATCACGCTGGCATTCTTTGCCAACAACCTCGCCGATTTACGCCCCACTCGCTATTCGGCCAGCACGAGATCTTACCTTCAACAAAATACCCAGCCTTTTTTCGGTCTGGAATTACAAATAAAACTATGACATCATGAAAACAAGCATACTTTACATATTCCTACTGTCAGTCCTTTACGCCTGCGACTCCCACTCTCTTCTTCCACCCAAGCAGCAATTGGATCAACAAATAGCGCAACTGAATGATTATTCTTTGTTGAGCGGTCCCTTGAACGACCAGCTATGCGAAGAGATAGAAACCCATGCCCAAGAAATAGGGAATGACTCGCTTTTGCTGGCAACCCGCCAAATCATATACACCCGCTATTGCAGATTACAGGACACGGCCCATGCGAGAATGCTACTCGACCGCATGAAACCTTATGCCATCCGCATAAAAGACAAGCACCTTCTCATGAATCACCTGCGTATGGCATTTCTTCACGCACAGATACGCCAACCCGCAGAATGCGAGCGATGGATAAACGAGGCACGAAAATATGCATATATAAATCCTCAAAACTGGTATATCACGGCGGCTAGCGCTTGTCTTGAATGTGGATTATATCACCAAGCACTCATCTATGCGGATTCAGCATTGGTGAACTTGAAATATAAAGTGATAAGCTCTCCTCACTTAGTAAAAGCTATAGCATTAAGCCGTACGGGAAAGACCGCCGAAGCGGAGGAATGGACCCAACGATGCATTACCGATATCCGCCACTTTCAGGCGAAACACCAAATACACACGATCAGCTATCTGCAATATCAACTCTTCATGGAATACGCCGTCTCTCTCCGGAAACATGGAAAAAACAAAGAGGCACTATCCGTATTGGAGGAATTAGACAGAGTCTCATTCAATAATGTCGCCACGCCTCTCTTGAGGAACAAAGACAATATCGAGGAATATAAGGTGCGTGTGGCACGTATGTTGTCCGAATGCCATTATGCGACCGGAAATCAATCGGAAGCCATCCAACAGGCAAACCGGGCAGACTCCCTACAATCCCATTATGCCCAAGAGCAAATGAACATACGCAGAAAGATGATCAGCGAAAGCCTGCAAAACGAACTATTATCCACCCGCTTAAAAAGTCAGAAGGCGGAAGCGGAACAGGCACGGCTCATCCAGTATATCCTTACCGGAGTCATTATTTTGCTCATGGCTATCCTAACCGGAGGATACCTTTGGTGGAGAAATCATCGCCGTCGCCTACGCCAGTTATTCGATTTATTGATAAGCCATCATGCGGCTTGGTTGCTAATACACGATCCGCTTCCGCTAATCTCCCGGCCACAAATAAAGTTACCAGATCATTCAGAGGCAAACACCGAGGTCACAACAAAAGCTGATAATCTCCTATATCAACGAATCCTATCAGTTATGAAAGAGCAAAAGCCTTTCTTAAATCCTAATCTCGACCTTGTGACCCTCTCCCGTCTAGTGGGTACTAACCGAACACAACTATCCACCACCCTCAATAGGCAGACGGGAATGAACTTTAGTCGTTGGCTGGCTGAATACAGGGTACACCACCTCCTTTCGCTCGTCGCCCTACGTCCCGACAGCGACATCACCGCACTAGCCTCCGAATCAGGCTTCACCTCCCGAACCTCCTTCTTCCGGCAGTTCCGGCAAGTCACCGGACTTACACCCAACCAATACAGAAACGTACGAAAAGAGACCGGCAAATAATCTGTTAAAGTACGTGTCTAGCCTTTGATGCAGGGGCTTTACGGCCTTTGGTGTACCAGATCGTTCGGATCAAGTTTCAATACGTTCGCATCTTTTCTCATCCCTTGATTTACCAAATGGGACTGTCTATATTTGACCTCGCAAGTCCCTCTTATGCGGGTTACTTAAGACAGTACCAATATGGAAGAAAAGCAAAAGCCATCCCTAATCGAACGCAGGCTATATGCCCGCATCTTACAAATCATGGAGGATAAGAAGCCTTATCTCGATCCACAGTTCAATTTGTGCCAGTTGGCCAACCTCGCTTGCACGAACCGTACCCGGCTATCCTCTACCTTGAACAATCAGACGGGTATGAACTTCAGTCGCTGGCTGGCTATCTATCGGGTAGAGTACCTCATACGGGAATTTTCCAAGTGCCTCACACAAGAGCCGCAGGAGTTATACAAGACGGCTGGGTTTACCTCCCGTACCTCTTTCTACCGCCAATTCAAGGAGGTGACGGGCAACACTCCCATCGAGTACTTCGCCAACCTATATTATAACAACGTAAATGATTCAACTAAATAAATAGCGATATGAGACATTTTACACTCCTACTCTTATCCGTTTTTACTGTCTATCAAGCCAAGGCGGATATATTGATCCCCTTAGACAAATATCCTACGGGGGAAAAACGTTTCAACTTACAGATCAACGGAAGTCACGATACCAGTACCCCTTGGCTCTCCACCACGTCATTTGGCGTGGATGAAGATGGGCAGATGGGAAACCCGGAGAATTGGACTTCCGAACAAATCGACGAGGACAATCACTCGGTAAGTCACCGACTCATCATGAACAGTATTTCCCTGCGCCTCTCCTATCGTGTATGGGACAATCTCAGCCTGTGGGCAGGCATCGGTACCACCAACTTCACCCACGAGGAGACTTTCCGAGATGATGACGACCTAAGCAGTACCATCTTCAGCAAGAACATGATACCCATCTACAGCGGAGGGCTAGGTTACGGCCATGCCTTCACCGACCGCTTTTTCATGTCTACCCAACCCGGCGTGCGCTATGCCAACAGCGATAACATGACCACCGAGGTGTATTACCAAGGCAAGACCATCCCCTTGCGAGACCTCAGCCTCAACCGCCGTTACCTAGAGTGGGCCGTGCCCGTAGTAGCCGGATACGCACTGGGCAATTTCGTGCCCTACGCCGGCATCCTCTACAAGGACTACACGATGAAAGACCGGTACGAGTTCACCAAGACATATGCCGGCGAGGACTATACCGTTCGTATCGACGAGACCTTCCACGCCCGTCACAAGCTGTACGCTTTGGCCGGGGTGAACTATTTCCTCGCTGACAACATCTCGCTCGGAGTAAACGGAAGCTTCGGCAAGAGGCAGTCCGTACAGTTACAATTCAATATCAGTTTCTAAACCTCTTAAACAGATATATACATGAGAACGACACTCAAAGCACAAGCGATACGGCTGATCGCCATATTTTTGCTTATCTGTGCCTCTACCACCACCGTCAAGGCACAGATCAGCCAACATCCCGAACTGTATAAGGTGAAAGAATTCCACAATATCGATAAAGACGGAGGGGCCTATTACTGCTTCACCGACGCACAATACTACCAAGGGAAGCTCTACGGGGTCTACATAGATAATAACGGCCCCTCATCCATACGCCTCATCGCTTTCGAGGTGAACGGCGAGACCCGGACAATGGAACAATCCACCGTTGGCGACACCGGTAAGAAAATGATCTTTCTCAATGATTTCGGCGTATACCAAGATGCCGAGATCATCGTATACCGCAATCGCTTCTACGTGCTCTGGAAGAATAATACCAATGGCCAGATATGGATCGGCGAGGTGGAT
>ERZ791753.1385-NODE-1385-length-15623-cov-8.232336_pt1 | contig 15623 bp, 12 predicted proteins | sample MGYA00509951_ERZ791753 | MGnify/ENA primary metagenome ERZ791753 (study PRJEB30046, sample SAMN00792026) | human gut metagenome | study: EMG produced TPA metagenomics assembly of the A metagenome-wide association study of gut microbiota in type 2... | reverse complement strand
CCGCGGCCTGACCCGCCACGGCCTGCTGGCCTTTCACAGCCGCTACAAGCTGCAGCTGCTGGCTCACCACCAGGCGGGCTACCGCGAGATCGGCCCCTTCGTCGCCTCGCTGCATGAATGGGAGGATCTGGAGGCTTTCTTCGAGGTCTACCGTGAGAAGCTGATGGCGATCCTCAAGCGGCCCGCCTCGCGGAAAAACCACACCAACGTGCTGATGCATATTCAGGGTTATTTCCGCGACCAGCTGAACAGCCGCCAGCGCGGCGAGCTGCGGGAGGTTATCCTCAACTATCGCGCCGGACTGCTGCCGATCCTCGCGCCGCTGACGCTGCTTAAGCACTATCTGGCCGAGTATCCGGATCGCTACCTGCAGGCGCAGAACTATTTTGACCCCTATCCGCAGGATCTGGCCCTGCGCCTGACGGTGAACTGAGGGGGGATGGGCCAGCTGCCCGGCGGCGCTGCGTTTGCCGGGCCTGGGGGGGAGCCCGCAGGAAGGAACGCAGGCCGGATAAGGCATGTATGCCGCCATCCGGCATAAATGGAGCGCACCAGTTGTAGCCCGGCTAAGCGTAGCGCCAGCCGGGAACGCTCCTTCGGCAACGCTATCGCATCAGAACCACGCCTCAAACATCCCGCCGACGTTCAGCGAATCCAGCTGCTGATCCTGGGTGCCGTTGACCTTCGCGGTATGCTCATTGTCCACCTGGCCGCCGGTCACGTAGAAGCGCAGCATCGGGCGGAACTCCGGCCCCATGCCGATGGCGATGTTCTGCGACAGCGTCAGCTTCCAGCCATGGTTATCCCCGCCCTGGTCGTAGTCCACGCGCTGGTAGCCCGCTTCCAGCCAGGTGGAGTGCACGTCGTTCCAGAAGTACATCGGCCGCACGATGGCGCCGTAGTTTTTACGGTTGTCGGTGTTGTCCCTGCCGTTGTCGTAGTCGTGGAAGGCCAGCAGATATTCCACCTGCGCCTGCTGAGTGAACTTATGGCTGCCCTCGAAGCTGGCGTAGACCGTGGTCAGGTCGTCGGTTTTGTTATAGACGCTGTTATCCGAGTTGTCGGAGTAGCGCAGGATCACCTTGTTCACCCCGCTGTCGTTGGTGTGGCTCAGCACCAGGCCGCCCTGCCAGGCTTCGAGGCGCGCGTCGCTGTCCACCGCCTTCGAGTCAAAGCCGTAGTTGGCGTACACCTCGACGTCGATCGGCCCGGCCTTGATGTTGTGGGTTTTGGTGGTTAGCGCGTAGTGGCCGTTGTCTCCGGTGTCGGAGCTGCCGGTACAGGTGATGCGCGACGGGTTGGTCTCATCGGCCATCACTTCCGGGCTACAGGATTTCACCTGCGACACCGCCGCCACGTCGAACTGCACGCCGCCGATATCAAAGTTCTTCACCCCGGCGCCCTGGCCGTCGTGGTTCATCCAGAAGTAGTCGTTGATCCCCTGTTGCGGACGCTGGTGGAAGTCGCGGCCGGCCCAGATATAGGCGTTGGGGTTGGAGTCGAGGACGTTGGTGACGCCGACGTAGGCCTTCTTCAGGTTAACCTCGTCGCTCCAGTGGTCGAACATCACGTTAAGATCCCAGATAGCCCCCTGCGCGCTTTTGAAGGCCTTACTGATCTGGAATTCGCCGCCGTTGCTTTCGTTGCCCAGGCGGCCGATCGCCGAGGCGCCGTTATAGGAGCCGTCGACGCCGACATATTTCTGGTCGCCGGTCTGGAAGTGGGCGCCATAGCGGGCGTAGCCGCTGAACTTGAGGCCGAACGGAATGGCCATATCCGGCGAGGCGGCGGTGGTCTGCGGGTTGGTGATCACGTCGACCTTTTTGTCGGCCGCGGCGTCGATTTTCGCCTGGCGGTCGGCCAGCGCTTTATCAACGGCTTTGGCGACGATGGCGTCGATCTGTTCCTGAGTAAATTCTTGCGCCATTACAGAGGTAAGCGGAAAAAACGCGGCGATAACAGCCATGGTTAATGGAAGTTTTTTTATCATTGTCATGAGTTTCTCAATATAGGTTAATTTTATTCAGACAATAACCAGCCTATTCTGAGCTGACAGAATATGTCGCTATCATCAGAACAAGTTATTTTTTATTTTGTACGGTCACAGAGGCATTACACAATTATCGCGACTCTTCCTCCTTCACTAATATTAAACAGGTGGCACAATAGCAGAACCATCCGCACTGCGGATTGTTCATCTATAGACAGTCAAACAGATAGCCTTGCGGCGCAGACAGCATAAATACAACACGAACCAATAAACGCTATTTCCTGGCAGCGGGCAGATGGCGGAATATATGCCCCCGCAGGGGCATATCAGCCAAATTTAACCAAAGATATAGGTATTGACGAGATTTTCGAGTAATTCCTGACGCCCGCTGTGATGCTGCGGATTCAGATTATGCTGCTCAGCGTACCGGGCAATATTATCCAGCGACATGCGGCCGGCCATAATTTGTTGCCCCAGCTCGCCCTGCCAGCCGGCATAGCGTTTTGCCAGAGCCCGATCGAGCTTGCCATCCTCAATCATGCGCGCGGCCAGCTTGAGGGACAGCGCCATCACGTCCATGGCGCCAATATGGCCATAGAACATGTCGTATTTGTCGGTGCTTTGCCGGCGAACTTTGGCGTCAAAGTTCAGGCCGCCGGTGGTGAATCCCCCGGCTTTGAGGATCTCGTACATCACCAGAGTATTTTCTTCCACGCTGTTCGGGAACTGATCGGTATCCCAGCCGAGCTGCGCATCGCCGCGGTTGGCGTCAACGGAGCCGAAAATGCCCAGCGCGATGGCGCTGGCGATTTCATGATGGAAAGAGTGCCCCGCCAGGGTGGCGTGGTTGGCTTCAATGTTCACCTTGATCTCATTTTCCAGACCAAACTGCTTCAGGAAGCCATACACCGTCGCGACATCGTAATCGTATTGATGCTTGGTGGGCTCCTGCGGTTTCGGCTCGATAAGCAGCGTGCCGCCAAAGCCAATCTTATGCTTGTGCTCCACCACCATCTGCAGGAAGCGGCCAATCTGCTCGCGCTCCTGGCGCAGATCGGTATTCAACAGCGACTCGTAACCTTCGCGGCCGCCCCACAGCACATAGTTTTCGCCGCCGAGCTGGTGGGTGGCGTTCATGGCGGTCACCACTTGCGTGGCCGCCCAGGCAAACACCTCCGGATCGGGGTTGGTCGCCGCCCCGGCGCCGTAGCGCGGGTGGGTAAAGCAGTTGGCGGTGCCCCACAGCAGTTTCACGCCGGTTTGCTGCTGTTTCTCCGCCAGCACTTCGGTCATCACGGCGAAATTATGCAAATACTCTTTCAGCGACGCGCCTTCTGGCGAGACGTCGACATCGTGGAAGCAGTAATACGGCACGTTGAGCTTATAGAAAAATTCAAACGCCACGTCCGCTTTGCGTTTGGCCATTTCCAGCGCATCGCCCGCGGCCTGCCAGGGACGCTCAAACGAGCCGGCGCCAAACATATCCGCGCCATTCCAGCAGAAGTTATGCCAATAACAGGCGGCAAAACGCAGATGATCTGCCATGCGTTTTCCCAGCACGATTTCATCCGGATTATAGTGGCGAAACGCCAGCGGATTATCGGTTTTAGGTCCGGCAAAAAGAACGCGTTCGAGCTGGTCAAAATAAGTTTGCATGATGAACTCCGAAATTGAGGAAGCCGAAAATTAACAACTGTGACACATCGTGTATTCTCATCGTCGGTTGCTCAATTACGTTATTTCACTCAGCGATTGAGAAAATGCTCAAATGTGAGCCATCTCGCAAATAAAACTATTTTAAATATCTCGCTTCGCGCGCGTATAGCGTACACTTCCTGGGGAATTCAGGTGAACATAGCGAATTAAAATGCCGGTTTTGTCACATTGCATATCTGTCAGAAAATTAGCGGCGGATAACGATTCAACGCAGGTGATACAGGCCTTTGCTTCGAGGATCACAGAAGTAAAAAAACATAATTACTTAATTTAAAAACGTAATAGATTCTTCCAGGTCAACTGTGTCAGAAAGTGTTTCACCTACACAAAACAAACCGGAGTCTGCTTAGAATGAGTAAAAACATAATGCACAGTCGGCATGATGAATATCATAAATTAACCCGCGGAGAACGAATTGGTTATGGCATGGGCGACTTTGCGCAAAACCTGGTTTTCGGCACCATTGGGGGTTTTCTGGCTTTGCATATGCTGACGGTAAATACCATCAGCACGGCAACGGCAGGCTTTATTTTTCTTTTTGTCCGTATCATTAATGTGTTTTGGGATCCGATGGTCGGAACCTACGTGGATAAACGAACCTCGAAAGCAGGAAAATATCGTCCCTGGCTGTTACGAGCCGGCGTACCGCTGGTGATCCTGTCGGCATTACTGTTCGCGCCCATCCCCGGAGTGAAAGGTTCGGTGGCTTTCGCCTTTATTATTTATCTGGCGCTGGACCTGGTTTATTCCTTAGTTAATATTCCCTATGGCTCGCTGAATGCCTCGCTGACCCGCGACCCGGAATCGATCGATAAGCTGACCAGTACCCGTATGATGCTGGCCAACAGCGCCAACCTGCTGGTCTATACCCTGTTCCCGATGTTTGTGCAGATGGCGGCGCCGAAAGATCGCAGCCTGAAAGACACCGGCTTTTTCGGCCTTGAGCTGAATCTGGGCAACTATACCGATCCGTCGGCGAACTACGCCTGGTTTGGCGTGTACGCCATCTATATGATCATCGGCGCGGTGGCCCTGTTTATCTGTTATAAATTCACCAAAGAACGCGTTGTCGCGACCGCCGAGCAGACCGCCAACGTCAAAACTACCGACCTTTTCCACGAGCTCAGACATAACCGCCCGCTGGTTATTCTCGGCATGTTCTTTATGCTGGCCTTTACCTTCATGTTCTTTATGAACACCGTTAACGGCTTCTTCAACCAGTACGTCGTCGGCCACTCCGAATGGATGGGCGCGGTGGGTCTCGTCGCGTCTATTCCTGGCATCGCCTTCCCGATTTTCTGGCCGAAACTGAAAAAAATCTTTGGTAAAAAAGGGTTCTTCCATCTGTTCCTCGCCATGTTCATCGTCGGCGAACTGCTGACCTACGTCTGGTCCCGCGAAGGGATGCACGACGCCCTGTGGCTGGCCTATATCGCCACCTTTATTAAACAGTGGGGCTTAACCTCCGCCACCGGCTTTATGTGGGCGCTGGTACCGGAAGTCATCGCGTATGGCGAATTAAAATCTGGCAAACGCAATGCCGCCATTATCAATGCCATTATGGGACTCTTCTTCAAGATCGGCTTCACCATCGGCGGCGCGATCCCGCTGTGGCTGCTGGCGGTGTATGGATTTAATGAAAGCGGCGCCGTGCAGAGCGCCAGCGCCATCGACGGGATCATTATGACCGCGGTGTGGATCCCGATTGCGCTGGCCGCTATTTCGATGGTGATCATGCAGGTTTATCCGATCTCCGATAAACATGTTACCGACATCAACCGTCAGCTGGATGAGATCCGCGTGTAGTTAAAAAAATTATAAATCAGACCGATTCGTCACTTTCCATTTTAAAAGGTGTAATGAAATGTCACTTATTCAAAACCCGATATTACGCGGCTTTAATGCCGACCCCAGTATTATTCGCGTCGAGGATACGTACTATATTGCCAACTCGACGTTTGAGTGGTTCCCGGGCGTGCGTTTACATGAGTCGAAAGATCTGAAAAACTGGAACCTGCTGCCTTCGCCGCTCTCCACCACCACCCTGCTGGACATGAAGGGCAACCCCTCCTCCGGCGGCATTTGGGCGCCGGCGCTCTCCTGGGCCGATGGGCAATTCTGGTTGGTGTATACCGATGTGAAGGTCACCGAAGGCGCCTTCAAAGACATGACCAACTATCTGACCACCGCAAAGGATATTCGGGGCCCGTGGAGCGACCCGATCAAGCTGAACGGCGTCGGGTTTGACGCCTCGCTGTTCCATGACGACGATGGCCGGAAATATATCGTCCAGCAAACCTGGGATCACCGGGAGTACCATCACCCCTTCGATGGCATTACCTTAACGGAGCTGGATACCAACACGCTGAAGTTAATGCCGGAAACCGCGCGCACTATTTACCGCGGCACCGCCGTGGCGCTGGTCGAGGGGCCGCACCTCTATAAACTGAACGGCTACTACTATCTGTTTGCCGCCCAGGGCGGCACCGTGTTTACCCACCAGGAGGTGGTGGCGCGGTCGAAAACCCTCGAGGCCGACAGCTTCGAAACCGAGCCGGGTGACGTGTTCTTAACCAACGTCGACACGCCGGACAGCTACATCCAGAAACAGGGCCATGGCGCGCTGGTCTCCACTCCGGAAGGCGAATGGTATTACGCCTCGCTCTGCGCCCGGCCGTGGAATCGCCCGGGGGAATCCATCTACGACCCGCGCGGCTGGTCAACCCTCGGCCGGGAAACCGCGATCCAGAAAGTGTACTGGGACGACGAAGGCTGGCCGCGTATTGAAGGCGGTCACGGCGGGAAGACCTTCGTCGAAGGGCCGAAAGACGCCATCTTCACCGAAATCGCCAGCGATAATAGCCAGCAGGATGACTTTACGTCGCCAGCGCTCGACCCGAACTGGAATACCCTGCGGGTGCCGTTTACGGCCAAAATGGGCACCACCGGCAACGGCAAATTAACCTTAATCGGCCAGGGTTCGTTAGCCAATACGCATGACCTGTCGCTGATTGCCCGCCGTTGGCAGGCCTTCTATTTTGACGCCGCGGTGAAGGTGAAATTCGAGCCCTTCAGCTACCAGCAGATGGCCGGGTTAACGAATTACTATAACGACCGCCACTGGAGCTTTGTCTTCCTGACCTGGAATGAAGTTAACGGCAAGGTCATCGAAGTCGGCGAAAATAACCGCGGGAAATACACATCGTACCTGAAAGATAACGCCATCAAGGTGCCGGACGGCGTGGAATACGTCTGGTTCCGGACCAAAGTCCGCAAGCAGACCTACAGCTATGAATACAGCTTCGATGGCGTGACCTTCACCGAGATCCCGGTCCAGCTGGATGCCGCGGTGCTGTCCGATGACTATGTGTTGCAGAGCTACGGCGGGTTCTTTACCGGGGCGTTCGTCGGCCTGGCGGCGGTAGACTACGCCGGGTACGGCACCCAGGCTGAGTTTTATCAGTTCGAGTATCAGGAGCTGGGCGATAGGTTAGCGGCCGATGGCAGCTACAGCTGGGAGGCTGGCGAGACGCGGGATAAGTAAAAGAGAGCGGGCCCACGCTACCGGTAAGGTAGCGTGGGGTTTGTGGTGTGTTTGATGTAATGAAAGCGAGCGCTGTCGGATGTCAGTCTGCAGGGCACAGCCGGGCCTTCAACTCTTCGGGAGTAAACGGCGGATCTCGCCGGTGCAGCATCGCATGGCAGTTGGGACATACCGGGATCAGATCGGTTTCTGGGTTCAGACGGTAGTCCTGCTTGATCCCGGACAGCGGAATGAGATGGTGGATATGGATAAAGCCCTGGCCGATATCGCCATAGCGGCTGGCCATATCCAGACCGCATACCTGACACCGGCAGCCATGCAGGCGAAGCGCCGCCTGACGAGCCTGACGGTCGCGCTCATAGCGATTGACCACCACCTGCATCGCCGCCCCTTCCACGTACTCCATGGTCGTCTGCCCCTCATCGGGGAAAAGCGCAACCTCGTCATCGCCAGCGCCCTGCGACGCGATCGTAAATCCTTGCTCCAGTAACAGGCGCACGCATTTGGATTTAATCCCCCCGCTGAAATCCGCCGGGGTAAATTCCTTTCCCGTCGCAAGCGTGGCCGCTAACCCGACGATGGCTTTTGAAGGATACCGACGCCCCTCAAATTCGATCTCATACAGACGTGCGCTTTTAAACTGATGCTCAACGCCTGCATCGTAAGCGCGAATGGCAGCGATGATGCATTCCCTGGATAAATGGTCCGGTAGTTTTTTCATAAGACATAGCTATCTGATGGCGCGAAGCTTGAGTATAAATAGAAAGCTATGGGCTTTTCGAACAAATAACTAACAGTGATAGTTAAATAGCGATCCACGTAGAATCGCCGCATCTGGTAGGTTGATCGGCAAGGATTTTGCGAGCATCATCGCATTTATTTAGCTGCCAATGTAACGCTATGCCCTCCAGCATGACCCTGCAACACGCGATCGAGAACATCACCATCTGGCGCAAAGGCGAACAGCGTGCACCGCATAAGCCACTGCTGCTGCTGTACGTCCTCTCACAGTACCAGCGCGGCCATGCGCGGATGTTCGACTACGCCTCGGAGATACGTGATGAGCTGCATAGCCTGCTGGAACGCTTTGGCCCGCAGCGCCGCCAGTACCGGCCGGACATGCCCTTCTGGCGCCTGAAAGGCGACGGCTTCTGGGAGCTGCACAACAGCGAACAGTGTTCAACCCAGGGCAGCCGACAGCCGCCCGGCAAAGAGCTGGAGCTCTGTCAGGTCGCCGGCGGCTTCGATGAGCCGCATTTTGCACTACTCAACAGAAATAAGAAGCTGATCAATACCCTCGCCCATCAGATCCTCGAAGCGCATTTCCCGGAGAGTATTCAGGAAGAGCTGGCTGAAGAGATGGGGTTTGATCTGCTGCAGATCCGTAAAGAGCGCGACCCGCATTTTCGCCAGCAGGTGCTGCGCGCCTATAACTATGAGTGCGCTATCTGCGGCTTCAATATGCGCCATGATAATACCTCTGTCGCCCTGGAAGCGGCCCATATCAAATGGAAGCAGCACGGCGGCCCCTGCGAAATCCCTAACGGCCTGGCGCTCTGCGCGATTCACCATAAGGCTTTTGATAAAGGATCCATTGGTCTGGATGAGGATATGCGCATCCAGGTTTCGCCGGCGGTGAACGGCGGAGGCATCGTTGGCAGGCTGTTCTGGGATTTTAATGGTAAGCCGATTACCTTACCGCTGGGGAAAGCATGCTATCCCCAGGAGGGGTTTGTGGCGTGGCACCGGCGGGAGGTGTTCAGGGGATGAGGGGGGATGGTTGTAAGTATCCCGCATAATCGTGCCATTCACATTTAGAGATCCTCCGGCATAATCACTCTGCCAACAAAGGAGATCGCTATGCGTAAAGCCCGTTTTACTGAGCATCAGATCATTGCCGTAATTAAATCGGTTGAAGCCGGACGAACCGTTAAAGATGTCTGCCGGGAGGCCGGTATCTCTGAAGCCACCTATTACAACTGGAAGTCCAGATACGGCGGCATGGAGGCTTCTGATATTAAAAAGATCAAGGATCTTGAGGACGAGAATCGGCGTCTCAAACAGATGTTTGCCGACCTGAGCCTTGAGAACCGGGCGCTGAAAGACGTTATCGAAAAAAAGCTTTAAAACCAGCCTTTAAGCGTGAGCTGGTCACTCATCTGATAACGACATTTGGACTCAGTATCCGTCAGGCCTGCCGGAGTCTGAACCTGAGCAGAACGGTTTACCATTACCGTCCGGATACCACGCGTGACGAACCCGTTATTGTCGCGTTGCAGGCAGTGGCAGAACGATACCCACGGTACGGTTTTCCAAAACTTTTCTAGGTTCTGCGGCGACAGGGATACCCGTGGAATCACAAAAGGATCCATCGTATTTATTGTCTGCTGAAGCTGAATTTTCGCCGTAAAGGCAAACAACGGTTGCCGGTGCGTAATCCCTCGCCACTGGTCACACCGGAAGCGCTGAACCAGAGCTGGTCTGTCGATTTTATGCATGATGCTCTGGTCTGTGGCCGTCGTTTTCGCACGTTCAATGTCGTTGATGACTTTAACCGTGAAGCATTGTCGATTGAAATCGATCTGAATCTGCCAGCTCTGCGCGTGGTCCGTGTGCTTGACAGGATCGCGGCAAATCGCGGCTATCCTGTCATGCTACGCATGGATAATGGTCCGGAATTTATCTCACTTGCACTGGCTGAATGGGCAGAGCAACATGCAGTAAAACTGGAGTTTATCCAGCCGGGTAAGCCGACACAGAACGCTTTTATTGAGCGCTTTAACCGAACATACCGTACAGAAATACTCGATTTTTATCTGTTCAGAACGCTGAATCAAGTGCGGGAAATCACGGAAAGATGGGTGTCAGAATATAACTGTGAACGCCCTCATGAATCACTGAACAATATGACACCGGAGGAATACCGACAGCACCATTATTTGGCCGGGATCTCAAAAATGCATGGAACTAAAACGGGTCTATTTACAACGGGCTTCTGAGGCTGCCAATTGAGGGGGTAAGAAAAAGCCGTCCGGAGGCGACGGAAATCTGTCATTTCGGCGTTCATTGTATCGCTTCTAAAGCTCCTATTTCCATGACGCATTTGGGGCTGTGGCAGTCCGAATCGCCATGCTCCTGCATGAAAACCGCCCCACTAATCGGGCAGGCGGGGCGGGGAGAGCATTGCGCGCTAACGGTGAAAATAATTATTATGCGCTCACGTAGCGTCAAGATGCCTCGACTTTAAGAAATTGCGATGTAATTATTTTTTAATATGGAAGGTGCAACGTGCTAAATGGCAGTTATTCTAGTTCTGAAAAAGGAGATATTTATAACACCTCAAATTATCATTAAATTTATTCAACTCCTAATCCTTTAACAGGCGCGCATTGCCCAATACCCATCACTAACCTTTTATAACTATTTTGTAATGGTTATATTTTGTTGCTTAAAAGCACCTCTATCCATCTAACTAAATTCTATTCGATCGAAATTACAACCCCACCTCAAAGCGCATGTCTCAATGAATTAAAAAGAAAGTGAAACCCAATGACTTTATAGACTTTATATAATAATAATCAAAGGTGAACTAATCTAAGAATAAGATACAGAGAGATTCAATGGGGAACACTTCCCCATTGAATTCAAACCATTGGAAATCATAACGCTGCTTTAAATTCTTTAACCCATGAAAATAAAGTTTTTGAGCGGCGCTTAGCTGTGTCCACTGCTAATCCATTAGCTTTTTCGATAAGGAACGCTGCAGCGGTAGACTCATCAATTTCGGTAATCTTCTCCACACCACAATATTTCATCCAAGCCCAACCACAATCTGAGTTTTCGAATGCCTCTGCCAGCAAAGATATTTGCTCCTTGGAGTTTTGAGCATAAAAAACTTTCCAGCCAAGAGGTTGGAGAACAAAACCATTACTTTTAACTAAACCCAACAACTTCGCTGCGTGCTTATAATAATTTATTTGCCGCGGAGTAATACCCTCAGACTCTTCATTGAATAATTCATTATTACCAACAGAGCTAACCAACTTAATAACCCTATGGATATCATCAGCTTGGGGAACAAGCTCACTAGAAAAGTATCTTTGATTATGCTCTTGAATTTTCTCTTTTTCAGATGCAAGTTTTTTTGCATCTATGGTAAATAACGACGCCCCAGTATTTGATCTAACTTCTAATTTATAGTTGTAAGTTCTTAAACTGGAGAGTAATGCCTCAAAATCATCCAAATCAACACCAAGACCTTTAATCGCCTCGTAATCAAGTTCAGAGGATTTCAAAACAGAAAGAAATTCAATGAAATTGTTTATGAAAACGTCATTATTCTCGGCGATAAATTTTGATTTATAAGAACCTATGGATGAAGTATAGGGTATAAGTGAAAAGTCATCATTACAAATAACTTTGGCTACTTTGTTATATAAAGAATTCCAAGTATTAACAATCTTTTGGATTGGCTCCCACTCAATATTTTTTTCGCTTCGGTCACGATATATTCTTATTTCGTGGACATTATTTAATATCTCTTTCTCATCATTATAGACAACAGAAAACTCACCATCCTCATCTAATGCTATAAAATAGCCAGCTGGCGGAAGCGTTTCTGAATCAATGCTCCGATAAGGAAGAACATCTACTTTGCAGTCAGATAAGTCATACGGAGTTGATATAATCATAACATTTTTATTAATAAAAAAATCTCTAACTTGAATAAGCCCAGAATCAAGATTAGAAATCTCTAAGTTGTTCATCGGTGCATAATACCATGAATCAAAACTATCAGACTCATCAAACCAATAAACTAAATAGAACTCTTTAGTTTTTGCACTCTTCGCTAAAAATGTCCTTGGTACATCATAAAAACTATAGATTTTCTCTATAGAAAGCTCACCAAGTTCATTTGTAATTGGTAAGTAATACATAATTAACCTACTATCTTAAAATTACTTTCAATTCGAGTATTTAGTCTTAACCAAGTTTCGAAATGAGATTTTTTATTTGGTTTTGACGCTTTACCATGAACAGGTTCAAGTGTGCCCATTGCAATCTTTTTTTTCCGTAAGGCGGCGTGAAAATTTCTTGCACACTGCACCTGCTCAAAGTCCCTGAACATGGATGTACCATAATCGCTAGGCCTAAGCTTACCTGTTTTTTTAATGTGAGGTTCCTGGTTATGCCCCACAAAGTCCTTGTCAGTCGGCGGGTCATTTGCCACGATCCGAAAAGCTTCTCCTGTAGCATCGACTGCATCTTCAGGAGGAACATACTCAGGAAAATCAGCCGGCCAAGGATATTCAGAATAATCCATATAAATCCCTCAGTTTATCAAAGAGTTAAGCCTCTCAGTCGCAATCCTAAGCGATTCTTTGCTAAGGTCATTACCCAGAAAGAATCTATCGTTTTCTAGAGCAGCAACACCTACCGGGCAGGCTCCCATAAATGGATCGCAGACAATTTCACCAGCAATACTACTTTGTTTTAGCAATATTTCCATAAGCTTTGAGGGTTTTTCTGTAGGATATCCCTTCAAAATTCTTGGGCAAGAGAGGACATCAGGAATAGAAAGATCGTTAAGTTTTCGTTTTCCCTTCTCAAAGAATAGAATGAACTCATACTTCGCACGGTAATGGTAGCCCATTCCTATACGTTGTTTATCCCAAACTAAAGGTTTCCAAAACTTAAACCCCACTTTCTCAGCCACCGGCTTAGCATAAAACGCTGTTTCCTGGTCACAAAAAAGATAAAAGTGTGTATTTTTTTTCATGACTCTATATATTTCTCTAAACAACTCTTCAAATCGTTCATTAGGAAAGATTTCGAACCACTCATTACTCGATTTAGTACTATTTTTTAATCTTGTTGTTGTGCCGACTTTCCGATGTTTTTCAAGTGACTCATAAGCAGGGTCAGTAATCACCAAATCTAATGAATCATTTTCCAGAGTCATAAGAAAATCAACAGCATCCATTTGAAAAACATTATATTTATTATTCATTTTTTGTATCACTGTCGGCTAATTATTCACATAAACAACATTGTATATCCATACAGTAATTCTTTCAATCCATCTTAATCTTACTGTGTAGTTTCCAAGTGCGATGTCTTACATTTCAAAATGAAGGCTGAAGTAGACATTACATGCTAAAAGACTTTGATAATCATAAGAAGTGATGGATTTTTTCCTGTTCATCTGAAGATAATCAGCCCACCACTGAACCATCAATCGACGTTCATCCAAATGCTCTGATGTATGAATGTAAGCCGCACGGACATTATTACGCTCAGTGTGGCTCAACTGACGTTCTATTGCATCATCGCTCCATAACCCTGACTCACCGAGCGCACCACGCGCCATCGTTCTAAATCCGTGCCCACAGACTTCGGTTTTCGTATCATAGCCCATCGCACGCAATGCACTGTTTTCCGTGTTTTCACTCATTACCTTAGTTACGTCATGATCCCCCGGGAAAAGCAGCTCATTATCACCACTAATCTGCTTCAGTTGCTCTAATAAACGCATCGCCTGCCGACTGAGCGGAACGACATGCCCCTCTTTCATCTTCATACCACGATACGAATAACGCCCCCCTTAATTTCTTCTCGTTACACGGCCACGATATGCAGCAAGACGTGCAAGAAACTCAGGGAACTGGCTGGAGGTAAAGCGGGGTAATGTCGCGCTTTTGTTGTCGATAGCGCACCGGCCATATCACTGACATCAACCTTTTTAATTGGGGCTAACAGGTGGCTGGTTTTGATCTGGCGAATGTCGGACGAATCGATATAGGGGAAGATATAAAGCTCAAGATAGCGAAGAACGCGCGTTCGATGGTCTTCATTCTAGCGCTTGTTTCTGGCATGCCATTCACGAGCGATAGTTTCAAAAGTGTATGCCCCTAATTCTCGGCCTGAGCTTCTTTCTGTTCGGCTTTTGGGTCAATGCCCTGTACTAACAGCTTTTTAGCTTCGTCACGCTTGGCCCTTGCCTGAGCAAGCGTCACAGTAGGCCAAACACCAAATGCGAGGCGATCCTCTTTCTTGTCGGAGGGCGTCTGTATTTCATGCGCCAGTATTTAGAACCCCTGGCCGAAACCTCGAGATACAACCACCGCCATCGGCCATTTTGTAGTTTTTGTCTTTTGGTTTTGCGGTCTCGACCTGTCTGGCGTTGAGCTTTACTTGGGACACATTTCTAATCGAAGTTAAAATGCCCCCAATGGCATCCGGATTTCAACGGACAAACTCGGACCACTCAGACGTAAAAATCGCTGCAATCATTGATTTTTAAGGGATAATTAGACTTACTCAGAAGGTCTTGGAAGAATACTTGGTGCCGAAGGCCGGACTCGAACCGGCACGTATTTCTACGGTTGATTTTGAATCAACTGCGTCTACCGATTTCGCCACTTCGGCACTGAAGGGGATGCGGAAACGTTCTGGATTATACCTGTCGGCGGCGGCCATGCAAGCGACAGCGTGTCGTCATTGCGCTAAGTGTTGAAAAAAACAGCGCTATCCTGCGCGGCGTCACCTTTTGCCGCCGTTCCATAGCGCGACGGCCACCAGCCCCCCTCCTCTCACCCTCCCGCAAACCCAACCCCACCAGCCAGCCGTTCCCCCTTCCAGCTCAATAACACCCCAACCCCACTCAAACTTATCTCAAATTTTTCTCACCTCACTCTCACCTGCACCCCTATAACAATCCATCTCCCCCCAAACAAATCCCCCTATCCACTCCCCAACTATTCCCCCTAACCCACCCACCACCATTCCCATATATTCCAGAAAGTTTTAACCAATGCCTTTTTGTTATTCATCCGCCCCGCAGTAACATATTAATTTCATCAATATTTTTATAACTTTACATTAATGAAAAGTTTTCTTTTTGCCGTTTATTCCAGGATTTTCCTCAGGCGTGAAGGGTTCCGGTAAACACTATTTTTACTAGTCGCTGTACGAGTCTTGATGGACATATTCACTCGATGAATTAACTCAGGAGAATACTTGTGACGACGTTAAAACCTTTGCTGGCCCGCAACCGCAGCTGGGCGCTGCAGAAGTGTCAGCATGATCCGGACTATTTCGAAAAATGGGTCGACGGGCAGCGGCCCCACTCGCTGTGGATCGGTTGCTCCGACAGTCGCGTTCCCGCCGAGGTGCTCACCGGCAGCCAGCCCGGCGAGCTCTTTGTCCACCGCAATATCGCCAATATGCTCGACCCCGCCGACGACAACGTCATGAGCGTCCTGCAGTATGCCCTCCACTACCTTGAGGTGGAGCGGGTGGTGCTCTGCGGCCACTACGGCTGCGGCGGCGTGCAGGCGGCGCTCTCTCTGCCCACCCTGCCGCAGGCGCAGG
>ERZ791753.1383-NODE-1383-length-15632-cov-8.072350_pt1 | contig 15632 bp, 14 predicted proteins | sample MGYA00509951_ERZ791753 | MGnify/ENA primary metagenome ERZ791753 (study PRJEB30046, sample SAMN00792026) | human gut metagenome | study: EMG produced TPA metagenomics assembly of the A metagenome-wide association study of gut microbiota in type 2... | reverse complement strand
GGCAGCGTTGAAAGTGAGCTTTAGGATAAGCTTCTACAAGCGCCTGCTTCATACCAACGACACCATCTGAAAGAAACAGTTCAGCTTGCTTTAAGCCCCGGCTTTTCATGTTCTGAAGCATTTCTGTCCAGACTTCGATATTTTCATTTGGAGCTATGCAGTAGTCAATAACTTCTTTGCGCCCGTTAGGCTTGATACCAATGGCAATGTAAACAGCTTCACGTTCAAAAGTTTCCCTTTTCCAATAAATTCACCACTTGGCACCTTTACTGTCTTTGTTTCGTATTTAGCACCTAATTTGCTTATGTCTGCCTTTTTCGACGTGTCGCCTGCTAATGCAACGACTTCACTTTTTGTACGCTCTAACTCGTTTTTTTTGTCTTCTAACTCTCCTTTAATTTTTTTATATTCTGGCATAGACTGAATGCTATTCGTTCCAACCTTTACACGCTCGATTTCACGCTTGTTCATCAACGTTTCAATCTCGGACAACTCACTATTACGCCAATCTCTAAACACTTGACGAGAATCGCCAGTTCGTTCAAACCCTTGTTCTTCAATGGCTTTATTAAATGCTGGACGCTTCCTCATGCCTTGTTTGTAGCCTTCAGCAACTGGAATAACGTTCAAATGCAAGTGTGGGCTTGCTTCATCGTTGTGAATCACAGCGTTATAAATTTTCAAGTGGGGGTTTCGATCTTCAAAATTTTCTGTGTATTCTTCTAAAATTTCGTTCGCAATTTTATAATTTGAATACAAATCAAAATCATCTTTCGTTCCCACCTGTACAATGAATTCATACTGCGTATTTAGCGTTTTGTCATTTTTTACTTTGTCGAAATAATCATCAATTTTTCTATCTTTTCTTTTTTGAGTGGCATTATATCGTTCCACTTCTTCGCCAAAAAGCTCGTCATATTTCTCTCGAATGGGAGTCGATTGCAAATATTTATTATCCTTTTCTCGTTCTCGATTGATGTGATTATGGTATTTTGTTTCCCAGTCTTTTTCTTTAAAATCTCGGTTATTATGTTTGATTGATGTTGCCGTTCCTTTGACAAAACTAGCTGACATTTTAACCATTTATAGAACCCCCTTTTTAAGTCTTTGTTGCTTGCACTATACCGGTTTTGCTTACCTTTTGTCAAAAGGTAACGTTTTAGAGGTTTTGACGTTCGCTTCGCTACCATCAAAACACTCTAAACGCTCTTCGAGGAGACTTGCAGTCGGCTAAGGTCAAGATCAAGAGCGTTTGTCTGCTTTGCAGCCAAGAAAAATTTCGCTTGGACTTCGTCCGTTTTCGCTTCATTTTTAAGTGCTGTTTTGTGCCAAATTTTCTAATTTGATTTGCCACAAAATAAAATAAAAAAACCCCCTTAGACTTTCGTCCAATGTCATTAAGTTAAGCACTTGACGAATTATTCAACTCAAGAATCGAATCATTTTGATTCGGTTCTTTTTCAATTTAAAATAAAAGGTGCACGCCCACCTAATTTTCCGCACAGAGAGGACATACACCTATGATTAACATTCATAAGAATATTCTAAAACTACTAAATGACATTATCAATAATATCGTATTGAACATCGATAAATATTCCATTTCTAAACATGATTTTACGCGCTGTCGCAAGCTAAACGCGATCGACTTGATCAGAGTCATTCTGGGAATGGGAGCAGGCAGTCTAAATTCGGAATTGCTTAAGGCATTTCCAGACGTCAATCTTAGAATGACTGCGTCTGCTTTCGAGCAACAAAAGGCTAAGCTCAAACCAGAATGTTTTAAGCAGATCATGATTGAGCTTAATAAGGCCAAATCTGAGCATAAACTTTTGGATGATCGATATTTGGTCTTGGCAATCGACGGCTCTGATTTCAATCCGCCGTTCAATCCAAATTCAGAAAATCTGTTTCAACGCAGTGATGGAAAAGAGTACTGTCAGACTCATGTCAATGCACTTTACGATATTTTAGATAAGCTCTATATTGACATATCCATCCAGCCTAAACAGAAAATGGATGAGCGTCGAGCTGCCCTAGAAATGTTAAAGAGGATGAATGGAGATGATCAGGAATTTTTAGTCTTGATGGATCGAGGCTATAGCAGCTTCAATCTAATCGAGAATTGTAATCGACTTGATGGATGCAAATACCTTGTTCGCACTAAGACAGGCAATGGCGGAATCAAGGAGCTAGCTAGTCTAGAAGATCATGAATATGACATCGACCTATCTTGTAGAATTACGGATTCGAATTATTATTTCAAGACTCATAAAGATATAGAGAATATTCATCTTGTCGATTCTAAGCACAGTGCTTCCCTTTCCAAAAACGCTAAAGATCATCGTTGGGACTTCGAAAGGCTTTGCACTGTCAAGTTCAGAGCTTACAAGCTGCGGATCAACCCACCAGGATCTGAGGATGAGTGGGAAATACTCATAACCAATTTGGATAGAGAAAGCTTCCCGTTGTCTCGATTAAAGGAAATCTATCATCTTCGCTGGGGAATCGAGACCTCATTTAGAGAGATTAAGTATGATCTAAGCGCAGCACAGTTTCATTCAAGGAAAGATCAATTTGTTTATATGGAATTGTATGCCCATTTTGCCATGTACAATGCAATCAGCCTGTCCATGGGATTGAGCCAGCATACGAAAGGGAAAGGAAAGCATCAGTATAAGCTTGACTTCAAAATGGCCTGTTGTGCTTTCAAGCAGAGATTTAGTTCAAATGACAATTCTGATGAAAGCTTTAATAATATGTTGGTGAACATCGCATACTATCTAACTCCTATCAGGCTAGGTAGGAAAGACAAGAGAAATATGAAAGCGAAAATGGTCATCGGTTTTCCATATCGATTGGCAGCCTAAACGAATATTTAAAATGAGCCATTTATATGGCTTATTTGGCGTACAAAAAAAGCATTTACTGAATGAAAAGATTCAATAAATGCCTCTGAAATATTCGTCAAGTGCTTAACTTAATGACATTGGACTTTCGTCAGGGGGTGAGTTTTTTATTTTTTATAATAGTAATAGAAACTTCTCTTAATTAGGCTGATCTTATTGCAATAACGGATGCCTACTTTTAAAACAACCGATTTATTAATAAATATTGAAAATTTTTAGGAAGAATAAAGCGTTCTCTTGTGAAATTAGAGAACGCTTTATTACTTTAATTTACTGAAACAATTTGTAACTATTGAAAATAGAAAGAAATTGTTCCTTCGATAGTTTATTAATATTAGTGACATTTGCATGCTTCAAAGCCTGTCGGAATTGGTTTTTAGTAAAAAGAACGCGATATTCACGGTTTACCCACTTATAAACAAAAGATTGATACTCTTTGTAGTCCTTCTTTAAAATCAATGGTTGATGTCGTTCAAGAACAATCAATACAGCGTCTACATTCGGTTTAGGGTGAAAATATGCTCGTGGCACTTTTTTGAGAACTCTTATGTCCAATTCCACCATCAATAGCAAACCTAAAGCTCGTTTCGTATTTTGTAATCTTTTTGCAAAACCATTCTCCACAATAAGGTAACTATATTTCGAATTGCTTTCAAAAGCAATTTTTTTGACAATATCAGTACTGATGTTAAAGGGGATATTACCAAATATTTTATAGTCTTTGTTTTTGGGGAAGTTAAATTTCAGAATATCCGTATGGATAACTTTTATATTCTGAAAAGGCTTCACGACTTTTTGGGTGACTTGACACAAGTCCTCATCAATTTCTATAGAATCCACCCACCGACTCATTTTGACAAGTTCTTTGGTAAAATGACCTTTTCCTGATCCAATTTCTATTACATTATCTTGTTTATTTATATTCGTATGATTCAATATCTCTTTTACATGCTTTTTAGAAGTAATAAAATTTTGAGTGTCCTTTGGGTTTTTCTGGTTCATTATAACCTTCTCCTTGCCATTTTTTTCATTATGAATGAGATAAAGTAATATCTACTACTGCGATACTAGTGCACATACTTGAAACCTCCTTACGTAACTGATTATATCATTTCTGTTTACTTTTTAGAATAAAGCTCTATATGTAATTTTTGCACTTTACATTTCAGTTGGACGTTTTCTTCAAAGTAATATGTTTTTCTTGTCTTCTGTCCAGTCAATCATTGGTACTGGCTCAATGGTTTCATCATGAGATTTAGGTTTTCGTGGGTAAAAACGGTTATAGATTTCGAGATGAACGACCTTTCGACCACGAGTTCCTTTATGCATATCCAAGTCCATATCGTCGATTTTCAGATTGATTTCGTCCATTGCAGGCTGTAAAACATTTTGATTGAACTGTCCAAAGGAATAGCTTTTAGGTGCTCCCATCATTTTTATCAATTCTTTAGGACTAGCCTGTAAAGTAGGACAGGTTTTACCTTTGTCTTTATTTGCTTCACGCATCAATTTATACAAGCGTATCGAGTATTTAGAGTCGAGTTGAACTGTATCAAACAAACGATATTGCGTATAATCGCTCTTTAATTGCAGAAGATAGGGAGCCAGATCGCTAGACAATCGAATCTCAACTTGGCCATTCTCATGATATTTCGCACTTTCAACCCACCCGGTTTGCGTAATGGTTCGCTCTTGTTCGTCTAATATCAAAACTTCTTTTTTTCGAAGTGTACCGATGGCTTTAGCTAAATCAGAGTAGTTTTTCCCGTTTCTTTTGTATCCGAACAACTTCCCTAATTGATAAAGCGAAGTATTAATAATGTTAAAATCTCGGTCATCAGGTTTGATTTTAGAGATTACAAAATCCATTATTTTCAGTTCTCTTGCAGTTAAATCATGGCTCGCTTTCGTGATTAAATCGTTATGTGATACGACATAATAATAACTTTGGTCGTCAACATCATCGTTAAAATTACGGTCTTTATTAAATAAATAGTTTGCCATAAACTGAACTCCTTTCTTAATATTAATAAGTATAAACTAAATCATAAGTAAAATTAATAATTAACGTAATAATTGCTTATCATTCGTGTACTTTTTACTTATGATAGGTGTACTTTTTACTTATGATAGGTGTACTTTTTACTTATGATACACCTCTACAAACATTGATACAAAAGCATTCTAACCTCCCTAAGTACTTAAAGTATTAATAAAGTATTATATAAAGTACTTAAAGAGAAATTTGTGTTCCGATTTAAACAATCAGAGAAACACACAAAATAAAAAAAGATTAAGTTCAAGAACTAAGAGCTTAAAGGTCGTCTTGCTGCGCAAGCCTGCATTAAAAAAAATCAAGTTCAAGATCAAGAACTTTTTTTCAAGGAAAAGACCTGTTTAAGCAGATTACTTAAAGTTAGATGACCTTAACTGTTCGCTTACTGCGTTCAGAGAGCGAGTGATAGGCTCGCTACGCTCGGTTAAGGCTTACGCCCTAACAACCACCAAAAAACTTCTAAACACGTTAAAAAGACCCTCGTTGTTTCTAGGTTCTTTTTTTAGTGGTTCTCTGCTTCTTTTCTTTATCAAGATAAAGTGGCAAAGCTAATAAAAAAATAGACATCATTATTGACTTTTGGTTGCCATTGAATACAAAACCCTCGGAAAAAAAAGAAATAAGTAGCACTACACTCATCAACACTAAAACACCTTATCGCTTAGGCAGCGTTTATGATAGGCTTCGATTTTAGGAACCATTTGTTTAGAAATGTTTGATATTGCGATCTCGCGGTACTTGGATTTCAATCTCTTCAAATTGGGTATCAATCTTGCGATAATAAGCACCATTTCTAGAATTGCCGGAATTCCAGCGGCTTCTTGCATAAGAGTCATAGCCCAAAAAGGCAGTTAATTCAGCTTCTAGCAGATCATTAACTGCTCTTTCAATTTCTGGGCGCAATAAATCATTAATTTTATCTTGATTAAATAGTGCTTGTGCCATATTTTTGGTAAAATCATTCACGAAGGAGTTCTTCTTTCTGTATGTGTTTTTTTGTTCAAATCAATCATACGGGAAAGGAACTCCTTTTTCTAATATTTAAAGAAATAACTTTAAGGAATCATTCATCCTTGACACAAAACATTTTACAGTCTCGATGGTTTAAATATGGTGATTCAATTAACAATACATACACTATTAATATACGAATTTAAAATAATAATTTATTTTTGTTGTCTATTATTGCATCCCTCAATATCATTGGCTAATTAGACTTTATAAAAATAAATAATTTTCTAAAGGGGGTAATAACAATCCTGTATAAAATGCTAAGAAATAAAATATTACAAAATCAGTAGTTTTTTAGAATACTTTTATTTTCTGAGCATCTCTGATCAAATATTTTATGTTTGATATACTTTGATTAAAAATGATGAAGTTATCAATTAAGAATAAAAAACATTCTATTTTTAACGTAAGGAAAGAAAAATGAAGCAATTAAATACATCCAATAATGATATTAGTAATCGATTCAAATCATTCGAGAATAGCTTATTTAAGGCTATTTACGAAAATGTTAGTTCGTCAAATAGCGAAACATTCACTATATCTCATATAGATGAACTTCCTGGTTATGAAGACAATGAAAACGATAAAATATTTAACCTATTAAGAAATTGGGGAAACATTATTGAAGAAATACATTCTAGAGACAATAATGGTAATGAATATATCGATGTTGCACCTTTATTTAATCGGCTAAGATTTTATACAAAAGATATGGTTATTACTGGCAAAATAAATAAAGAAGTCCTTAATCAGTTGAAATTAAAATCTCGTATTGGGGATAAAAATAATTTTAATGGTCAAATTGAAACCCAAAAGTGAAAATAGATTTTTCTAAAAGCATAAAGAAGTTAATGTATCTATATCATTTTAACGCTGATATATTAACCTCTTTTTTTACTTAAAAACAAGTATCATCAGTAACTATCTTAATTTATACTTTAAATAGAGATAACAAGTTAAAGTGTTTTTAAGTCTATAATTAATTTATAAAATGTAAGAAGTAATAAGGAGCTAAAAATGGGAGATAACAAAATAATAAAACATTTAGCATAAATCAGTACCGGCTTAATGTTAGCCATAGGCACAGGAGATGTTGTAAGTAACCAAAATGTTACATTAGTTCAAACTAATGCAACTGTAGCACCCGTAACAGCAACAGATTTCAAGTTGCTCGAAGGTAAACATATTAAAACCGATCGTGATACAGAAATGATGCCAATCGATGAATATTTACAAAAAACTGCAGAATGGAACACTGTACCAAACCCATATAAGTTAAAAGGACATAATAATATCAAATTTCATTGGTATAAAAAGCGTATGTACGCAATGCTTGGGACAATACAGATATGCATTGGTCACAAGCATTTAGTGCTTATGATGCAGTACAAACAGGCGGTAAAATTCTTGTCTCAGGAACAGCAACTGTAAACGGTGTTCATTTTTATTTCATAGGTGATGCGAGTCAATATGAAATGGCTTATCATGGCTATCACGATTTAAAAACAATGAACAACCAAAAATTGGCTATGTAACTAAATCAATTCCCACCTATGACGTTGGAACTGAAAATAGCTTAATTAGTAATGATGGCTATGAAGGTATGGTTTTATCAGAAGGTATCGTTGATATACCTGCTAAACAAACAATTCTTATTCCTAGTCATCATGATCCAGTAGAATTGTTTGGTACTGAATATGTTCCAATTATTTTCACAAATCATGGTGCAACAGGTGGTACCTTAATAAAATACTCTGATTTAAAAAAATATGTTAAAAGTGGAGAAGGTCACAAGTTTTTAGATAATGGTTATATTAATTATCAAAAGAATAATTATGTTTACTCAAAAGAAAATGACGTCAAATACTCTGTTAAATATGAAAGTCGAAAACTTAAGAGTGCTAAGCGCAGAAAAGCATATGAAGCAGCTATTATTAGCGATTTGAAATATGATGCAAAAATGCAGCACAAATATGGTCTTGCTTAGTTAATACAAGAAAACAGCCTCATATGAGCTGTTTTTTATTTCTCAAGGTTTAATTTAGATTGGGATAATCGGTATCTAGTTTCTTGAAAGGTCATGTTTATAGATGAAAAGAGCATCCCTCATTTAAGGGATGTTCTTTCAATTGGTAGTATAGACGCCTTTTAATTACTTGGGCGCACTACCAATACACTGAATCAAATCTATTATAATACATTAATTAGTTACTCTTTGAATGGTTTATCTTGTAAAAAATTTGCTAATCAGTATTCTCAGACTACAGCTCATAGTAGTGGTTAATCATTATGAAATTTTAATTGAATGCGTGAAGAAGGAATGACAGAGTTAGGTGCGTACATATGGTTCAAAATAGATTCTTCTTCAAGAATAGTAGGTTGTTCCTGGTCTAAATCAATGTAAGGTAACTTTTCAATCAAAGGTAAATCATAAATACCTTTTGGCCACCGTTCTAAAACTGTTCTGAATAAGCCTAATGGAATTTCATTTAACTTAAGTTGATCGACAAACTCTTTCTTTTCCATCTTCAAGGCTAATTGATGTAATTCGTCATAACTGCGAGCTTTAGTGTTGGTTGACCACTTCAGCATAGACACATATTCATTTCCATAATCGGGATGCTTCTTTAAAGCAAATTTGTTGATAGCACCCATCTTGAAATAGTTATAAATATCAAGGTCGTACTGGATGGTTAACCAACGTAATTCTTTATGAAGCTGCAGATTATCTTTTAAACCAGTCAACGGTTGGATCAAAACCGGAATAGTCGGTCTCCAAGTAGGGAGCCAATTATACAAATCACGGTACTGATTTAAGGTAATAGCCGTAACAGGTCTTTCTCGATGAGGATAGACAACTACAGGGGGACAGGTATCTTTTAATGCTGAAGCACGGTTGATCAGTTCCAATGTTTGAATAACCGTATCAAGGCTATGTTCATCTCCAATAATGACTGGTTGATTATATCTTTGACGTGACAGTTTGTTTCTATAGTGGATTGTTCCTAGTATTGGGGATGCATACATGGTATCTGTATATCGCCATAAGCCCTTAGCAGGGGAATTTTCATTTAAACTGGATAATTTATCTAGTGGTTGTGTCGCAAGCTCAGGATCATGGATAATTGCTGAAAACTCTTTAGATAGTTCCAAGCTCGCATTCCATTGAGAAGAGTTTTTATTGATTTCAGCAACGTACTTTTTAACCGTCTGATAGTAGTCCATTGAATAATTGCTACCAAGCAGAAATTGAGTCAAATCAATCTGTGATTCAGATACTCCTGACAAAACAATCTTCAGGTTATTTGCCTGTTTGTACATTTGTGACAGAAATATCCGCTCACCGTTTTCATCTGACAAGTATGACTTAAGGAATTTACTCGATAGGGATGCAAGTTTTCTACCAATGTTTGTATACTTTGGAACTTTAGGTGAAGAAAGGGAACCATCAGTAATCGAAATCATCAAAAGAATGTCTCTTTGAGGATGTTCCAAAGCATAGCTAATGTAATTAAGAATTTTCTGAATTTGAGTATTATTCGATTCCGTTCGATTGTCTTGTTCGACAAAGATTTCCTGTCTTCGACCGTTTCGACTGAAGCTGACGACTTCATCGGCAACGAAAGTATATTGTTGATATTTATATTGATTTTTGAAACTACTGGTATCGAGCAGGGCAGGTTCGAAAGCCGGATTACTTATCAGATTGATATTTCTTAATAAGTTATCTGGATTAGCGGTGGGGTATCGAAAAGCATCGACTGTCTTTTCTGAAGCAGCAGACGTAGATATAAGTTTCAGATTCATCAAGGAAGAATTAGCAGAGTAATTTGGATTCTTTTTGAAGTTCTGGGTATCGGTTATTTGAATAGGGCTTGAGACTCCTGAAAGGCGGTAAATAAAGCCTTTTTTATTTTGTGACCCCAAATTGTCCCCACTTGGGTACATTCTGATCCCATTTGCTTTATTTACATTATTTTTAGTACCCAAACTGTCCCCACTTGGGGACTCACTGACCCCATTCGTATTATTTGCGCTATTTTGTGACCCCAAATTGTCCCCACCTGGGTACATTCTGGTCCCATTTGCCTTATTTACACTATTTTTGGTACCCAAACTGTCCCCACTTGGGGACTCACTGACCCCATTCGTATTATTTGCACTATTTTGTGACCCCAAACTGTCCCCACTTGGGGACTCACTGACCCCATTCGTATTATTTGCACTATTTTGTGACCCCAAACTGTCCCCACCTGGGTACATTCTGGTCCCATTTGCCTTATTTACACTATTTTTGGTACCCAAACTGTCCCCACTTGGGGACTCACTGACCCCATTCGTATTATTTGCACTATTTTGTGACCCCAAACTGTCCCCACCTGGGGACTTTCTGATCCCATTTATGCTATTTGCACTAATTTTGGTACCCAAAGTGTCCCCCATTGGGTACCCACTGGCCCCATTTGTGCCATTTGCACTTTTTTTAGTACCCAAACTGTCCCCACTTGGGGACACCATATTATCTTTTGCGTCTACACCGGCTAATAGCTTGTCTAATTCAGCTTGACTGTCATTAATAAACCGATTGTCTTCTTTAGTTTTATCTGCCTTAGATGCTGATTTAGAGCCTTTTTCGCCTAAATGTGCATCCCTGCCGGAAGGGTTATCTTCAGAACCATTTGATAATTCAGATAATTCAGAAAAGTTATTCAGAAAACCATTCAATCTGCCTTGCTTCTTACTGTCTCTAGGCTTGCCACTTTCATCAATTATTGATCCTGATACTTTTAATTCAGATTCCTTATCCAAATAACTCGACTCAATCGCTCCGCCCTCGGCTCCCTTAGCCTTTTCATTAACAGTATTCTTAAACTTAGACGATAAAGAGCTAGTCTTATTATCATTAATAGATAGATAGTCCTTATTACCTATAGATAGTAGGGAGTAGTTATTACCGAGTATAGATAGATCATTACTATCTATCCCTCCATCAAGTAGGGAACTATACATACTAGTAGTAATAAGGGATAGCTGTTTATCTATAGGGGCAGTAGATATAGAGCGTATAAAGCCAAAGTGTCTTTTAAGACTATAGGTAGGAACAGAAGAAGATGCTGCAGGTTTACTATTTCTGGGTGCAACTTCTGGGTTCCAAATCTGGTTCTTCTGGATAAACGTATCGGGCAGTCTAAAGCCTTCTGGATCAAGTAATATCCGGTTCTTCTGGGTGGTATTATCTGAATCCATAAATTCAACTGACATTTCTGGATTCATTAAAAGCTTATAACCAGTAGTAGAAGCTAAATAAGCGGAGTAAGGAACGTAGATAGATGCCTTAAACATAGCAGAGTAAAGACTTTGCACTATTACCTCAATAGCTTGTTCATTGTGGCTATTAACTGCTACCAAAGGATCATCACCTAAGACAAAACCATTATCATTAAGAAAAGTACGGCATATCTTGGTAGGGATGTATACATTGCGTATAACTGAAGTACTAGTAAAAGTACGTGGTTTCTTTCGTTTTTGAAGCAAGCCGGAATATTGAGTCCATTTTAGTAAAATAGGATGGAAAAACCTGGTTGGATAATGTTGAACTACAGAGTAGAGCATATCCAACTGGCTATCATTAACAAAACCAAATCTACAAATGAGTTGTAACAGAGTCATATCTTTTTCAGTTAGAGACAAAGAACCTTTAAAACGTTTGGGATTAAATAAATACATGAAATACCTCCAATATATAAGTTGAAATATATATAAGAGTAGCACTTAGATTTTAGAACTCATGAAAAGCTCAAGAACCCTAGAAATGCAACGGAAGTCGAGTATTAAATCCTGACAAATTTGGCCTGTACAGCACTTTGAATTTGGAACTTATTTTTGGAACTTGAAAAAGGAGAAAAATGGACGATTTAGATCAAAAAAAGACATGGAATTTTATCAATGGAATATTTCATCCATAAATTTATAAAAAGATATATAAGAAAGTTGAAAAAGTAAAAAATCTTCAGCTGATTATTAATCAGTTGAAGACTGGAAGAATATAATAACTTATTTTTTGTATGGTATTAAATTAAAATAATTAGCACAAAATTTATAATAGCCTAAACTTTTTTGAGATATATGTAGTTGATCTAGGAGTTGTTCATCAGAAAGAGTTTGATTGGAAATTATGGAAAGAATATAGCTCTGACGTAATTTCCTAGGATTAATAGGAAAATCTATAAGGTGTTGATCCATTTTGGTTTTACTAGTAATTCTATCTATAGAAGTATATTTATCAATTCTTTTACCCTGAAAAATATACGGATTAGGCGTCTTATCAAATGTTAAATTATCAAACAAAAACTTTTTTAAGTTGATATCATTTAACTTATCAGATACATCAAGCCATCTAATATTTAATAGTTGGTTCAAATCGTATCCTAAAGAAATAACTATTAAAAGTTTAATGGTTTCAGGATGAATGCTTGTGTTTAAGAAATTTGAAATATAAGGCATCCAGTTGATTATTATTGTTTCTTTTCTTTTGAAGGATATCCCTTTAAGGGTAAATAAAGGATAAGATTCTATTAAGTGATTTTCTGCTAAAAAAATAAAGTATTTCTTTAGATAGGAGAGATATTTATTAATAGTCTTTTTACTTAGATGTTCTTTTTGATCAAGCTGAATCAAATAATCACGAACGTCAGACGAAGCTACGTTTTTGATATTTGGATTACTTGGAAATTTGATTGAATAATATTTCCAAAAATTCCCAACGTCAGAAATTATCATTCCAATAGAGTATTCACTTAAATTTTGTATGGTTCGACAGTGGTCTATAAAAGGGACTTGATATGGAAAAGTAGTAGTTGAATTCATTATTTTCCTCCGTAGATAGATTAGATTGAAAAGAACGATTTATAGTAAGGGGAGCTTAGAAAAAGTATTTTTAAAATGATTTAGTCTTCTGATGGTGCCACTAAACTTAACTTAGTACTATCCGATCCCAGAAGATGAGGTAAATTTGATTTTACCTTAGGTAAAGTTACTAATACATTTAGATACAACTCGCAAATCTTTTTAATCATTTTCGCATCATCTAATGCATCGTGCCATTTTCCGGTATTATTTAAATTGAGTACTTTGCAAAATTTTTCGAGATTCAAACTCAGATTAGAATTTCCATTTGCTTGAGCTAAAATTTCTTCCAAGTCAAAAGATTTCATATTACCAGGGAGTAATTTTTTATATCCTTCGTTTTCAAGAACGCTATAGTCCAAGCTATGTCCCCAACTAATGAGATTGTCAATTTTATTTTCTTTAATAAAAATTCCAACCTGATTCATAATTGCTTTTTTGCTGCATTTTAAAGCTTGTTTATACGAGAAATCATGTTTTTTCAAAAAATCTAATTGTTGCGATTCATTCATATGAACAGGATCAAAAATAAAGCCATTAAAGGATGGAGATTTAGAATTCCTTCCTAAAACGATACCAGCTATTTGTAGCATACGAGCATGATTCTCTTTTGTATCTTGGTAAAATTCAAGATCCAAAATTAAAATATGATTTAAATGGCTGCGTAAATCATTGAAAATCGTATCGAGAGTTGACCCTTGCTTGTTGAAAACGTCATTTTTAGTGTTATTTACACTATCAGTATTAATAAAAGGCTTTTCAACAACGATACCATCATCATTTACAATTTCAAAATTGTTTTTGGACCTGTTTTGTAGTAGTTGGGCTCCATTATTTTCCATATATAGTAATAAATGCTTTTTTGCATTTTTTAGGTTAGAGAAATATTGTAGTTTGCCGCCACTTTTTTTAGAGAATGTATCATCCGTGGTTAGATAAGTATTATTGCCACTAGTTTTATGATAACGAATCAAAAATCTCATTTAGTTCACTCCTTTCTTTAACTTAATTATTTATTGGTTACATTAATTATAAATATAAAGGAAAAGATGTATAACCATTAAAAATCTTGATTGCTAAATTAAATAGCCAAGAAATGATATTGCCATAGCTTAGTTACTACACATTACTTTAACCAATAATGTTTGGACTTGTAAACAAGTCCAAACAACTCCAAACTAGTATACAGTACGAAAATACCTCTAATTCAAATTTATTTAATTCTAAAATCAATAATTCGTGGAGATGTGGAGAATTAAAACAATTTAAAAATTATTATGATAAATTGATATTAGACTAAAATTGTTAATTGATAAGTACGGAGGTAAATTATTATGACGCTTAAGCAAATGGGAGTTCGAATGGATACAGAAAGTCCGGAATATCGTTGGCGCAAAGCTCAAAGAAGTTCTCAAGAATCCCTTACACGTTTGATCGATATGGCAATTGAAAATTATGGTTATACAGATTTAGTAGATGCAATTATAAATGATGCTATAAAACATACCAAAATAAGTGTTAATAGTAATGAAAAAGAAATATTTGTTGATTTAAGTAAAAGTACAGATAAAAGGTTAGATGAATTAGGCAAACAACTAATGAAGGAAAGTTCTCGACGCCTAAAGAAAAAATAAGATAAAGTAGTCATGAATATGTAATAAGATTACGAATTTTTTAGGGAGAAAAATCATGAAAAAACATAGAATTACTAAGCTTCTTACCGCTATTTTAGCATCAGCAAGTATCTTCACTTTTAGTGCAAATATTAAGTCAACTCAATCTACCGTTCAAGCTGTAAGTTCAAAAAGCTTGCCTAAGCTTAACTATTCCGGTAAGGATATTGTTACGGTTAATGGCAACAAGCCTAGTTTTAGTAAAGCAACTAAATCAAAAACCAAAGGCCCCTGGCAAAAATACAGCAACCTTGATTATTTAAATAGGGCACATACAGCTAATGCACTGCTTAATTCTCGCTTAATGCCACGCTCAGAGCGTGAACCACTGTACGTTAACCCTACTGGTTGGCACAATAAGCGTATCTCAAGTGGTTGGCTTTATAATCGGTGCCACTTAATCGGTTATCAATTAACCGGTCAAAATAACAACTTGAAAAACCTGATCACTGGTACTCGTCAACTAAATGATCCAGACATGCTTAAGTATGAAAACCGAGTGGCAGATTACATAAAAGCAAGCGGTAATCACTATGTCCGCTACCGTGTAACACCTATTTGGCGTGGTAATGAATTGTTAGCTCGTGGAGTACAAATGGAAGCCCAATCCATTGGCGATAATTCTGTTCGTTTCAACGTCTATATTTTTAATGTTCAACCAGGCGTTACCCTTAATTACAAAGACGGTACAAGTCGTGTTGGAAAAGTAAACACTACAAAAACTACTAAGAAAAAGACTGTAAAGAAGAACCGTACCATCAAACACAAGAAGGGTACGATTTCTACTGCTAAGTATCGTATAGTCGGCAACAAGAATAGCAAGATCTACCATGTGATGAACGGACAAAATTATCATATCAGCAAATCAAATGCTGTATACTTTCCGTCAGAAGCCGTAGCAAAAGCTGCAGGTTATCGTAAATCTTTAAGATAAATAGAAAAGATCAGTATGACAACACCTTAAAAGTTAAGGTATGGATCATACTGATCTTTTTATTTTTTAAGCAATCTTAACTGCTCGGTTGCGCAAGACGTTACATTATCTTCTGAAACATATAGCGCACCTTGTCCAGGCGG
>ERZ791753.1351-NODE-1351-length-16030-cov-2.713114_pt1 | contig 16030 bp, 11 predicted proteins | sample MGYA00509951_ERZ791753 | MGnify/ENA primary metagenome ERZ791753 (study PRJEB30046, sample SAMN00792026) | human gut metagenome | study: EMG produced TPA metagenomics assembly of the A metagenome-wide association study of gut microbiota in type 2... | reverse complement strand
CAATAAACATCCAATGAAAACCAAAGATGATAATATTTCCAAGAGATATTATATATACTATTTTGTTTGGAAACGAATCCAATAATCGACAACAAGAAATAATAAATAAAGAACCAGAGAAACCTACTAAATAATATGAAAGAGCTTGTATTGGCGTCCTATATGGATCTACATCATAAGGTATGAAAAGGAACCAAACTCCTAAAAATAGAAAAGCAAATAGTGGGTATAATTTCTTATTGTATTTTTCGAAAAAATCAATTTGTTTTATCATAATTCCTCCAAAGAAGAATGGCATAAGTTTCATAAAACTTTGTATTGTAAATGTGGTGCTTATAAATTGTGAATTTATGTACATTCCTAATCCTATAGTTAGAACTGTAGTCAGTATAAAAAAGAGTGTTTTATGTTTTTTATGGATGATTACCTCTGTGATTATTTCTGTGAAAAATAAGGCTATTAGAAACCATGTCACTCCATTTACAGTACTTGATATCGCGCTTTCATGTTGTCCAAATAGAATTCCTATTAAAGGTTTTAGAATGGCTGTATTAATCGTAGAAATATCAAATCCTTTTGTATATTTCATTATGTACCAATATGGATAGAATAATATATTAAATAGGAAATATGGAACGAGAAGTGTATGGACACATTTTAGGAAACAACTTTTTATTGATTCTGAAGGTTTATATAAATAACCGGATATAATAAAAAAAAGTGGCATGTGAAAGGAACAGACAAAAGCTTTATTCTCATCATTCCACATAGGAAGATGCCCAAAAATAACAAACATAATGGCAATGCTTTTTAGCCAGTCAATCCAAACCTTTCTTTGTTTTATATTATTCATATTAATGATATATTTCTTTTATTACCTTTCTCATTTGCTCTTTCCATGAGAGATTTTGGATACTACTACGAATATCTATGGGTAAAATATTCATATTTTTTTGGAAATCAATGATTTCTTGTATATTTATGGGTGTTTCATTTGCTACAGCTTTGATAATGTATGATTTATTATTGAAATCTTCGTCATTTTCAGAGAAGATGAAAGGAATCCCTCTCGCTGCATATTCCCGGTTCTTTAAGGTTTTTATGGTGGTGATACCACTTCTGTGGCGCGCAAGGCTGCCAATGGCAAAATCACACTGATTGAAATACTTATCTAATTCTTCACCGAATTGTTGTCCGTGGAAAAGGACGTAACGTTCTAAATGATATTTTTCTATCGATTCATGAAACCCCGGTGCATGGTGGGAGTTATACATTTCAGATGGTCCGATACCTCCAATAATATGAAAATAGACCTCTGTTTCATGTGGATGCGAATAGTATTCTCCCATTCCATGAATCAGTCGGTCAAAGCCATGCCAATAATGTACTTCAGCTACTCCGATTAAATGAAGTTCTTTGGATGAATTGTTGGAAGGTTGTTTTAAAGGTATTGAATCAAAGTCTACGCCATTGGATATGCAAATCGTTTTTTGTCCGAATATGATAGGGTCTTCTGTAAAGGTCACAATTTTATCGGTTTGTTTGGCTAATTGGCAACGGAATAGTTGGTCTATTTTTAATTCCAGTCTTTCCTTTTTTGAGAAACCAACGTACTCTTGGTCATATGGATAGGTCGGAATTTCAATCGCTGATTTAATTCCTGCCTTTTTTAATGATTTAAAAAGACGGATAGTAAAGGGATTGGCGTTATGAAACGAACGTGTATATACAAAATCTATATGTTCAGTTATAGCATATTGCACAATGGACTGATAGCAAATACGTTTTTTTAAAGAAGCGAATTTGCCATTCCCAAAGTCTTCCAATATCTGATTATCTATATAACGAATACGATGTCCTCGTTCATCAAGGCTATATGTACATACATGTACTTCATGTCCGTTTTCTTCTAGCCCTTTTATTTGATAATGGATTTTTTTACTTATTCCACTATGTTCAGAGAATCCATGAAATACGAGGAATAATATTTTCATTGTTTTTTGTTCTTTAATTCATTGAATAAATTTGTCCATTGATTCATTATTTGTTCCGGTGCATAGCGTTGGCTGTTTATCCGTGCTTTTTCTCCCATGCGGATACGAATTTCTTCGTGCTCTATCAAGTAAATAATGGCTTCAGCCAGTTTCTTTACATTCCCATTTTCTACCAATAAACCATCCTCATTATTCTGGATAATATCGGATGGACCATAAGGACAGTCGAATGAAATACAGGGAACACCACAAGCCATGGCTTCGATAAGTACTAATCCGAAACCCTCAAAACGGGAACTCATTATATAGAGGGAACTTTCTGCGTATTTTTCGGCTATTGCCGAAGTAGGTTCGCAAATGTGAAGGGTTTCATTCACCCCTTTTTCTTTAATTTGTGTTTCTAATTCATCTTTTAGTAACCCTTCTCCGTATATGGTTAGTTTCCAATCCGGATGCTTGCTCGAAACTATTTGCCATGTTTCAATTAGCATATCATATCCTTTTTGTTCGCTTAGCCTTCCCACACTAATAATCTGTTTGTTTTGACAAGAACTAAACTGTTTCGGCGTAAAAGGAGAGAAGTTCGGTATTACTGTAGCTGGTTTTACAGCATTCCAGCTTTCTGCATCATATTGTGTAAGTACAACTAACGCATCCAACTGTTTTACGGCATTTTCTTGTTTCCTTCTCCAATAATGTGCAATTTGTTTATAAGGGAATCCACGTTGCTCCATTAGGTGGAAATTGCGTGTGAATTGTTTGGCAATATGTGATTCTCCAATTTTAATGCTTCCATCTTTTACGTGAGGGAGGAAATCCATATCACGTCCTAATGTAGTTAGTACAAAGTCCGGCTTGATTTCTTCCAATGCCTTTGTAAGTCTCTTTTTATATTGTTTCATTAAGGAAAAATAATAATATGTCCTCATTATTAATCCATGATGATATTGTATGTCGAAATCAGTTTTCAAATCAATATGTTTAACTTTAGGAGACAATGGGAAACTGGGAGGTCTTCCGGCCTGTGAGTCAGTAATAATATATACTTCATATTCACATTGTTCTGCAAAATAATTTGCTTTGGCGGAAAGAATGCGGTCAACACCCCCCATGGAAGTTAATGCTGTGTATATGTAAACTATTTTCATTCTTGTTTTTTTGCTTTTAGTATACATTCAAATAGTTCTTTCCATTTAGGCATTATGTTTTGGATGTCATAAAATTGGGCTTTTTCTATCGCTTTTTGCCCCATTGTTTTGCGAATCTGTTCATTTTCTATCAAATAGCATATTGCATCGGCAAATTTTTGAATATTACCATTGTCTATTAATATCCCATTTATTTGATTATCGATAATATTCATTGGACCAGCGCATTTAAAAGCTATGCATGGAACTCCACAAGACATAGCTTCGGGAATGACTAAACCGAATGGTTCGTAACGTGATGTCAACATAAATATAGAGCTTTCTTTATATGCGTTATCTATATGAGAGGTTGGCTTATGAATGAAAATTGTTGTATCTAAAGATTGATTCTTTATTTCGGATACATATAAACTTTTCATTTCTCCTTCTCCGTATAAATGTAGTTCCCAATCAGGGTGTTTTTGATGAACGATTTTCCATATATCTATAGCATAATCAATACCTTTTTGGTATGAGAATCTTCCAACGAATATAACCTGTTTGTTTTCGCATATACTGTGTTCTATATGATTGGCATGAATGCAGTTTGGTATTATAACTGTTTTCTTCGGAATATTCCATATTTTAGCATCTTGTTCCGTAAGGGTTACCAATTCCGTTACCTTATTTATGCTTTTGAGATACTTATATTGTTCATATTGCTGTATTATATTTAGTTTCTTTCCATTATTGGATAGAAGGTTTTGATATTTGTCAGAATGGGATTCCGCAATAACAGGAATGCCGTTAGCTAATTGGGTAACAACATCCATGTATAGGTCTGTTGTTACTATTATAATATCTGGTTTTATGGTATCAAATTGTTCTTTTAATAGTCTTTTAAATTTAATGTTCATTTTGTGGCCTATCCATAATTGCTTTAATATGCTATATAGATATTTTGTATGGAAACGTATGTTTAAATCAATATGTTTTACTTTTGGAGACAACGAATAGGGTACGGTGTGGTTGCCTTGGCAGGTAGTGATGATGGTTACATCATATCTATACTGCTCGCTGAAATAGTTCATTTTATCTGTGAAGATTCGTTCAATTCCACCCCATAGAGCTAAGGCCTTATATACATATACTATTTTCATCCTAAATATATTGTTGCATGAAACTTTTGTAAAAATAATGAATTGTGATGAGAGTTACTATAGAAGTATATCATTTTTAGTTTTTTATTTCTTTGTATTTATAATAATATTTTCAAATAGCTGTTTCCATATAGGTATTATATTTTCGGGACGATAGCGTTCTGTATTTGTGATAGCTTTCTCACTCATTTTCTTACGTATATCTTCATGCTCAATTAGATAGTTAATAGCTTCCGCCAATTTTTCTATATTATCATTCTCTACTAAAATTCCATCTTCTTTGTCTTTTATAATTTCGTTGGGACCATTAGGACAATCAAAAGAGATGCAGGGAACTCCGCATGACATTGCCTCAATAAGTACTAGAGGGAGTCCTTCAAAACGTGAACTCATTACATAAATATAGCTTTTTATATATTCATCAAATATTTGATTTGTTGGTGGATGTATAGTGATGACGTTACTTAAATTTTTGCTATGAATCATTTCCGTGAGCATAAGTTTTAAACTTCCTTCTCCAAATATATCTAGTTTCCAATTTGGATGTTTTTTATAAACATGTTCCCATGCGTTTATAAGGCGGTCTATTCCTTTTTGATATTCTAAACGTCCAACAGTTATAATTCGCTTTGGAATTGAAGTAGAAGATTGTACTGATGGTTGTTTTACCATATTGGGAATAATCGTAGCTCTTTTTATTAGTTCCCATTCATTAGCAGACGCTTGGGTTAAAACAACTAATGCATCTGCTTTCATTATCTGTTTTTCTTGTCTTTTTTCCTTATAAGTCTTTATTTTATAATATGCCTTATTGCAATTTATTTCACTTTTTTTTCTAGATAAATGGCATTCAATTACCTTTTTTGCATTACAAGGAAGTTTTATTATGGTATTGGCAAAATGCGTGGTAGTTGCTACGATAATATCCGGATTGATTTTGTCAATGCATTCTTTTAATCTTTTTTTGAATAGTTTGTTAAGTTTATGTGAATAATATAATCGTCTTAATAATTTGTATTGATACTTTGTATGGAAACGTATATTCAAATCAATGTGTTCTACTTCAGGAAGAAGTGGAAATGATATGGGGTGATTCCCTTGATTAGTTGTTATAATATATATTTGATAATTGGGTAGTTGACTCAAATAATTCATTTTTTCAATGAGTATTCTTTCTATTCCACCATAGAGGGCCAATGCATCATATACATAAACTATCTTCATTTTTTTATTTTAATTGATGGTACAATTTGCGAATTTAGGATATTGATAAAATTCTTTGTGTAGCGCTGCTTATGCGTTTTCGCTATTTGCCTGACAAATATACAAAAGTATTTGAATATTCTTATTGTCGCTCTAAATTCTTTTGTTTGCATTGTTCGGATTTTTAAGGAAATGGTTGAAATTCTGGATTAGTTATGATTCTATTATAAAAATATTTTTGTAAATTTACAATGATATGCCATTGAAACCTTTTTAGCAATGAAAGAATTTATGTTATTTAGGTATATATTGTCGGTATTATATAGCTTATTTAATGGAATAGTAAAATCTGTGTAAAATGCAGTATATAGAGGATTGCTACCATTCTCTTGAACTTTGTTAAAGTTGAAAATATCCGAATGTCTCTATTTTTTAAAAGCCCATAGGTATTCTGTTTTATTTTCTATTTGTCTCAATTCTTCTTTATAATGAAGACCGTCACTTCCATAGAAATATATATCCTTGCAAAATTCGTCCCACCATCCGTTTTTGATATCTTGATAATATACATCAAGTTGTTCTTTGCTAAAAGATGGCTTATAAGTCCTGTCTACAAGAATTCCTCGTTCTTCAAGTTTTTTAATTATACTCTCTTCTGTTTCTCCTTCATTAAGAAATACATTGTGTTTGACAGTTTCTATTGATACTATATTCTTTTTTAGTCGTTCTTTAAGTTTCTCTTTCCAATAATCTTCTAAAATGTCAGAAGGAAAAAATTTATGTCCATTCCCTGATTTCTGGAAAATTTCCATAGAAATATTAGCGTCGTGTTTAAAGTAGAATATTTTTACTTCTGGTAGTTTTTTCATATCTAATTCTTTAGGCAAATCTAATAAAAATCCATATTGAGCTCCACTTCTCATAAAAATTTGTTTGCCAATTACTGAAAGATGATGCCCATCATCATGCAGATGGAATGCATCTGGCATTTGTAATTCATAGCAGTATATTATTCCTAATTCGTTTGTATCAAGAACAGGGGTATATTCATCATTATTCCAATTATAATTTGTCGTAGCAAAAAACTTCATAGCTTCCATATCTGATGTTAAATCCAGAAAGCGTGTTTTATTGTAATAATGTTGGGCTAAGCCACCATAATTTATAAAGAAAGAGAAATTTTTATGAAGAATGTCGACTCCATTGCTTAGTAATTTTACCAAGGGATGTGATTTTATTAATAATTGCATTTCTTGTCCCCAAATTAAATCATCCAAAAAATAATTTTTTGTTTCATTTCGAAAAAGATTGGGAGTGCAAGGCTTTGGATAGTCTCTACTTTGTCCTCTATATAAAAATTTACGTTTGTATAGATTTGGTTTTAATACAAATTTGTGACTCTGATTATGATTCATGATAAAAGCATCTGAAGGAAATTCATTTTTATAAAATGATACATGGGGAGCAACAAAAGGAGCTCGAAATAATTCATATTCAGTGTCATAGAAAAATAAATCGTTTGATATCCTTTGAATTATGCTATCAGTTTGAAAAGTCTCATTTTCCAAAGCTTGTATAAACTTACATGCTTCATAAATATTGTTAAAAGGATTTTCTCTAGACCCTTTCTCTATGGAATCTATGATATGTATGGATGTTTTTGGGGATTTTTGATGGTATTTCAAATTATTAATAAACGCATCATATATATCAAGCTCTGCTTTATAAACATACGGACTGTTTTTTGAGAGTTTTGTCTTTTTATATGTTACATGTAAACCTAACTCAGAAAGAAGAATTTCTTTTGCTTTATTTATATAAAGTTCTTCGTGTAGTTTTTCACTTACAGGAATTGTTAATCCTTTTATTGATTGTAGTGCATACGAAAATCCTTTGGCATCAATGATTGTACTATTACAGAACTGATCAAATTTATTGGGATTTTCAGATTGTTTTTTAAACATCCGGGATTTGCAATAAACTTCGTCGCGTAAAAGTATAGAGTGATTTCTTCTCACGCAATATTTTAAAAGTTCTTCACTAAGAACTATGGTTCCATCTTTGGTAAGATATGATTTTTGTGGTATGCCATTATTGTGTTCTACTGCAGGTACGTATGTTGTCCGTATATTACATTCGTCTATTTTGAGGAAATTACATGCTTCTTTAAGAAATGAAGAAACAAGTAATTTTGTTTGTGATAATGTTATCATATGAATACTGCAATTTGCTGAAATATAGGTGGATTAATATGTTGAATAGTCTTCTAAATGAGAGAACGCCATTCTTAGCTGTCTTTGCTTCTTTAGGTTGTATTTGTTATATGTCTATTCCTTAATTTCATAGGGAATGAGAAGTGGATGCACATCTATCTTTAATGTCTCTGCAATCTGATATAAAACGGGTAAAGGGAGAGGTTGGACTCTATTTGTTGCATATAGATTGGCTATATTAAAAGTTTTTCCGAGTTTGTTTGCTAACTCTGTTTGACTGATGCCTTTTGCATCCAAAGCTTCCTTAATTCGGTTCATATACGCATCTTCTTGTTTAACGAATGTAAAAGTACAAAATTTTATTTGGTAAGCAGGCATTTTATGCAAGAAAAGTATTACTTTTGTACATAAACATTTTAGTTGTTTTCTTATGCAAAAGATTCTGATTGATGGAATTAGAATAGATGGATTCCGTGGATTGAAAGATTTTAAAATGAGTCTTTCAGAAACTACTGTATTGACAGGTATGAACAATGTTGGAAAGACATCTGTTTTAAAAGCATTGCAGTTGCTGTTTGGAAATAGTTCATTTCTTACGGCAGAAGATTTACACATTGATAAGAATGATAAATCAAATTGTATCATTGTTGATGCTAAAATAGTGGCAATTGATGAAGAAGGAAAACGCATTGCAAATTTTTCAGAGATATGGGAAATCGCATTTGGTGCGGCTAATATAAAAATGGATGCTGAAGAATATGCCTATGTGCCTTTACGTGCTAAATATGTTTTTCAGACGCTTCAAAACTCGTTCAATAAAGATATGCAGGTCTTGAATGAATGGGAGTCCGTAGGCATTACTTGGCAAGATTTGAAAGGTAAAAAGTCTACGATAAAGGGGGAATGCTTTCAATTTCACTATCTGGATGCAAAACGAGATATTCAAGATGATGTAAAATCAAGAACCTCTTATTTAGGTAAAATGTTGGGTGATGTGGTTAGTAATTATGATCCACAAGACGTGGTTGAACTAGAACAGAAAATAAGTTCTTTGAATGCTGAAGCCATAGATAAGAGTAAGGTGCTTAAGAATATTCAGGAATCGCTAAAAGGGATTGACGCTACAATGGACTCTTCCGGCAGGGTTTATGTTTCTCCTTTTGCAAAGAAATTGCGTGATTTGAATAAGAGTCTGACAATTCATTATGGAACAGAGGATAATAGTTTTACAATGGATTATCACGGTATGGGTACTCGAAGTTGGTCTTCCATGTTGTCGTTCAGGGCTTTTGTAAAGCAAATGAGCGATAGTAAGAACCCGGATGAAGATGCTTTTCTGCCTATTATAGCCATAGAAGAGCCTGAAGCGCATCTGCATCCAAATGCACAGAAACAACTCTACAAACAAATGAGTGAAATGCCAGGCATTAAAATAATCTCAACTCACTCTCCGTATGTGGCGGCATGTGCGGATTTGTCTGAGTTGAGGGGTATGTATAAAGCTGAAGAAAAGACAGTTTGCGGAAGTTTGCCTATTGCAAAACTAACTCCTGAGGAACAAAGAAAAATCAGACAAGCTGTATTGATGAGCAATGGTGAACTGCTGTTTGCTAAAGCAATTGTGTTGGGCGAAGGTGAAACGGAAGTACAGTCTTTACCTATTTTCTGCCAACAACATTGGGGATTTACTCCGGTGGAGTCAGGTTTGTCGTTTGTAGATGCAAAGGGGTGTGGTAATTATTATCCTTTTGTAGTTCTTGCTGATGCGTTTCAGATACCTTGGTACATTTTTTCGGATGGTGAAAATGAGACTCAAAAAGGTCTCAAAAAACTTTTGAAGAAGACTTATAATGAAAATAAGGAACTAACAGAGCAGAGGAATATTTTCATTATTCCCGATGAAAAGGATTTTGAAGGAATGCTACTTGATGATGGATATAAGGATGAAATAGAAAGTGCCATTGAACGGTTGAAAGGAGAAGGTTATATTGATAAATTTATTAGAGAAAACAATCACAGGTTAAAGAAACGAGAAAGAACTCCTCACGTATGTAAAAGCTGCCATCAGAATATTTTTGTGGACATTGAACGAATATATGATGGTGAAGGTGGTCGGCTAATGGCTTTAGATGATATCATGGAAAATAGTAAAGCCCAGTTTGGCCCAGTGTTGGCAAATAGCATAATTGAAAGCGGAAAAGCATTACCTCCATTAGTAGTTGAACTATTTGATCGAATCAAAAAGGATATATGTCATGTGTAGAATTAAGTTATCTCCGAAGCAACAAGAGGTTGCAACATTGAAAAATGGTGCAATTTTAGTGCGTGCCAGTGCCGGTAGCGGTAAGACTAGGGTACTCGTGGAACGTATAAAAATGTTGGCTGGCATGACTAGACGCAAAGTGTTGGCGATTACGTTTACCAACAAGGCTTGTGAAGAGATTAGAACAAGACTTGCAGAAGTGGATGAAAATCTGTTAGAACATGTTTTTGTTGCAACATTCCATGGTCTATGTGAGTCAATCATTGAAAGCCATATTGCCGCCACTCGATTTGTAACAATGCCACAAATCTTTACAGATGACGACAGAAAAAAGATTCTGGAGGAAACGATTACAGAAAATCCATTTTTGAGTCAGTGGTATAGGGAATTAAGTGATAAAAATCGTAGAGAAGCTCTTTACCGCGCATTGGATAATATCAGCCTGATAAAACGGTCTGTGATTCTAGATGATGAACTGTATAAGGTTATTAAAGATGAGCAGATGCGTAATCTATACTTAAGTTACAGAGAACTGATGGATTCGCTAAATGCAATTGATTTCGACGATTTGTTGCTTAATGCCTATCAATTGCTGATACATAATCCTAAAATTGCAGATTTATATCGAAGAAATTTTACATATATCTGCGTGGACGAGGCTCAGGATTTAAACAAGGCTCAGTATATGGTTCTTCGTGCTATTACAGGTGCTGAGCATAAAAATGTAATGCTGGTTGGTGACACCAAACAATCTATATATGCTTTTAATGGTTCGAGCAGTAAATATATGGAGGAATGGTGCGTGAAGGACTATAATCCAACTGTGTATAACTTAAACGAAAATTATAGAAGTGCAAAGGCGATTCTGGCTTATGCACAGAAGATAGTGCATGATGATTCTTTAGATATTACTTTACCTTATGTGGGCGTTTGTAAGGAATATACTTATAATACGCCATGTGAGGAAGCACAAGGAGTTGTTAGTAATATAAAATCATTGGTAGGTACTGAAATAGAAGGTTATGATGGGAAACTGAGCTATTCTGATATTGCAGTGCTTGCTAGAAATAAATTCGTCCTTGGAAAGATTGAAGAACAATTAAAGAGTAGTAATTTGCCATATCACTATAAAACAACGGGGGCTGGTCTGGAGTTTGTATCTACAGCCGCTAAGGCTTTTGACTTGGCTATGGTAGTAAGAACTAATCCTTATGACAGATTGCATCTTGATATGTTGCAGTCTATGGTAGGCGTAAGCCATTGCAAATCATTGGAACAGGTTGTGGAAAACATTAAAGATGCGTTCTTGAAAGAAGTGGTGCGGCAAGCTTCGCTATTGAAAGATGATTGCAGTAATATGTCTCAAGCTATCAAGTCTGTGTTGAATACATTAAAAACCTCAAATGCTTCTATATTTAAATCAACAGATGAAGCTTTGGCTGTTTTTGATGAATTTGAATTATTGAAACATCATTGGAGTTCTTATGCTAAGAGTGTAACAAATTATTCTTTATCTGCTTTTCGCAACGCTATGTCGTTGGGACAAACAACTACCACATCTTCGGAAGGAGAAGGAATAACACTGAGTACTGTTCACACCATGAAGGGACAACAAGCAGTGGTGGTTTTCCTTGTAGGCATGGATGAGGGTACATTCCCTGATTACCGAGCAGTTAAAAAGGGAAGTAATAGCATTGAAATGCAACAAGAGAAAAACAATCTATATGTCGCCATTACAAGAGCCCAAAGACAACTTTATATTTGTTACCCTCAAAAAAGGAAGATGCCTTGGGGAGATTGGTTACCAAGAGAAAAATCTAGCTTGCTTCCTAAACAAACGGTAACGAAATAAGTATTCTTTAAGACTGTTTTAAATAAGTATTGCTAATACTTATTTTTATATGACTGTCGAATGGGTATTAACTAAAGAATAGTAGACTTCAGTTAATATTTTGAAAAGGCAAATGGAAACAAGATATCTGCCGTCATTTTTTATCATTGGCAGGATGGCACTAGATGCCAATAGGATTAAGAATAGAGAAAACTTCAAATAATTTAAAAAGCTCACCACAATTTGAAGTGTTTTGGTTTTTATTGTTAATTTCGTTCTAAGACGAATGACAATGATAGCAACTTATAGCAAAGCGTAGAAATAGACACGGTTACAAAGGCATTATCTTAAAAATGAGTAATTCTTCTAAAGTCATTTGTATAAGGTACTAACAAAAGTATTCTAGAATTACGGAAATACTTAGCCCTTGAACTTGGTGCATTTTGGTTTATGAAGGAAAGTTATGCTACAAATGAAACACGTTTTCTCTGCAAACTTAACTGTTATCCGTAAGAAGGTGGCTTGTTCACGCGATGATTTTATCACTGAATTCTTTAGCAAGTATAGCGAACTTGATCTATCTCCTGTGTGGAAAACATTGAAAGTTATCTCAATAGATACACTTTCCAAGCTTTATTCTAATTTCTCGGATTCCACGGTAAAACACGCTATGGTGTGGATGTTCGAATTGAATCATCGCAAATTTTTGAGAAGCCGGTTGGAGTGTCTTGTCGTTCTTTGTAATTGTTGTGTCTATCACTCAAAATTATCTTTATAATGAAAGGATTCATAATATAGTAGCAGTATTTACCTAGAAGTTTATGGAAGAATTCTAAAAGTCCAGAAAGGCTAGTGGCAAGAAGCTCGTTATATGATTAAAATAGGTGGCATAGACTTTAAAATAATAGCTAAGACCTTTATTCTTCTTGGATCGATATCTCTGGGAAAGTCCTGAAGGATGAAATTAAATTTAGAAGTGTGTCGCAAAAGAAATCTCCTCATTCCGCACAGTACCTATTCCCATGTATCCGCCACACTTAAATTCCTTATTTGTAGGTATTTCACAACACACCGGATAACCGTTACTTTGCCCTGTCGAATTTTAAAATATTTAATGGAATGAAAAAAGTTGGAATAATTTATGGTTCCTCTACCGGAACGTGCGAGACTATCGCAAATTCTATTGCACAAAAGTTGGGCGTGGATTCGGCTGACGTGATGAACGCGGGCGAAATCACCGTGGAGAAGGTGAATCCGTACGAAGTGCTACTGCTGGGAACGTCCACTTGGGGCGACGGGGAAGTACAGGATGATTGGTATGATGGTCTTAAAGTGTTGAAGTCGGCCGACTTGAAGGGAAAGACGATTGCACTCTTCGGATGTGGCGACTCGGAATCGTATTGTGACACGTTTTGCGACGGCATCGGCGTGTTGTACGAGGATTTGAAAGACTCCGGATGCACGATTGTAGGCAAAGTGCCAACAGACGGATATAATTTTTCTTCTTCTATTTCGGTGGTGGACGGTATGTTCGTAGGGCTGCCTTTGGATGATATCAACGAAGACAATAAGACCAAAGCTCGCATAGACGCTTGGTTGGAAGAGATATTTTGAACTTCCGGAAACTTATATTCATTTCCGGAAGTTTTTTTCTTTTTGAGGCTCTTATTTGGAAATATCCATTTAAGAAACTTATAATCAACAAACCGGGACGTGCTTGGCGCATTCTTTCATTGAAACTTAGAAATGATGCCAAAGGTGGATTATTTCGAGTTCTTCTGAATCCATCCTGTCGGTGGAATATAGTCGCCTATTTTGCTCATCTCCTTGTTGTGGCCGAAGTAGAATTTACCCGTCTGTCCGTTACGGTTTTTGGCCACAATGCCTACGCCGAGGCCTTCGGTGGGGTAGCCCGAACTTTTATCCGTAGGAATGCCTAGTACGGCCGGACGGTAAAGCAAGATGACCATATCGGCGTCTTGCTCTATGGAACCGCTCTCGCGCAAGTCGCTCAGACGGGGCACTTGGTCGGGACGGCTGTCTGCCTCTCTGTTCAGCTGACTGAGCAGCACCACGGGGATGTTCAGCTGTTTGGCCAGCGATTTGGCTTGGCGACTGGCTTCGGCCACCTCTTGCTCGCGGGTACGTCCGGCATGGTCGGGACGGCAGAACTGGAGGTAGTCTACGAGAACGATGTCGCACTGGCCTTTACTCCATAAATACTTCGCCGTCATGCAGATACTCTCCATGGTCTGGTTACTGTCGTCCTGCACGGTGATGGAATACTGTCCCAGTTCTCCGGCGGCTTGCCGGGCTTCGGTTACTTGAAGCTCGCTGAGGGTTCCTTTCTTGAATTCCTCGGAGGGTAGATTACTGTGGGAGAGGAGCATACGGTCGCCCAACTTGCAGGCGTGCATCTCCAAACTGAAGATTACGGCCTTGTGTCCGTTTTGGGCAGCCGTCAGGGCGAAGTGTAGCGCCAGGGCTGTCTTTCCCATACTGGTACGGGCTGCCAGCACGGTGCTTTCGCCTCCCTGCCAGCCCCCGTTCATGTTGTCCAGCCCATCCAGTCCGGTGGGGATGCCGGTCACTCCCTGCTTGTTGAACTGGATGCGGCGTTCCATATCGGTGAGGGTCAGTTTCATTACCTCTTCCATGGTTTTTAGTCCGTTCTGTGCCGGATTGTCGTTCATCAGGCTGTCTATCATCGACTGGGTTTCCATTATCGTATCCATAAAATCCACTTGCAGGTCGATGGCGTGGCAAAGTTGCTGATGCAATCCTTTGATGAGCACCCGTCGCAAATAATACTCCTTCACCAAGGCGGTGTGAGTGCCCAGGTGAGCGGTACTTGCCACCTTGCCCGAAAGCAAGGCAACTTGATAGGGACCTCCGACTTGTTCCAGTTTGCCCATCCGTCTCAATGTTTCGGTAACGGTGAGGATATCAATCACTCCGTCGTTTTTGTATAGTTCCAGAATGGCTTCGTAAAGGATGCGGTTTGCATCCTGATAAAACATTTCCGGTGTTAACATGGACGCTACTTGGCTGATGGCTTCTCGTTCAATGAGGCATGCGCCGATTACGACTTCTTCCAGCTCTTTCACGCTGGGCATTTGTATTTCTTGTTCTTTCATCTGTTCTTTTTTAATCGAAAACTTATTAAGTTGAGAGTGGAGAGTTGAGAGTTGAGAGTGGGGGAGACTTTTCGGAATCGTACGGGGTTATTAAGTGGGGAGTTATCTAATTGAAAATTGAACGTTGAAAATTGAAAGTGAAGGGTTATCACTTGTAAGTGAATTCGCTCTCATTTTTTTGGCCATCAATAAGTCATTTGGCTTTAACTCCTAAGTCCGCAGACCGATATCTTTTTGTCTCCTTTCCCTCCTTTTTTTTCTATCTAAATGATGAAACTCTTGTATTTTAAGTAGTTACATGCTTTTCTCTCGTGCTTTATATCGGATAGACTCATGTAATAATCGTAAACGCTGGCGTGTGCCATGATGCGCTCCTGTGCACTGAGCTTTCCCCATTCTTTACGGGCCAGTTCTTTGTCAGAAGGAATAATCTCTTTGTTCACTTCATGATAATACGTCCAGAAACGTTCGAAATCCAAATCTGTTTTTGAGGGCTTTTTCTCTTCCGTCTCTCTCTCTCTTTCAGCGTGTCGCCCGGCATTTTTTCCGCAAAGCTCTTCGTATTTCAGCATGCGGATAATCTTATTTCGTCCCTCCTTTCGTTGCAAAATCTGTTTCTCTTTGGTTAATTTATCAAAGTACATCCTTGTTTGCCATGCTGTCCAGTGAAATAATTTGCTCCATTGGCTGACGGTTAATTTAGATTCTCCCCGCTTGATATTTCCTTTGTCGGAGTAGTTGCAGGTGCATAGCATGATGATAAAAGCCTCCTTTTCGAGGACCGGTAAGGTGTGTTCTGCAATGACAGAATTCATGAGTTTTCTCTGGATGAGGATAAAACCTTCGTGTCCGCAATTGTATTCGTATTCTTTCTTCATTTCTTAGTTATTTTGTTTATTTTCAGTTAATTATCATTTTTACTTCATCTCCTCACAACGTTTTCCACACTATTTTCACAAAATAAAGGCTCTCATTACCAGTATGTTAATGTCTTTAGTACACACTATTTTCACAACGTTTCCCACAATGACACCTATTTATAGAAACAAAGTATTAAGAACTAATGCATATTCTTTCTTAACAGAAAGGAATATGGGGGAGT
>ERZ791753.1337-NODE-1337-length-16140-cov-2.765807_pt1 | contig 16140 bp, 14 predicted proteins | sample MGYA00509951_ERZ791753 | MGnify/ENA primary metagenome ERZ791753 (study PRJEB30046, sample SAMN00792026) | human gut metagenome | study: EMG produced TPA metagenomics assembly of the A metagenome-wide association study of gut microbiota in type 2... | reverse complement strand
GCTGTTCCGCCGCCAGTCGGATTACTCCCTTTTGCAATCTTGTGCTTATGATGCGCTGACCGACGGTTTAACGTTTCCCGGCCATCGGACCGGGAATATAGGGATATAGGGTTCTTGGCGAAGAAAGGGGCGGCAATGATCCGGCCGCCCGTAAGTGCCGCGCAAACATGCGTGCCATTTCCATACGGAGCAGGACAGCAAGACCAGATTTTAAAGGGCCAACCTTGCAGGCAGGATTTATTAGCTGCGACCGAAAGGCGGGATTTGTTATTTTGCACGGCAAGACCCGGCGTCCGGTTCCATGCCGGAGCCGCCGAAACATACCGATTCCGCCCGGCCCCAAGTTGGGGACGGGTGCAATCCGCAGGGACGGCGATATTACGCATGGACGGCAGGACGCAACGGGTTTCCATAGATTCGTGTGGATTGTTGGAAATGCGCCCCGGATAGGCATAAAAAGGGGGCGCGGTGTCAGCCCCACACCACAGGTCATAGGAAACCCGAAATTGGTAGCTGTCCTGCGCCCTTGCCGTCCTGCTCGCAAAATGCAAGCAGGACATAACAAGGACTGACAACCATTATACCAGCTTCAAACCCTCCCGAAAGAGGTTCCTATGTTTGTGGTGCGGTATAAAGAGTTGCTGCTCTTTATTATGTCCGTCGGCTATGCCGAGCTATGATAATTCCTTAAAGTTAGCATGGTAATTGCCTTTTCAGTTTGTTCTCGGACAACCTATGTTGCCCCGGTTCAACGAAACTGCCTTTAAGGAATCGTAAGGCAAATATACAAAGAAAATCGAATCTAACGCAGTCCGGCCGTGTGTTTTTGGAAAAATCTTGCTAAATTTGTGGGTATGAAGCAATCCATTGATTTTCTGCCCGAACGCAAACAGCGGGATTTACATGAACTGGTCGGCCTGATCCGCGACGAAGTAGAGGATGTCGTAATGATTATCCTGTATGGCAGTTATGCCCGCAACACCTATGTTGAACTGGATATACGGCGGGATTACGGCGGCGGTAAAATCCAATATATGAGCGACTATGATATTTTGGGTGTGTCGAAAAAAAGGCTGGGTTCGCGCACGGTTACGGTATCGAGCCGGGTTAAATCCAATTTCTTAAAAAATAAAAATGCCAATACTCAAACCCGTCCGTCGATTATCAACGAAAGCATAACCAAATTCAATAATGCTCTTTCCGAGGGCCGTTATTTCTATGTAGATATTCTGACCGAGGGAATTGTGCTTTACAATTCGGGAGAGTGTCAATTAGCCACGCCACGCGACTTGAATTTTTCTGAAATCTTACAAATGGCGGAAGAATACTATAATGGAAAACTAAATCGGGCTGTAAGCCATTATGAGTATTATCAATTAGATTATTCAAAAGAAAGGTATACTTATAGCACATACAATCTTCATCAGGTCGTTGAACATCTTTTGAAAGCAATTCCGTTGGTATTTATTCTATACGGACATAAAGAACATGAGCTGGATACATTGATAGAAAAATGTAAGGCTTATACATTGGAATTAGTAAAGGTGTTTCCATTAGACACCGAAGAAGAAAAACACCATTTCGAATTGCTCGAACGCTCCTATATCGAAGCACGCTATAACGACAAATTCGTTGTACCAAAGGAGGTTGTAGACGCGCTTGTCCCCAAAGTGGATTTATTGTTTAATATTGTAGAGGATGTTTGCCGTAAACAATTCGACTACTACAAACAGCAAAGCAAGAAACAACTCCCGAAAGAAAGAGGGTAAAAATTTAATTCTCTTTTAGATTCAATCCTATCCAAATTTGAGCATGAAGAAGTGGACAAAACATGAGGCATTAGGCTATTTAGATAAACAAATAGAGGTTATACATACGCTAAAATTAGGTCGGCGCGGTTCTTCGGAACATGTAAGATGGCTGACTAACACATTAGTCTTTTTGGAAGAAATATTCGGTTCTGATTCCTATTATTATTGTAATATTAAGAATCTTACGTGGCAATTTCATGGGCAACGCATATATAGAGGTTGGGATATTGACGGGGCAATGGAAGCATACAATCAGGAAGCCTATGTAGAGCAACTTGAACAAGCTAATGGATTCTTGTTAGCCGCAAAAGATTACCTTGATGCAAATGATATTGATACTGTTTACTGCGCATCAGTCGAAAAACAAGCTACCGGAGATTTGATGAAAGTTCTTTCATTGTCAGAACATAAATTGAGAAAAGTTATTCGCACCAAGCCTGAACGTGAAAAAGAAATACAAGATCAATTTGAAAATCTTTTAATCGGAGCGGATATTGAGTTTGAGAGAGAGGGACCGCACATAGATTATTCGTCAAAAGCGTATATTCCTGATTTCAGTTTTAATAGCATAGATTTAGCAGTAGAGATCAAATTATGTAAGACAGAAGAAAAGACATTTATTCAACAAATTAACGACGATATTTTGGCCTACAAAACAAAGTTTAACAATCTGCTTTTCATAATATATGATTTAGGGGTCATACGTGATGTTGATACATTTAAGCAGTCGTTCGAGGAAACGGAAAATGTTATTGTTCATGTCATAAAGCATTAATCGGTAAGTTACAAACAGATGACCCAAAAACAAGCTATACAACTTTTCGAGGAACGCAAGGTGCGGACCGTCTGGGACGACGAAACCGAGAAATGGTATTTTGCGATTGTCGATGTTGTCGCAATTCTGACCGAAAGTGCAGATGCCGCCGCCTATTGGCGTAAACTCAAACAGCGACTTAAAGCGGAGGGAAATGAAACCGTGACAAATTGTCACGGTTTGAAAATGCTGGCTGCCGACGGAAAGATGCGTCTTACCGACGTGGCGGACACGACACAGCTTTTCCGCCTGATTCAGTCGATCCCCTCGCCGAAGGCCGAACCTTTCAAACAATGGATGGCGCAGGTCGCCAGCGACCGTTTGGACCAGATGCAGGACCCCGAAATGTCCATCGAGCAGGCAATGGCCGATTACAAACGGCTGGGATATTCCGAGAATTGGATAAACCAACGCCTGAAAAGCATGGAGGTCCGCAAGGAACTCACCGACGAATGGCAGCGCCGGGGCGTAGAGGGCCAGCAATTCGCAACTCTGACGGACATTATCACCCCAGCGTGGGCGGACCGCACGACAAAATCCTACAAGCAGTTCAAAGGGTTGAAAAAGGAAAACCTGCGCGACAACATGACCAATATCGAATTGGCGTTGAATACGCTGGCCGAAGCGTCCGTTACGGAGATTTCCAAACAACGCCGTCCCAAAGGATTCCAGCAGAATGTTAAAGTCGCCCGAAGCGGTGGCAGCGTGGCAAAGGCCGCGCGGACACAGCTTGAAAAGCAGTTAGGCCACTCGGTCGTTTCCCCCATCAACGCCGCACAGGTATTGGCCGCCAAAAAAACCGAGCAGATCGAGGGCGAAAAAGACAAAGATTGACCGACGCAGTTGTTTCCAAATTGGAAATAGCTGCAATAATGTCAAACCGGGACCGCAGGGTTCCTGTTTTTTGTTCAAATAGTTTGTTTCTTATCCAAAATTCTTATCTTTGTAAATGAATACCTTATATTTCGGACGATATGCGCAAGGATGCCGTGCCGAAATAAAAATCGGGAACGCTATTTGATCGTCAAACTGAAAAACCAAAGCTATGAAAAAGATCGTTTGTCTTATCGCAATGGCTCTGTTTACCGCGACGGGTTGTACGTCCGTGGAGATGAATCAAACAAAGACTGATACCCCAGATGATAATACACAGGGAAAGGCTACTACTTTGTCCTGCGCCGATTATACGCTGAATCCTCTTTGGAACTGGGCTGAAACGCCCGCCAATCAACTGATCGTGATTCGCAGCCAGGCGGAACTGGCGGATTTTATATTTCCCAACGACAAATTGCCCGAAGATATAGACTTCGAAAAGAACACGCTCCTTTTGGTTGCAGGACAGGCCACAAACGGAATCGAAAGCGTCAAAAAGAACTTTGTAAAGGCGGATGCTCAATATATATATTCCGTAACCTTTCTGCTGAACGACACCACCGAAGCCCCGAAATGGCGTGTAGCGCAGTTGGTTCCGTCTGTTCCGAACGAAGCGAAAATATCGCTCGATCTGGAGGTTAATTAGCCCCCTCCTGCATTGCCAGCAGACAGTAGCAGGTCGTCGTGAAAAAATTTCTCACATAAGGTATTTTCCCGATAACGGGAGATAGTATGCGCGGTTTCAATCCGAATTTCACCTGATAATTCGGGTTTATGAAATATAGCCGCTGATTCACTATGCGTAGTCCCGTTGCCGTTACTAATTTATGGAAACCCTCGATAGTGATGCGCGTATCCCGGATTTCGAAAAAACATTTCACCGTGCTTTCCTTTTCGCCGCATGCCCTGAACACGAAACGGAAAAGAGGTCGGGGCAGCAGGTGGATGTAAGGACAGTTGGCGATAATCCGGTTCTTCGCCATTTGCTGATGTCCCCCGAACGGCATTTGCCATGCGGGGAATCCCAGATACAAAAGGCCGTCAGCTTTCAGAAAGGATTTTAAATGCAACATCAACCGCTCCTTTTCGGGAATATGCTCCAACGCATCGTGTAGGATAATCAGGTCGTAAGGTTGTGTGTCGCTGTAATCGAAAATATCCGAACAGATAAACGTTCCTTTCAACCCCCTTTCGGCGAAAAGTGTCTTTGCGGTTTCGATTGACGGTTTGTGAATATCTATTCCCGTTACCGTGGCCCCCATTGCCGCAAAAATAGAAAGGATGCCGCCAATGCCGCAACCGACCTCCATTACCCGGCACTTACGACCGAATTTCAAAGACGTATGCTGTTCAATATAAGGCAGATAATAATTGCGGCAGGAGGTGGCTGTTTCTTCAAAATAGGCGGAGCGGTCTTGATGGCGTGTCTGCATGGTGAAAATCCTATAAAAACCAAAGGCGGAGAATCCGATTCTCCGCCTTATCGGTAAAAATTACTGTAAAGAAAGTTCTAATGACGAAGTGAGTTCGACGGTAAAAGGTTGAGTGATAATAATACTCTTGGCGTTGGTAAACGTCAGCTTGGCATTGTTCTTAACGGTTACGTTCGTCGCAGATATTTCGCTGCCCGAAACTACCGTATTCGTGGTAACTGTCTTGTCATTGAAATAGACCGTCGTACTTGCATTTTGAGCTTCCATTACGGCAGCATAGGCGTCGATCAGGCCGTAACCAACTTCTGTATGCCATGTGCCGTTCGGTCTGCCGCTAACCGTCGAATAGCTATATCCGCCGACCTTGCGGGCTGTTTTCTCGATGATCGTGGCTACCTCCTTTTGGGTCAGGTTCGGATTTACCGACAGTATCAAAGCCGCTACTCCGGCAACATGCGGGCAAGCCGATGATGTGCCGTTAAAATTTGGCATATAATCGCCCGAAACATACCCGACACTTCCGGTTCGGTCCGTAGTATAAATAAGAACGCCGGGAGCCATTATATCTAACTGCGTTCCGTAATCACTTCCCCACCAGCCTTCGTTATCAATAGTCGTTGAGGATTTACGTTTACCCGAAAGACTTAACGCTCCGACGACGATAATATCGGGCAACGATCTCGCAGGATAGCCCACGGTATTCGAATCATAATTACCTGCAGAAAAAGTTACGACACACCCCAGACCGTTACGTCCATTTGTCATGGCCGACTGTATCGCATCTTCCAGCAACTCCGAGAACGTCGATGATCTCCAAGAATTTGAAATAACAGACGCACCGTTTCTCCAAGCCCAATTAAATCCGTCAGCCCTTTTCTGGGGAGCATCCGATGTTCCCATTAATTGATTGCTGATCGACATAACGGGACAGTTCGGGGCGATGCCCGCAACCCCCAGATTATTGTTGGTTTTGGCAGATATGATTCCGGAACATGCTGTACCGTGGTTGCCCCAAATCTGACTTGGCGACCTCCCTGTTTCGGTGTCATAGCTTTTCGACGAAACATTCAAATCGGGGTGATCCAACTGTGTGCCGTGGTCCAATACCGCGACGATAATATCGCTGCTTCCCTGCGTTACCTCTCTGGCCGGGAGATAGTTGATGTCGATTCCTGCAGTTCCTTGATTCTGCCCCGTATTCTTCAACGCCCATTGAGCGGAAAACAACGGGTCATTCGGGGCTGCCGTAGTTTCGTCCTCGCTGATGAAACAAGGCTGGCAGGCGGCAAACGGGCCATCTTCATAAAACTTATTCGCCATTTCCAGCGCGTTTCCCAGCGATTCGTTCGTACAGGAAAGCGTGTACCAAAGCGGCAGGTATTCATTGTTTCCGAGTAAAGTTACCTTATTCTCCGTTGCAAGTGTTGTCAGGATTTTTACGTCGCGTATGGACTTCACTTTGACATAAAACAAATGGCTCAAACCCAAATCAGCGCCGTCGGAAGTCTTGAAATAAGGTGCGCTGTAAACCAATGCCTTATCTTGTGCGTTTACGTCCGCAGTTGCAACTTCGGCCCAATACAGGTTATCGTTGGCCGCTGATCGTGTTGCATCTTGCAACTGGAGCCGGGAAGATAAAGTTACTTTTGCCGCACTCAATCCCGATTTGGAGTTCAGGAGAGGTAACTGCAAATTCGCTTCATCGGAGGATTCAAAAAGAATGTACGATTTTGTCGTATTAATTGTAATCGGGATTTTGTTCCCCTTATACCAATAATAGTGCGTACCGGAACTTAATTGTGCCCTTGTTTGCGGGGACATTTCCATTTCGTCCTCCCTAAAATTCTGGCATCCAGTGAAAACTATTATCGACAGAAAGAAAATACCGATTATATTCAGTATTCTTTTCATAATAATAATCGTTTAATTATTTTCCAGATTTGAGCGCTTCGATTTCTGCTTTCAGGGTTTCGATCTGGCCGTTAAGCTCCTGAATAGACTTCGTAAGCAGCGGAATCAATGCGCTGTAATTTACGACACGGTGGCCCTCGCAATCCACGGCCACGATGTCGGGAAGTACCTGCTCGATCTCCTGGGCAATGAATCCCATTTCTTTGGGATTGGAAACGCCCGTCGAACGTCGGCTGGTCTTGAAATAATGCGCCTTATCGGCCCATTCGAACGACACGGGACGCAGTTGCGTGAGGGTTGCCGTTGCGCTGCCTAACGACTGGATATTTGTTTTCGACGCAGCGTCGGAGTTCGTATAGACGTTGCGGGCGTACAGGTCGATGAAACCGCCGTTCTCCGTATCGTAGAGTACGAGTTTGTCGGAGTTGCTGGAAACGCGCGAATCTGCGGGGCCGAGGTCGAATTTAATCATTCGATTCCCGAATTTCCAGCAATGCGCCCAGCCCTCCCAGTTGGTCATATATCCGTTGTAACGCTCCATAGCGTTATAAACCAAATAGCCGTTCTGATACTTTAATTGCGCATGGCTATTAAATGCGATGAAACACAATACGATTAATGCTAATACTTTTTTCGTGGCCTTGAAATTTAAGTTGGTAGTGATTTTTGTGTGAGCAAACAAAGACGTTACTCACAGAGAGTTTTGGTTTAGTGGATTAGCTGTCAGACAAAAAGTTAGTTGCTGCTTCTGTCATCTATTCGTTTCCCCTTTCTTTGTCCTACATTCTATGTCATTCGATAAAAAAATCGCCTGCGAAAACATTTTTGTCTATTGACAGTTCAATCGTGTAAAATCCCGGTTCCAGTTCGGGGATTGGAATGATACTTTTTCCATTGAAAAGGTCGAAACGTTCACATGCAACCGTGCCAAAGTTGCCGGAAATTATCAACTGCCCCGTCTTGCTCTCTGCGCCCGATGCAATGACCTCTACTATACTCATAGAACTATCATAGAATACGAGCGGGATATTTTCCGATAGGCAGACGGGGCCGCCGCCGACTTTTACCTGTTTGACAATAACTGCCGTCTTGCCGCCGCCATAGACCGAATAAATACCTGCGAATAGCATAAACAAACCGACAATTACAGACATTGCGGGAGAGAACTTTTTCATAGGCTTAAATTTGAAAGTGAGTATGAGATATTCGTACATTTCAAAAGTAGAGCGATTGTTTCCGAAAACCAAGAAATCAGAGCCTCTAAAATTTTTCAACCGCAAAGTGATTTCGACTGAAAAACAAACAGTTACGCACACAAAAAAGCCCGAAAATTTTTCAGTTTTCGGGCTTTGCTTTAACGCATTTTAAATCAGCACATTAGCGGTAAATCTTTGATTTAAACAAGTCTGATTGCTAAAGTATTAGTTCTCTGGTATTTACGAAATAATATTGAGAATCGCATTTTTTGTTGTGATACTCGAAGCCATTATTTTCTTTTTCAAATGGAACTTCCGCATGTATATTGTTTTTAGCGTTTCATTGGTAATGACGCTTATTTGTTGCGGTGAAAATCCGGCATAGAGCAGGCAAAGCAATTCCACGAAACATGGCTTGATTTTCGGATATTCGGACTTGAAATTAGAAATCACATTATCGTATTGTTGATTCAGGGTATTCTCTAAATCCGACATTATCGTTTTATCCAAAATCTTTTCGGATAAAATGCCTTTGACTTTCTTGGTAAGAGCCGGGGAATTTTCAAACTCATAATAGGTCTTTGCAAGTTCTTTCAGGACTTGAAAGCGCGTATTAAGCAATTCACTAATTTTTGCGGCATCGGGTATTTGCAATTTGGTCTTATTCAGTTCTTCAATCAGCGTCAGATATTCCTCGATTCTTTGTTTCTGCATCTTATTTCTGCGGCGGAAGATATAAATAATGCCGCAGATCGCTATGACTGATACCAAAGCGATAATATAAATTACATTTTGTCTTACGCTGGAGCGGTAGCGTTCAAATTCCAAACGCTCGTTTTTATATCGCAGTTCGGTTTCTGCCGCAGAATTATTCATATAGCTTAAATGTATCGAATCACATAAAGCAAGACACTCCTTTTGCATCGAGTAGGCCGCTCGGTAATCTGCATTCATCGTATAGGTTTCGGCAAGGAGAATTTTAGCTGCCGCATCGTTTTCGCGCGGCCCACCAATATTGGCTGAAATCGCTGCGTTCAAATAATATTCGGCGCTGTCCGGTTTATTGATACGCAAATAATATTCTCCCAAAACACAGCAATCATTCGGCGATAAATCATCCGACAACTGGAGAAAACGACCTACATAATTGTAGGTTTCGTTGGTTACGCCTTTGTTCGAAAGAATCCCGATTAGACAACGCAGGCAGTACACCTGAAAATCCTCATACCCGAATTGTTCGGATAGATTCAATGCTTCCCGATAATCCCGGAGCGCGTTATCGTTCTCGTTCTCCATGTAGTAAACAGCGGCAATGGCAGTTTTAGCGCTGACTTGGTGTTTGGTCTTATTTGCGGCCTGATAGTTTTCGTAGGCTTCTTGGTAATAAAACAAAGCCCTTTGATAATTATTCTGCTTCAAATTCAGTTCTCCTAACACGAAGTTACACACTCCGATCAGGTAAGGATCATCTATTAGGTCCTGATACTCCAGCGCTTTAAGATACGATTCGGTTGCTTTCTGATAATTATTTGCGCTGTATTCCATGCGTCCCAGACAATACCAAGAAAGGAACTTTTGCCGATTCGTGCCTTTCCGCAGAAAATAGTTTACGGCAGGACGAAGCATCGAATCGGAATCTATGGTTTGCCCTGTTTTATCCAACGCCAGCGAATAAAGAAGCCCGTAATGCGCTTTTGTCGATTTTTTGCAAATACTGCCGGGAGCAATAGCTTGCAAGGAGCGTAACACGCTGTCCGGATAATCGTTAATTATTTCCTCCGTTCGATTCAGTTCTTCGGATATGTGTTTGCTTTCGGAACACGAATACAAGCATAGAAAGACACAAACATAAATAAATATTTTCATAATCAGCCCACAATAATATTACCCAATATACGAAAAAATAGCGATTCAACCTGCATTTGGTAAAGCTGACATGACATAATTCGTTACATTTGCTATGAGGACTAATTCGGGAGGATCATACAATTCAAAAGGGTCTGCGCATTGCGCGCAGGCCCTTTTCACTCTCTCTTACACTTAAAATCTTCAAAGAAAAAACTCCAAAAACAATCACCTCACAAAGATATGATGCCTACATCTTTGCTTCTGCACTTGACGTTATTCTTCTAACGAATTGAACAAACCTTTATATAACTTGAATCATTGCAAATATAGCTTTTCAGTTCTATAAATCAAATAATTAGCCATAATTATTATTTATCGGAAGCAACACACGGATCACCCATGCGAATAACATTTAATTTGCACCGATAACGATATAATTCATAATAATTTAACGGTCATTCTTCGTATTAGGGAGAAAAAAGAAAAACGCGGGGAACGGCTAAAAGGAATCAGGCACGGCAAAGAGCCACGAAACAGACAGCCGAACCCCGCGCCGTGATAGCACGAAGTTCGACCTGTCCCGCCTGTTTCTCAATCAAATTTTTGCCGTTTCGATTCCTTATTGAACAGGCCGCGAGTATGTGGGCGTACCCTTGTTGCAATGACAAAGGTAGCAAAATATCTTAAAAATGTGCGGGGAACAATCTGCGGCAGTCAGGTCGTGGAAAACCCGGAAACAGTCAGACCGAACCCCGCACAAACGATGCACGAAGTTCAGCCGTCCCGCCTGCTTCCCTTTCAAATTTCCACGTTTGACTGCCGGGAACAGGCTATGATGAATATTCGGGCGTACACCCTTATTGAATATTCGCCTACAAAGGTATAGATTTTTTCCGATTCCAGACATTATACCGTAGCCAATTATGGCGAACGAGGGCGAACGGCAGCCTACAACGTCGGGAATTGTCGCGTCTGACTTACTTTTGCCGCCGAAACCAAAAACTATATTTATGCAACAAGAAGATGATTTGAGGGCGCTGGCAAAGATTGTCGCCTTTATTCAGGCCGTCGGCATTATCTGTAATGCCTCCAACATTTATTGGTTCTGTTACGAATGACTGGCCGACAACGGCTGAACATTCGGGATTATAGACCGTATTCTGCGTGGATTCCAGCAGACGACGGGATTCTTTTCTTCACCCCTCTACTCAAAGCTGTTCGCCTTTCTGCTGCTCCTGATTGCCTGTCTGGGTTCACGGGGCATTAAGTCGCAGAAAATCGGCTGGCCGCATATTACCGCGGCAGCCCTCACGGGCTTTGTCCTCTATTTTTTCAACGGCTGGCTGCTGCGCATACATGCCTCGCTCGGTGTGCGCGTAGCGTGGTACGCCGCAACCTTGTTCGGGGGCTACCTGCTCATGCTTACAGCCGGAATATGGATGTGGCGACTTCTGCGGTACAACCTCTTGGACGATGTTTTCAACGACGAAAACGAATCCTTTATGCAGGAAACACGCCTGCTTTCGGACGAATATTCGGTGAACCTGCCGACGCTGTTCCGCTATCGGGGACAGAATTTTCACGGCTGGGTAAATATTGCCGTATTCCGCAGTTGCATAGTGGTCGGATCGCCCGGCAGCGGCAAGTCTTTCACGGTGATTAACAATTACATAAAGCAACTTATCGAAAAGGGATATAGTGCTTATTTCTATGATTTCAAATATCCGGACTTGAGTACGCTGGCTTACAATCACCTGCTGCGCTTCACACACAAATACGAAGTAAAGCCGCAGTTCTGCGTAATCAATTTCGACGATCCCCGCCATTCGCACCGCTGCAATCCTATTCATGCCGACTTTTTGACCGACATTGCGGATGCCTATGAAGCGGCCTATGTCATAATGATCGGCCTGAACCGCTCGTGGGCCACTCGGCAGGGCGATTTTTTCGTCGAATCGCCCGTCGTGCTGCTCACGGCGATTATCTGGTTTCTGCGCATCTATCAGGACGGGAAATATTGCACCTTTCCCCACGCAATCGAACTGCTGAACAAGAAATACGAAGAAGTGTTCACGATCCTTATGGCCCGGCCCGAACTGGAGAACTATTTGAGTGCGTTCGTCGATGCCTGGCAGGGCGGCGCACAGGAGCAGTTGCAGGGGCAAATCGCGTCCGCGAAGATCCCGCTGTCGCGGATTATCTCGCCCGCGCTTTATTGGGTCATGTCGGGCGACGATTTCACACTCGACCTGAATAACCCCAAAGCCCCGAAAATCCTTTGCGTGGGCAGCAACCCCGACCGCCAGAATATCTATTCGGCGGCATTGAGCCTTTACAACTCGCGCATCGTGAAAACAATAAACCGCAAGGGAAAACTCAAATGCGGCGTCGTGATCGACGAGTTGCCGACCATCTTCTTCAAAGGACTGGACAACCTTATCGCCACGGCCCGAAGCAACCGCGTAGCCATCTGTCTGGGTATGCAGGACTTTTCCCAGCTTACGCGCGATTACGGCGAACACGAAAGTAAAGTCATACAGAATATCGTAGGAAACGTTATTGCCGGGCAGGTCGTAGGCGACACGGCCCGCATCCTCTCCGAGCGCTTTGGAAAAATCGTGCAGCAGCGGCAGTCGCTCAATATCAGCCGCGAAGATAAATCCACGGGCATCAACACGCAGCTTGACAACGTGATTCCCGCGTCGAAAATCAGCAATCTTTCGCAGGGCGTGTTCGTCGGAGCCGTGGCCGACAACTTCGGGGACAATATTCCGCAGAAAATGTTTCACGCCCAGATCGTCGTCGATGTCGAAAAGGTCAAAGCCGAAGAAAAACAGTATCGTCCGATTCCCGTGCTTTCCGATTTCACCGACGAAAACGGCAAGGACCGAATGGCCGAGGTTATCGAAGCCAACTACTATCGCATAAAGCAGGAAGCGGCCCAGATCGTAGAGGACGAACTGCGACGCATAGCCGACGACCCGAAGCTGAAACACCTGTTTAAAGGCAACGAAACCGTAGCCAATTAGGGCGAACGAGGGCGAACGAGGGCGTAAAGAGTATCTTTTTGATGATGGCGGATATACATTCGCAGAGCAAACAGTTTCACATAATAACTTAAAATTCAAATTATGGCAGAAGAACAACAACAGTCGCCCGGTGCTGCGCAGCAGCCCAACGACAATTCACTCAATGAGCCGAGTATCGGCATGATGTACGACAAGGAGAAAGACCAGGCAAAGGTCTTTTCCCAGAACCCCGACGGGAGTATCGGCACGGTGGACCCGACCCCGGAAAATGAAAGCCTGTTTTTTGTCATGGACAAGAACATTCCGCTGAACTTCTACAAGAATTTGCAGAAGTATCACAACAACCCCACCATCAACATTTACGTTCTCCCGCGGCGTGCGCTCGGACGCATGAAAGATGCGCTGAAACGGTATTGGAAAAATACCACCCGCGACGACGTGAAGCTCTATTACAACTACAAGATACACCCGGACGGAAAATTCGAGTGCAAGATGAAAACCCGCGGCATCCCCGTTGCCGAAATGCCGTGGGACACGCTCAACCGCATGGGGTACAGCTACGGCGGGCTGGAAAAGATGAACTATCTCCAAAAGTTGCAGAATTACGAACAAACGGGGATGCACAAGCTCAAATACCATGACGATATAATCAACTATATCGGTGAGGGAAAAATCCGGCTCAAAAAGAGCGGCAACGGCTACAAAGTCGATGTGAAAAGCTATGCCCGGATTCTCGACGAGGGACTTTTCAATCAGAAATTTACCGATGCGGATATGAAGAACCTCGAAATGTACGGCAACCTCGGCCGCGTGCTGGAAACGTCCGAGGGGCCTCTGCTCGTGTCGCGGGACTTCGATACGCGGCAGTTGGATTACACGAACGCTGAAAATGCTTTTGTTCCCCGATACATCCGCGGAACGGAACTCACACAGGAGGACATCAACAGCTTCCGCCACGGTGAAGTGCGCGAAATAGCGATAGTAAACAGGGACGGCAGCGTAAACATCGTGCCCTACCAGTACAACGCGGTTTTCCGCAAACCTATGGAGGTATTGACCATTGAGCAGCGGAATGCGCTGGCAACCAAAGTGCGCGAGCAGCGCGACATGGAGCGTATCATTTCCTCGATGCCCGAAACCGCCGATGAACGGACCCAATACCCACAGACACCCAAGCAGTCGGCAGAACAGACCGCCGTGACCGCCGGACAGGTACAAGCACCCGCAGCCGCACCGGAGCAGAACCAGCAGGGACAGGCTCCCGCACCTGACCTTTTCGGAGCAGGCCAAACCACGCAAGGCAAAACCCCGGTGCAGGGCCAGACATCCCCGCAAGGTCAGAAACAGCCGGGAGCCGGGCAGAAATCACCGCGACCGGAGGTAGCGACACCCGCTCCCAAAGCACAGCGGAAAACAGGGCAACACGTTTAGCGCTATGGAAAGATTCGATGAATCGGCTATCGACTGGGTAGCCGCCGCCAAGCGCGGCATAAGTCGCCGGATGCTCAAAGAATACGGTTTTCTGGAATTGCTGCTGGAGGGCGGCACGACACCCGTAATTCCCTTGACGCTAACTCTCGCGGACGTGACTATAAAACTGGACGGCACGCTTCGACTGACCGAGGACTGCGACAAAAACGTGCGTTTCGAAGTCCTCGGTTACGGCTGGGAAGAATAACCCCCTAAATCCTAAAATATGCGAAAGTGATGATTTTCGCCCGGAGAGCGCCGAGGGTGCGGACCGGGACAGGACGATGCGGCCCTGCCGTAAACGACACACAAAACAACAAGTTTCTAATTACCAATAATTTACACACAAATTAACAACAAAACACTATGAAAAAGATTCTTTTCGCGGCCTTTGCCGCACTTTCGATGATCGCCTGCAACAAAGACGACGCAACGACTATCATTCCCGACATCGACCACACCCCCGACGGCGCAATCGTCGCCATGAGGTTCACCGACGAAACCCCGACCCGTGCGTTCTTCGCCGAAGCCGCGACCGCCGAAGCGTGGGAGAAATCCCTTTCCTCGCTCTCCGTGTACGTGTTCAACGCCAAAGGCGACCTTATCACCCTGCGCGACTTCACCGCTTCGGAACTCACGGCCCGCACCGCGACGTTCGCCCTGCCGCACGCCACAGCCGGAACGACCTGCGACTTCTACGCCGTAGCCAACATGTCCCTGTCGGGCGTCACCACGAAATCCGCGCTGCTGGCAAAGCTGGAAACATCCGCCGCAGACTATAACGGCACATTCGCCGAGGTGAGCGCCAAAGCCAAGCGCAGCGGCGGCTTCGTAATGACGGCCGGAGTGAGCAAGGCCATCGCCGAGGGCGGCACGACATCCATAGCCCTGACACTCAAACGCACCGTCGCCAAAATCGCCGTACAGACATCCATCGACCCGGTGTTCGCCAGTAAGTATTCCGGAACGCTGACCGTAACGGAAACGAAGCTGCTGCGCGCCGCCAGCCAGACGCCGATCATCGCCCCGGCCACACCGACGCCCGGAGCCATGACCTACACCCATACGCAGGCCCCGGCAACGGCATCCGGCAAGTATAACAACCTTTTCTACATCTTCGAAAACGGAGCTTTGGCCGAAGCGAGCCGCGTAGCGCTGGAGATCACCGCGACCTATGACGCCGACGGCAACGCCTCGACAACTGCCGACCGCATGGAGGTCGTTTACACCATTCCCCTCACAGGCAAGGCCGGGGGTGAAATCGCACGCAACGGCTACTACCGTGTAGCCGCCAACATCACGGGCCTCGTGGGACAGGATTGCCAAGTCAGCGTGTCGGTCGCCGAGTGGGAAAGCCCCGTTACGCAGTCGGTCGATCTGGGGGCATAAACAGTCAATCATTTTTATTAACCACCGCCCGCACCTTTCGGGGCGCGGGCGGTTTTAATCAATCGCAGATGAAGTATTTACTGTTCTTATTGGTCCCTCTTTCGGTGGTGTTCACAGGCTGTATTCACGATAAAACAACCGTGGATTCACCCATTCAGAACGTGTCCGTAGAGGTAGGCGTTACGGCCAAACCCGTAGATCGCATTACCCGCGTTACCGACGAAATGCAGATTAAAGACCTGAACGTGTATTTGTTCGGGAAATCCAATACTTTCAAACTCCATATTTACACGCAGTCGCCGCTCCTACTGTTCGAATGTCCCGTCGGAGAATACGACCTTTACATTGCCGCGAACCTCCATGCGG
>ERZ791753.1333-NODE-1333-length-16165-cov-7.833706_pt1 | contig 16165 bp, 20 predicted proteins | sample MGYA00509951_ERZ791753 | MGnify/ENA primary metagenome ERZ791753 (study PRJEB30046, sample SAMN00792026) | human gut metagenome | study: EMG produced TPA metagenomics assembly of the A metagenome-wide association study of gut microbiota in type 2... | reverse complement strand
CGCCGCCCGGCTGGTGTGCAGGTCCCCGGCGTACAGGCCCACGGACGCCCACCCCGGCGTGCTGAGCACCGGCAGAGCCGCCGTATTGCCGGTGAATACCACGTCCTGATAGGTGCCGTCTGCCAGGTTCACCCGCATGGTCTTGGTATCGTAAGCGGCCCACTCTGCATCCAGGTCCCACACCACCGTATAGTCGCTGTTGCCGCAGATCACGGTCCCCGTGCCTCCGGCCCGCTTGTCCCGAATTTTGATCTTGATTTCAGGCATTTGCATCATCTCCCTTCGGATACGCCCGCACGCGGCGGAAAAGTTGCCCCCGCTGTTGCCGTCTCCGTCTTAGTATGTGACGGGTGGTATATCGGCTATAGCACCCATCTTATTTCAAATAATACAGCTGAGTAACTTGATAACTAGTCTTACGCTGTTAATAGGCCACCACACCGTACCCCAGAATCTCATAGTATCCCACCGGGTATTGGTTCACCCGGCAGCTGTCGCCGGAGTTGCCCTCCACGGTGTAGATGATCCCGTCCTCGACCTTCCAGACAATGCCCACGTGGTCGGACTGCCCGTCCTGCGGGCCGGAGTGACCCTTGTTGTCCCAGTCGAAGAAGATAATCATGCCGGGCGCAGGCTCGATGGCGTTATCCGCCCATTGGCCACGGTCTCGGAACCACTGGACGCCGTTGACGCAACCTGCGAATTTGGGAATGACACCGGTGTCGATGTAGCCGCACTAGTCGGCGCACCAGGAAACAAAGCAGGCACACCATTCCACACGGCTGCCGAAGCCATACCATGACCAATAGGGCTCGCCGCCTACGTTGCCTACCTGCGTCAGCGCCACCTGCACGATCTGGTCGTCTGCACCGTACACGCCGTAGAGCACAGCCGCCCACATTCCGGAGGTGCCTTCCTCCAGCAGGGCATCCAGATGCTCCAGCTGCCGTTCTCCGAAGCCGTATTCCGCTGCCATCTCCGTTGCCGTTTTGTGACTGACCACAATGTGCAGTGTGGTCTTGGTCTCCGTGACGGTCTCCTCCAGAATGTTGCCGTGGCCGTCGTCGCTTTCGATGATGGTCGTCACGCTTTCCGTGGTGGTGGAGTGGGAGATGGTGTTCATCGCCCAGAAAATATCCCGCAGAATCTGCTCCTTTTCCGGTGTGACCGTGGCCACCTCCTGCGGGTTATCCGGATCGGAGGTAACCTTCACTGCATAGACCGACAACACCTCCGGCCAGACGGCCCGGGAACCGGACATCACCAACGTGTCGTAGACTACAGAGCCTTTGATATCGTCCAGCTGCGCCTGATACTCCTGATTGATCTCCTGCACCACCGTCCGCATGGGCTTGTCGCTGCCGGTATCCTCGCTGGAAAAGAAGATGCCGAAGCATGCCACCACTGCGGCGATCAGGCAGATGATCACAATGACGATCAGCGCCACCCAGCCGCCTGCGGCGATGGCGGCCACCAGTGCCTTGATGCCTTTGGATTTCTCCCGGGTCTTGATTTCCGCCATCAGTCCACCTTCTTTGCCACCACCACGAAACGGCCGTTTTTGTAGGTGTATTCGCAGGTGGAGAGGGTCAGCAGCGTATCGCCGTATTCCACTTCCATGTCCGTATCGTACAGCGCCCGGGCCCGGACATTCTCCAGAAATTCGGCAAATTCCGCTTCATCCATGTTGGTGTACTCGTTGTACCGGAAGGTGTCCCGGTTGGTGTTGAACCGGAAGGCAGCCACCACCTCATATTCGCCGGAGCCGGATAGGGTGTCAAAGCGGATAGTCTTGTGCCCCTCATAGAAGCCCCTGTCCGCATAGCCGCAGAGGTCAGCGAACATAGTGCCGTCGTTCATATGGTGACCGTAGATAACGATGTTGTTGCTGAGCCCCGGCGCACAGCCCTCGTCGATGTAGGGCACGCCATAGTTGCTGTATGCCTTGTCAAAGCCGTGCTTCAGGTAGTAATCCGGGTTATCCGGCGTCTGCATGACGGGTTTCCTTGACCTTCACCAGATAGTCCAGCGCGTTCCGCCCGCCGATGCCCCGGGAGAACCAATGCCATTTCCCGTTGAAAATTTTCAGGCTGTCATGCTCCCGGGTGCAGTAGGTACTGCCGGAGACGCGGACCAGCTCGCCCGGCTCATAGGCCTGCAGATAATTCAGCAGATCGATCTGCCGGGCAGCCTCAATGGCTTCTGCGTCTACATAGGGCATCAGCGCACCTCCTTTTCCGGCTGCATCAGCTTATCAGCACGGCCCTCAATGCAGTCCCGGAGGGTCTCCATGTAGCCCAACTCCAGCTTTTCAAAATCCCGCAGGACGTCGGCAACGGGGCACGGGGATTTCATCAGGGCCTGGCACTGCTCGGGCTGCAGTTCCAGATCCTCCATGGCAAATAAAATATCCTGCCGCACGGCGTACTCATAAGCGTGCTGCAGGATCTCATCCGGCGGAAGGGTCAGCAGCCAGTCCCGGTAGCTGTCCTGTTCCGCCTCCATCTTGTGGTAGCTGGCAGTATTCAGTTCTTCAGGTGTCATTGTTCCTCTCTTTCTCTCATCCCGGCTGCACCAGACGCTTGAACTTCAGCGGACATTCCGCAATGTAGCGAGTGATCAGCCGACTCTCGGCCTTGGTTTCGGGATAAGCGGTAATGGTGATGGTTTTGGTGTTCCAGTCCAGCGTATAGGTGTCGGCAGCCACATTGGTGATGTGGTACTCCGCCAGGAAATCCAGGAAGGCCTGCATGGCCTCCAGATTATCCGACATGATGACATTCACATAGGTTCTGTCCTTGCTGAGCTGATCGCTCACAAGGCAGGCCAGCGAGCAGCCCACGCCGCCCGCGATGGCGACTACCAGCAGTGCCAGCATACTGTCCGCCGACACGATACGCTTGGTGATCCAGAAATAAATGAAGTCGGACAGGATCACGGCGATACCCGCCAGAACCCACCGACTTCTCTGGATCAGTATGGTTTTTGTAGTGGAAAGGGCGTTGTCCAGCACCTTGGCCAGAAACAGCGCACCGAGATAGAGCATAGGCTTGCCTCCTTTGATTTTTGTATTTGAACGGGCAAAGGCTGAACTTGCTTTTTCGTGCGGATCCGTATCTCATGAACTTGCTTTTTCGTGCAAATTAAACTCCTACGAACTTGCTTTTTTGTGTTCCCCGTGTTATACTTGGCATATAAATAGGGTAAGCTATCTGCATAAGGAGTGAGAAGATGCTGAAACGAAAAATATACGATGAACTCGTAGCGTGGAAAAGCAGCAGCAACGGAACAACCGCCATGATGATCGATGGCGCACGCCGTGTCGGCAAAAGTTATATTGCCGAAGCGTTTGCAAAGGCTGAATACAAAAGCTATATCCTGATCGATTTTGGACGAGCTCCCACAGACGTACTGGATCTATTCGCCAACGATAGCTCTGATCTTGATCTATTCTTCGCAAAACTCGCAGCCTTTTATGCAACGCCTCTCCACAGAAGGGAATCGCTGATCATTTTTGATGAAGTTCAACAATATCCGAGAGCACGCCAGCTTATCAAATATCTTGTAGCGGATGGCCGGTTTGATTACCTTGAAACAGGATCGCTGATTCGGCTGAAAAAGAATGTCCAAGATATCATTATTCCTTCGGAAGAGGATCACATTGAGATGTTTCCGCTGGATTTTGAGGAATTTCTCTGGGCAATGGGAGACGAGGCCACATATCCACTGATTCGGCATTGTTTTGAAGCAAAGCAACCCCTTGGCGCAGCACTTCACCGGAAGATCATGAATGACTTTCGTCAATACATTCTGGTTGGGGGGATGCCTCAGTCCGTTCTTGCTTACATGAATGGCAAGGACTTCGAGGCATCCGATGTTGCCAAACGCAGGATTCTGAAGCTGTATCATGAGGATGTGGCAAAATTTGCAGAGGGATATGAAGATAAAGTGTTTGCCGTATTCGATGGCATTCCGGGTCAGCTTTCAAAAAAAGAAAAGAAATACAAGCTTTCGTCTCTCGGAAAGCAGGCTCGTTTTCGCACTTATGAGGATTCATTTGTGTGGCTGAACGAAGCCATGATCGTAAATACCTGCTTCAATGCAACGGATCCTCATGTTGGGCTTGCGCTGAGTGCTGATAACGCCACGCAGAAGTGTTATATGGCAGATACCGGATTACTTGTAACGCACACTTTCCAGGATAAAAAATACACAGACAATGAACTTTATCGTGCAATTCTCTTCGATAAACTTAATATCAACGAAGGAATGCTGATGGAAAACATTGTTGCACAGATGCTTCGCCATAGCCGTTCGCGCCTGTACTTTTATTCCCGTTCCGACAGCCAGAACCGGGAAAACCACATGGAAATCGACTTTCTAATTACCGAAGGGAAAAAGATTGCTCCGGTAGAAGTTAAATCCGGCAATTATCGCTCCCATTCCTCTTTAGATAAATTTCGAAAGCACTTCTCATCTGTAATTGGCAATTCCTATATTCTCTACACCAAAGATGTTATGATCAAAGACGGCATCATTCATCTGCCTCTTTACATGGCAGAATTGTTATGATGTGAAGGGGCCTTGTAAATTTTTGCAAGGCTCCTTCCGCATATAACGAGTTGCTTTTGCACCTTCTGAATTACCTTGCCAGCCTCAGAATCAGTTCCTCTACATCCTCCGTAGACTTTCCGGCATTCAGCAGCTTATTGCGCCAGCGGAGAAGGATGCTGCGGGCATAGCGGGCTTCCGCGGCGTCAGGGTCAGGACAACTTTGTCACGCTTACGAAAGAACATAGCGGGCACCTCCGTTTTTTCTCCAGTGTAGCCGGAGGGAACGGCGGCGTCAACTGTGCGAATCAGCGTTCCCGATCCCGTTCCTTTTGCTTCACCTCCAGCACGGACCCGCAGGCCTGTTCATACTCCTTGTCGGTGATGAGCCCGGCCTTGTAGTCCATATAGGTGGCTGCCGCCTGTGCGTCCTTGATGGCACGGATCAGGGTCTCGGGCTTGTCCCGGATGGACTGGATCCAGGCCTGAACGTAGGCCTTGTGATTGTCGATGTGCTGGGGCGTGGCCGTTACGTCCAGATCCACACCCATGAAGCAGGAACACATCATTCCGGTATGGAACTGGCAAAGATGTTTTCTCTCAACGAAACCTTGACCAACAGACTGGGTGCCGCTGTTTTAATGCCGCCTTTCCTGGTGGGCCGAGCGTTGAAAAAGTATAACAACGGGCAGCCGATCGTCTACTATACCGAAGGCGTCTTTGCGCCGGATACAAAGATTAGGCTTCAGTCCATGTCAGATGCGCTTGGCGTATCTTATTCGGCACTTATCAACCGGCTCAGAGAACTGAGGCTGCTGGAATGCAGACCGATCGAAGAATATATTGACCGCTCTCTTTTCCCGGAGGGATCAATATGATTCAGTATGACGCGCGTTTCGGTACCCCCAGCGACGAGGTGCTCCGAAAATTGGAACTGTCACGCATGGAAGTAGAATCCATGGAAAAGCGGAATCTTAACTGTCCCATCTGCGGCTTTCGCATCCTTGGTGTGTATGCTGACCGAAACGGTCATGCGGAAGTGAAATGCCGCAAATGCAAGTTTGAAGGTCCCATCAACCTGGCCTACTTCAGAAGGCAGTATCGGCACCATAGGTGTATCCGCTTCGATAAACGCAAGCGGAACGTCACCAGATAACCTATAACTGAATATCTGAAAACAATACGATTTCTAATCGTGCAAGCGGAGCAGGACCCGTAAAGGGCTGAAAAACTTCCAAGCGCCGTACGAAGCCGGATTGAGACAAATTACAGGATCATTGTATCCTGATGTCTCTTTCCGATTTCTGCGGCGCTTTTTTGCACGGTTTTGCTTCGTACTGCGTTAGAAGGTCTTTTCTCAAAGCTCGCGCTTGGGAAAGGACCTTTATGTTTTGTGCCTGGCTTTGCTACATAGGCCGATATCCGTAGCTCCGAAATTTGGATTTCAACCAACAAACCAAATTTCAAAATAAGGAGCTACGAATCATGAAGAAGGAATTCTGGATCAAGAAAGATCGAACCAAGGACGAACCGGATAATTGGGAAAAGATGAGCAGCTATGAATTTGCTCGTTTTATGGAAACGGCAGATGGAAAGTCCCGCAAGGAGAATATCGCTAGGGTTCCCGGCGGCGAGTCCGGCGAACCGATCATCTATATGGAAGTTGACAGTCAAACCGCAAAAGAGTGGAAGCGTGAAAACAACAGGGCCTGTTATCTACAGAAAACCATGAATGCATTGGGCATCGAGGTGATCTCCTACAATGTTTCTCCTAACACTGAGGATTGGGAAGTAAATGGAGAGGCCTTGCTGGAGGACCCTGATTGCCATGTGGAGGACGATGTCCTTCGCAGCATTCTCACGGAGAATATGCTCGATGCAATGTGCCATTTGTCGGAGATTGAGCAGAAAGTAATCACCCATCTGTATTTATCAGATGAGCCTATGACCGAGCACGAGTTTGAAAAGGCTTTTGGTGTCAAGAGGTGTACGGTCCACTATTACAAAGTAAGTGCGTTAGAGAAGCTCAGAAAAATGCTGAGTGAAAATGTTTAAGGCAGTTACTAACAATTCACGGAAAAATTCAGCAACTGGTTAGTAGAAGGACTATTTTCATTATAGAACAGGAGAACACAATAAAGAAAACAGGTTCTATCTGTCTACATAGCAGCCGGAACACACGCATAGATTGAAGCAGGAAACGCTCCGGAAAGGAGGGCAGCCATGGAAGTATTTCTGATCTTCCCGAAATCAAAGCAGGCTCGGCAGGAGCTTGGGCAGGAGTTGGCGAAGTTCCAGTCCGAGCAGGCGCTGAAATCCATCCAGAAGCTGCCCTGCTCCACGGAGCAGAAGCTGGAGCTGGTAGACGCCGCCGTGAAGCATCTGAAAGCGCAGCAATAATACATAGCAAACGGGCAGACCAGCCTCAACAGCCGGTCTGCTCGTTTACTGCTATGGTTATGTCTGCTTGAAATCCCTCTCCCATGTGGATTTGAAAATCTGCTTCCGATTCTGCTCCCACTGTTTCAGGTTGCCGAGGCTGACGCCCAGCTTGTCCGCATATTCTCTCTGCGTCAGACCGGGTTTCGTTCGGATCGCCTTGATCTGATCCCCCTGACCGTTTCGCAGAAACAGATTATAGTCATCCAGCAGCGTTTCCACCGGCACCTCAAAAAGCCGCGCGATCCGTTCTATATGTTCCGGCGGGTAGAAATCTTTCCCGGATTCCTCATAGTGAACATACGTGCTTCGGTCAATCCCGGCACAGTCAGCTACGTCTCTCTGCCGCAGGCCTTTCTGATATCGCAGCCAGCGGAGCTTGTCCGCCGTTTCGGCGATTTCCGAGAAGTCCGAGAACTGCAAATTGAACTTTTCTGCGTCCTGAAGTTTGTGCGGTAGCACCACCGGAAATTGCAGGATTTGCAGCGGGGCCACTTTTACTGAACCTGATATATTGGAAATCAGAATGTAGCAGCGGACTTCCACTTGCGCCAGCAGACGCCATTTTGCCTCAAAAGGTGTCCGTTCCGCCACCTGCAAGGGCGTTTCTTCCGTTAGGTTAGTATAGCATTTTCAATACACCTGGACGCATAGGTTGCCAGGCGGATTTTTTTGTCCGGCCGGAAGGTGTTCACGGCCTTGATCAGGCCGATGGTGCCGATGGAGATCAGATCCTCCTGGTTGGCAGCCTGGGTGTAGTACTTTTTGATGATATGGGCCACCAGGCGGAGATTGTGCTCCACCAGGCGGTTGCGGGCAGACAGGTCTCCCCTGCCCCACTGCTCCAGGCACTCCCGCTCCTCCTGTCGGGACAAAGGACGGGGAAACGACCCGGGATTTCCGGACAGGTGCAGCGTCAGAAACAAGCTGTTGGACAGCAGCAGCAAAGCCGCCGATAACATAAACCATCCCTCCTTCACGGCAATCCTATGCCCAGGAGGGATGGTCCTATGTACCCGCGGCATACACTGCGTTTGAACCGGCGGTTCTCCGGCTCCCACCGGTATACGCAGCAGCTTACACGTCCTCGGGCTTGGAAATGGCCGCAGAGGGCGTTTTTTCATTTTGTTCATCAGAGGAAAGAATGCGCACCTCCAGACCGGTAATATAATTATCCGGGTGTCCCTCGCAGCACTGATCCACGATGTTGGGGGTGATAACACAGTCATCCACCGGCAGCTTCCGGCGGCGGGCTTCGTCAAACAGGCGGTCGATGGAGTCCTGAATGGTGAGATACGGCCCATAGTGATAGCCGCAGAGATAGTCCCCGGCGGGGATATAGGAAACGGGCTGGTCGGCCATCAGGTCCGGCAGGCGGCGGGCCTCGGCGGGAGTATCTTCATAGAGGTAGGCGCCGAACCATTTCCGCTGTCCCTGATAAAAGCCCACGGTGGGATAGAAGTAAAACAGCTCATGGGTAAAGAGGTTGATTTCCTCGCCGATGTGCAGAAAGGCCCGGCGCGGGAAGGAGCGGACATAGAATTTATCCCGTTGGCTGGCGGCCTGCTCCCGCTCGATAAACTCCACCTTCTGCTGGATGATCTGGATGGTGGCATTCAGCTCGTCGCATTGACGGCGCAGCTGCTGCGCCTGCTGGGAGAGCATTTGCAGGTTATCACGCAGGCCGTTGCTGTGGAGAAAGGCCTTGATCTGGGCAAGAGAGTAGTCCAGCCGCCGCAGATACCGGATCGTGGCCAGCGGATAGACCTGGTCGAAGTGGTAAAAGCGGCGGTTATTTTCGCTGTTGCGCACCTGCGGCACCAGCAGGCCCTTGGCGTCATAATGGCGCAGCAGCTGGACATCCATGTTGAAAATGTCGGCAAGCTCCCCGATGGTCAAAAATTCTTTCATAAAAAACCTCCCATTTTTCCGGGGTATAACAGCAGGATTTTGTGAGAACACCAGAAAATCCGGAAAAATCAAAATTAGGGCTTGAACCTATAACCGTTATAGGTTGTAGGGTGAGTATATCATTTTTGAAGCAGCTTGACAAGTATCTGGATGGAGGGATCTCATGCAAACCTATTTGAAGAATGGCTACATCGTCTCCATGGATCAGCAGGACACCGTTTTTGACGGCGGCGGCGTGCTGGTGGAGGATGACCGCATTACGGCGGTCGGTAAGGTTGACCCCAGGCTGGTGAAGCCCGACGCGGAGGTCATTGACCTGCAGGGCAAGTATGTGCTGCCCGGGTTTGTGAATACCCATGTGCACACCTCCCAGCAGATTTCCCGGGGCGTAGGCGATGATGTGGATTTCATCTGCTGGCTCCACGACCGGATGTGGCCCTTTGAGAGCAGCATGACGGAGGAGGACTCCTATGTGTCCACGCTGATGACCAGCCTGGAGCTGATCCGCTCCGGCGTAACCTCCTTTGCTGAGCCCGGCGGACAGTTCGTCTCCGGCATGGCCCGGGGTACGGCGGAGTCCGGCCTGCGCGGCAAGCTGGCCAAATCCGTGATGGACTGCGGCGACGGCCTGCCGGAGATCTGGCAGCGCACCATGAAGCAGGAGCTGGAGCAGCAGGTGGCGGACCTGGAGAAATTCCACAACACCGCCGATGGAAGGGTGCAGGTATGGTTCGGCCTGCGCACCATTTTCAACAACACCGATGAGCTGTGCATCCGCACCAAAGAACTGGCGGACAAATACGGCGTCGGCATCCACATGCATGTGGCCGAGGCTAAGGAGGAGAAGGAATATACCTATGCCCGCTGGGGCGAGGGCACGGTGAAGCATCTGGAGCGGCTGGGCGTGCTGGATAAGAATTTGCTGGCCGTTCACACAGTATGGCTGACGGATGAGGAGCTGGAGTTGTTCAAGAAGCGGGAAGTGAAGATTTCCCACAACCCGGCTTCCGCCATGCGCGTGCTGGGCTTTGCGCGAATCCCGAAGATGCTGGCGATGGGGCTGCGGCCCTCCATTGGGACAGACGGTGCGTCCTCCTCCAATCACATGGACATGGTGGACGAGATGTGGCTGACCAGCCTGATCCACAAGGGCTGGCGTCTGGACCCCACGGTGGTTCCCTCGCAGGATATTCTGCGGATGGCCACCAAGTGGGGCGCCCGCGCACTGCTGGACGAGGACCTGTACGGCAGTCTGGAATGCGGCAAGAAGGCGGACCTGATCGTCATTGACCCCCACGGTCCGTCGATGATGCCGGTGAACGACAAAATCGCCGCCCTGGTAACGGCCATGCATTCGACCAATATCCAATCCACCATGTGCGACGGCAAGTGGCTTATGCGGGACCGGAAGATCCTGACCCTGGACGAGGAGGCCATCCTGAAGGAGGCCTGCGACCGGGCCAAGGCCATCTATAAGCGGGCGGGCATTGAGCTGCCGGACCGCTTCCCGGTGGTGAAGGTTTAAAGGGGTTTCAACGGTGCGGGGCACCAGAACATAGAAGCAGCAAGCGGAATTATGCGTTTAGTATGGAGGTACAGCATGAATCAGAAATTACTGTCCGTTGCGAAGGGTGAGACTCCGGCCGATCTGGTGATCCGGAACGGCAAGGTGGTCAATGTCTATTCCGGTGAGATCTATGACGGCGGCGTGGCCATCTGCGGCGACACCATCGCTGCCGTGGGCGATGTGGAATACTGCATCGGCGAGGGCACCCGGGTGGTGGACGCGGAGGGAAAGTATCTGACCCCCGGCTTCCTGGACGGACATATCCATCCGGAAAGCTCCTCGCTGGCCATCCGGCCCTTTGCCGAGGCGGTGCTGGCACACGGCACCACCGGCATTATGACGGACCTGCACGAGGTGGGCGTGGTGTCCGGGCTGGAGGGCATCGAGGCCATCCTGAAGGAGGCCGAGGCCACAGACCTGAAAATTTATTTCGTGGTGCCGTCCCACGTGCCGTTTTCCCCCAATCTGGAGACCAGCGGCGGGCGCTTTAATCCGGAGATCATCCGCAAGGCCCTGAAGCGTCCGGACGCGGTGGGCCTGTCCGAGTGTGTCGGCCCTTATATCACAGCCGGGTTCCCCGATCTGCTGGAGTCCTTTGACACCACGCTGTCCATGCCCGGCAAGACCCTGCAGGGCCATCTGCCGGATATGTACGGCCCGGCCATGAGCGCCTGCATTGCCGCCGGTGTGTCCACCGACCATGAGTCCTTCTGCGAAAAGGATGTGTTTGAGCGGCTGCGCAACGGCTGCCACCTGATGATGCGCGAGGGCAGCGCCGCCCGGAATATGCCGGTGCTGCTGAAGACCGTGATGGAAAATCATCTGGACACCGCCATGGTCAGCATCGTCACCGACGACCTGCACACGGTGGACCTGCAGGAGCGGGGCCATCTGGACGACTCGCTGCGCACGGCCCTGGGCATGGGTCTGGACTTTGTCAAGGCCATTCAGATGGTCACCGTCAACTGCGCGCGGGCTTTCAATCTGGACCGGGAAATCGGCGGACTGGCACCCGGACGTCGGGCAGACGTCAACATCACCACCGGCCCGGAGGATTTCCGCGTGCTGACCACCTTCGCCGGCGGCCGCCAGATCACAGACAACGGCAAGCTGCTAGTGCACTATGAGACGGCAGAGCATGAGCCCTGTGTGCTGAACACCATGCACCTGAAAAACCCCATCACGGCGGACAGCTTCAAGATCCATGCCCCCGCAGGCGCCAAGAAGGTGAAGGCCCTGGTGATGGATACGCTGCCCTACATGCCCTTCACCAATCGCCGGGACGTGGAGCTGCCGGTTGTGGACGGCGTGGTGCAGTGCGATGTGGAGCAGGATGTGCTGTATATTGCCCAGGTAGAGCGTCACGGCAAGAACGGCAATGTGGGCAAGGCCTTTATGGGCGGCTTCCACATCCGGGGCGGCGCCATGGCCTCCTCCGTGGGTCACGACAACCACAACATCATTGTCATGGGCGACAGCTTCGAGGACATGGCACTGGCGGTGAACCGCTGCGTGGAGCTGGGCGGCGGACAGGTGATCGTCCGCAATGGAAAAGTGGCCGCCGAGGTGGCATATCCCATCTGCGGTCTGCTGAGCGACCTGCCTCTGGATGAGCTGGCGGAGAAGAAGAAGGAACTGAACCGGGTGGCCCATGAAATGGGCACGGAAATCGCCATTCCCTTCATGTTCCTCAGCTTTATCTGTCTGGCGGCGATCCCTGCTTACGCCATCACCGACTGCGGATTCATTGATGTGGTGCAGCAGAAGGTCATCGACCCCATTCTGGAGGTCGTGGAATAAAACCGAATCCCCCAAAACCCAACTTGCAAAAGAGCACAGAGAGGAGCAACATGAAAAACGATTTTTTTAAGCTGAAGGATCACGGTACCACCGTCCGGCGGGAAGTGCTGGCGGGTATCACCACCTTTATGACCATGGCCTATGTGCTGGCAGTGCAGCCCTCCGCCATCTGCGGCTTCGGCCCCGATCCCTACATCACGGATATAAACGGCGTTGTGATCAGCAAGTCAGCGCTGCTGGTGATGTGCGCACTGGTCAGCGGCATCATCACCCTGTTTATGGGCCTGTATGCCAATCTGCCGCTGGCGCTGTCCACCGCCATGGGCAGCAACTTCATTCTCGGCGGGCTGGTCAACAGCGGCACGGTGTCCTTTGGTTGGGCCATGGCGCTTCTGCTGTGCTCCGGCATTCTGTTTATCCTGGTAACGGTGCTGGGCGTGCGGAAAATGGTGGTGGATCTGCTGCCGAAGAACCTGAAGATCGCCATACCAACCGCTGTGGGCTTCTTCATTGCCTATCTGGGCTTTAAGAACACCGGCCTTGCCGCCTTCAGCGACAGCGGTCTGGCCTTGGGTGATTTTACCCAGCCCGCGGTGCTGCTGGCCCTGATCACCATGGCGGTGATGGGCGTGCTGACGGCCTATAAGGTGCGCGGCGCGATTCTGATCGGCATCATTGTCGGCACCGTCATCAGCATCCCCATGGGCGTGTCCACGCTGCCCACCACGCTGGTGTCCCTGCCGGATATGAGCGAAATCGGCAACCTGGTGCTGTGCTACGACTTCAAGTCCGTGCTGGCAGACATCCCCGGCGCGCTGGTGTGGATCTTCATCCTGTTCACCAGCGACTTCTTTGCCACCTTCGGTGCGCTGATCGCCGTGGGCGCCCAGACCAATATGCTGGACGAGGACGGCAACTTCCCCCAGATCGAAAAGCCCTTCCTGGTGGATGCCGTTGGCACGGTGGTGGGCTCCGGCACCGGATGCACCACTATCTCCACCTTCATTGAATCCACCATCGGCGTGGAAGCAGGCGGCCGCACGGGTTTGACGGCGATCGTCAGCGGCGGGCTGTTCCTGGTGTGCATCTTCCTGTCCCCGCTGTTTCTGATGATCCCCACTGCCGTGACCGGCGTGGCGCTGATCTTCGTGGGCTTCTCCATGCTGTCGGGCTTTACGAAGCTGGACTTCTCCGACTTCAAGAGCTGCTTCGGTCCCTTCGTGATGATCCTGTTCGGCACCTTCACCGGCGACATCGCCGCGGCAATCTGCCTGGGCGTGCTGACGGACGTGCTGATCAAGGTGCTGACGGGCGATGCAAAGAAGGTCCACCCGGTGCTGTATGTGCTGTGCATCCCGCTGGTGCTGTACTTCATCGTGTAAATAATCGGATAACAAGGCTCCCGGCGTACCGGGATGAATAGTCCGGATTGTGCAGAATGGCGCAGCTTACGCTGCGCCATTCTGATTTTTTGCCGCGCTTGAGTCGGCCGATCAAAGCGGTTCTTTTTCGTCCGGCTGCCGCCGGTACACGCAGCAACCCTCCGCCATGCCGCAGAAGCGGAAGCCGGACTTTTCCGCGATGTGCCGGGTCACCGTCTGCTCCGGGACGCACTCAATGACCACGCCCCGACCCTGACGCCGGGCGCGGTCCGTCAGCAGCCGGGTCAGCTCCCCGGCGTATCCCCGGCCCCAGCGGCTGCGGTCCAGGACCCAGCCCAGCTCCATGGACACATCGTCATAGGGGTGCCAGACCCCGCAAAGCCGCCGTCATCCCCCGCCAGGATCAGCGGCTCCGGCGTCAGCCCCGCCCGTTCCAGAAAGGCCCGGGTCTGCTCCCGGGAAAAGGGCGGCTCCAGATACCGCATGACCTCCGGGTCCGACAGCAGCCGGTGCAGAGGCTCCAGGTCCGCCTCCGTCATTCGGCGGGCCCGCAGTCCGGCAGACTTACGCTCCATGCCCGCCTCCCTTACCGCAGCCAATCCGGCAGGGAGTGGCTCTGGACGCTGCTGACCATGCCCATGGCGGCAAACAGGGTCACGATGGACGAGCCGCCATAGCTGAAAAACGGCAGCGTCAGGCCGATCACTGGCAGCACAAACAGGCACATACCCACGTTACTGATGGTCTGGAAGATCAGCACCGCTGCCACCCCCACGCAGACGTAGGACTCCGTGGTGTTCCGGGCCTTCCGCGCCACCATCAGGCACCGCACGATGATGGCCGCCAGCAGCAGCAGCACCGCCAGGCACCCCAGCATCCCCAGTTCCTCGCCGATGGCGGAGAAGATGAAGTCCGTGTACCGGAACGGCAGACTGCCGGAGTATTCGCCCTGGGTCTGTATCCCATGGAACAGCCCCTGGCCGGTGAGCTTGCCGCCGCCCAGGGCCAGCAGGCTCCGGGTCTGCTGCCATCCGGCCCCCAGGGGATCCAGGTCGTGGTCAAACACCACCATGAACCGCTCCTTCATATAGTCCGGGATCTTGTCCAGCTCCCACAGCAGGTAAAACGCCGCGCCGCCGCCCAGCAGGGCGATGATGAACCACCGGGCCGCCACTCCGGCCACAAAGGCCATGGCCGCGAAGATGAATACATACACCAGGGCACTGCCCATGTCCGATGAGATGACGTAGTAAAGCCCCACCATCAGCAGCACATGCCCTGCCAGAAACGCAATGGAACGCAGGGATTTCAGCCCCCAGTTCTCCTTGACCCACACCAGCTGCCGGCTGAGCACCAGGATGAACGTCAGCTTCACGATCTCCGCCGGCTGGATGTTGGCCGGAAAGCCCTGGATCCCCAGCCAGGCCCGGTTGCCGTTGTTCTCGATGCCCAGCGGCGTTTTCAGCAGCAGGAACATGACGATGCCGAAGCCCAGCAGCCATTTCCAGCGCTTGGCGGCCTCGGTCAGGTCGATCTGGGACATGAGAAAATAGATGCCCACTCCCAGCACAATGGCGCAGGCCTGGACGATGACCATCTTCCAAGAATTCAGAAAGTTCGTGGCGCTGGCGATCATCACCAGCCCGAACAGGGCCGCGCCGCAGCAAAGACACAGCAAAAGCCAGTCGGCCTGCCGCAAAATATCGAAAATGCTATCCTTGATTCGTTTCAGCATGAAAGGCTCCTCTTGTAAAACCGGTTGCATGGAACATGATATCAATCTAGTATAGCATACGAAACTTTTTCTGTAAACCGAATTTTCTCTTTTCAAGCGGGAATTCCTGTGATATAATCAGTTGATTTTACGGAGAGGAGGCCACCTATGGAGTATATCACCCACAGTCCCGCGGAAACGGAGGAGCTGGGCTGCCGTTTGGGACGGACCCTGGGCCCCGGTGCGGTGGTGGCCTACTTCGGCGGCCTGGGGATGGGCAAAACCGCCTTCACCCGGGGCCTGGCCCGGGGCCTTGGCTGCCGGGGCCGGGTCACCAGCCCCACCTTCACCATCGTCAACGAATACGACGGCCCCACGCCCCTGTTCCACTTCGACATGTACCGCCTGGCGGACGCCGACGCCCTGTTCGACATCGGCTGGGAGGACTATCTGGACCGGGGCGGCGTGTGCGCCGTGGAGTGGAGCGAAAACGTCCGGGAGGCCCTGCCGCCGGACGCCGTTACCGTCACCATCGCCCGCTGTCCGGAAAACGACAGCTGGCGCAGCATTACCATTGAAGGAGGGGAGCCGCTTTGAAAATACTTGCCATCGAGACCTCGGCCAAAAGCGTCTCCGCCGCCGTGGTGGAAAACGGCGTTCCCCTGGCCAGCGCCTATCAGAATATGGGCCTGACCCACAGCCGCACCCTGATGCCCCTGGTGGACGGTATGCTGTCCGCCGCCGGGCTGCGGGTCCAGGATATGGACCTGCTGGCGGCCGCCAACGGGCCGGGCAGCTTCA
>ERZ791753.1329-NODE-1329-length-16222-cov-11.241108_pt1 | contig 16222 bp, 21 predicted proteins | sample MGYA00509951_ERZ791753 | MGnify/ENA primary metagenome ERZ791753 (study PRJEB30046, sample SAMN00792026) | human gut metagenome | study: EMG produced TPA metagenomics assembly of the A metagenome-wide association study of gut microbiota in type 2... | reverse complement strand
GATCATCGCCCCGTTTGCCGAAAATTTTAGAACAACCACCATAACACTTTAGCACATTAAAGTGTTAAACTTCACCGCGTTAAAGTAGTAACGTGTGAAGATGTTAAGAAATTATGACGCGACTATTAACAGCATATGAATTAAAAAGAATCAATAAAAACAGGGTAACACATTAAAAAATATCAGTAGACAAAAAATCAAACCATGGTACTATATACATGTAACAAAGATAAGAACATAGCACAAAGCAAAGAAAGTGAGGATTGAATAATGGAAGCTGGACAGAAACAAGAAAAGGTAAGATTGATTGAAGAAGCCGGGGAATGCTTAAAATGTGGGCGTACTATAAGAGAGTGTAAAAACGACAGGTTAAAAAAGATGATGGAGAAGATTGCCGCGAACGCGGTATGTATCGGACTCTATAATTTTAACAAGTTTGTGGTAGGAAACATTAGCGAAGGTAATTTTAAAACAATTCAAAAGGATTGGGAAAAAGTTCGCAATGAACTTAATAGAGTCTTGACAATTATTGATAATAAGGGTGAAAACCTTAATGATATATTAACCGTCGATGAAATCGAAGAAACCATTCGATATACATTTTTTGAACAAATGCTGTGCGAAGAAAACGAGGATTGACGATGGGAAAACAAATCAGACGTGTAAACGTACCAACAGGAGCGCGAATCAATTTTGTAGACAAACGCACAACCATAAAGGAGATTTTGCAAGATGGGACTACCAATTTCTATGACCTCGATGCTTCACTGTTATGCGAGGGCTATTTTACAAACCAGATTCGCGGTGAGCTTCAAAGGGTGGAAACGGAGAAAGTTACATATTACACCTTTACTTTCAACCATGGCAACGAAACGCATTATCGTAATTTCTACACGTTGCGATCTAAACTGTAACTTTTATGCATCTGGTATACCACCGTAGACCATAACACAACACGCAATATAATATAATCTGATCATACTACATAACATTACACTTCAAACAAATAACACAAAAAGGAGATTTTAAATTATGAAAAAATTTGAATTAGTAGCTGGAAAAGAATCATGTGTAAAGCTTGTAAAAATCAATGGTACAACCGCCCTTGCGAAAGACGCAAAACCATATGGAAAACTACTGGGAATTGTAAAAGGCACTGATGACGAAACAGGAAAAGAAACTTACTATCTTTGCATGAAAACAGATGAGGGAATTGGAATCTATGCAACAGGCGTAAAGCGTGAAATTGACAAGATTGTTGATCTCTTTGTTGATGCTGATGCAGATGGAGAAGATTTCATTATTCAGTGTACAACAGGAATTTCAAGAAAGTCAAATCAAACTTTCTTTAAAATTATGGTAGTGATGATTTAAAATTGTAAACGGTCAACAGTGCGGTTGACACCAAATAATAGAACGGAAACTAATCAAGTTTGTTCGTTTTTTTGCATCTGCTAGGGGACTGAAAAGTCCCCTTTTTAATTCATAAAATGTTAATAATTTATTAACAAAATATCTTATATTTGTTTACAATTACATGTTAAAATAAAAGAAAAACGAAAGTGAGGTAACAAATATATGTATTTGGAAAGCCAATTATTAGAACTTCAACACGCTATTGTCTTGAGAGCACTTGATGATATTAAAACACCTGTTTTGAGACTCAAGTATTACAGAGAAGTTAGAGAATCACTCGAAGTATACGCTCCACTCTATCACATGACACCAGATGAAATGATTCAAAGCGCAATAGCAAGCGGCTACATCGAGCCTTTTACAGAAAGAGAGGTAGAGGAGTATGGCAAGTAAGCAAAAAGAGCGTGTCGGCGAAGTCCAACGTGCGAAAGGCATTCTATATGATGTGATTGACGGAAAGTATAAGCTACTCAAGAAAAGCTACACTAAAGAAGAAACGCTTCTTCTTTTGCGCACATTAGGCAAAAGAGCGCAAACCAGATTAAAAACTTTAAGTACCTATTTCAATGAGCGCGGCAAACGTTACACTGGTGAAATCAATCCAATATACGACAGATATAAAGGATACGACATAAGATATCAAGGCGTATCTATGCAAGCATTACAGAAAAAGGTATCGACAGCAATTGAGATTCTGAATGCTAAACAGTCAACCTATACGGGATACCGACAATTACAAAATAGAGCATTCGAGAAAATGAAAGAAAACCACCCAAAGCTTAAAGATTTGACGTTTGAACAATGGAAAGCTATGACAACTTACATGGGGGCATGGCAATCCGCACATGAGGGTGAGCAGTATGACAGCGAACAATTGCTTGCATATGCAAGATGGACAGGAGAGTCAAGTGGATATGATACCCTATCAAACCTTGACCCCGAAAATGTAGATTTGGATAGTTGGTTTTTGGATGTACAGCGTGAAGGTACAAGCGGACAGTGGCTAGACTTAAATCAAGATTTTGACGACATTTAACGAGGTGTAAACAATGGCAAGACAAAAAATTACATATTGCAAAAAGTTTCTTTGTTTTGACATTGAGACGACACATGAACACATATCAGAAGATTGTGACATTATCTACACATGGCATTGGAGCGTTATGGATAGCGACTATAACTATAACACATGCACATCATGGGCAAATTTATACGACTACTTCCATAATCAATACAAAGAAATCGCAACTCAAGGTGAAAACCGCTTAATCATATATGTGCACAACTTGTCTTATGAAATGGAAGCAATAATTAGAAACCTAGAAGGGCACACCATGACAGGCGGCTTTTATATGGACACACATGAACCACTATATCTTATTATTGACGATGTATTGGAGTTTCGCTGTTCTTACAGGCTAACGAATAAAGGTCTTGCGGATTGTGGAGAAGACGTGGGACTTAAAAAGCTTGAAATGAATTACAAAGATATCGTAAAACCGGGTGAAAAGTTGCCGCAAGATAAGGAACGATACACATATCGAGATGTTGAGATTATGGTGGCGAAAATTCATCAATTGGAAGAACAGGAAGGTAAACCTTTCTATGAATTTCCATACACGAACACGGGTTTTTTACGTGATGAGCTTCGCTCAATCATGAAAAAAGATTATAAGTGGATGAAAATGTTTAGAAACACCGCACTTAACTATGAAAAATATGTTATTTGCAGAAAAGCTTTCATGGGTGGCTATGTGCACGCCAACTATTTATATGCTGGTCAAATCATGGAAAATGCAGATAGTTTCGACTTTGGTAGTGCGTATCCGTTCGCGATCGCAACAGAAAAATTCCCATGTAGTCCACTCATGCCGTTAAAGGGTGCGAATATCTACGACTTAAAGCGTTTAATGAACACAGACAATTATCTTTTTATATGCACTATAACAGCAAAGAATATCAAGGCACGTGGTTCAATGACATATCTATCACTTTCACATTGTGATGTGTCAAGCGACTGTGTTATGGATAATGGTAGAATTTTTAAAGCTGACATGATAAAAACAACATGCACGTCACTAGACCTAGGTATTATACTACGTATGTACAAAATTGAATCAATCAGAGTTGATGAATGCTATTATTGTAGAGCTGATTACTTACCATCTGGAATTGTTACGACAATGTTAAAATATTATAACAAAAAGCAATCATTAAAAAATGTTGACGGTGAAGAATTAAACTATGGGAAAGCAAAAAACCGTGTTAACTCTTTTTATGGAATGTTTGTACAAGACCCGATTCACGACGTTGTTACACTTGAGGGTACTGATTGGAGCTTGCAACATTGTGCGATAACAAACAAAGAAGAAATCACGGCACAGCTCGAAAAATTCTATAAATCGCACAGAAGCTTTTTGCCATACCAAATTGGGGTTTTTATACCAGCGTATACACGCTATCATTTAATGCATGATATAGTATCAAAAATAGATAGAAATGTGTTGTATTGCGACACAGACAGCGCAAAAATCATAAATCGAGAAGAATGTTTAAACGTTATAAACGAATATAACGACTTTGCAAAATACAAAATTGATCTAACAATAAAAAGATATGATCTTGAGTATGACTTACCGGATTTAGGCATTTTCGATTGGGAAACAAAAAAGAAAGGTGCATGGAGAAAATTTAAAACATACGGAGCTAAAAAATACATATATGAAGAAGCTGACGGTACGCTAAAAATGACAGTATCGGGACTATCAAAAAAAGCCGTGAAATATCTAAAATCAATCGAAGATTTTGAAGTTTTTACCACTTTTGACACAGACGTGTCGGGGCGAACGATATCACATCCGACTACAAACGCAATCGAAACATATGACAATGGCGGTACATGGATAGAGGACACTACCTATACTCTGTCAATCAGTCCAGAATATGGAGCATTGATAGGCATTGATGTTTACAGCATCAAACCGCAAATAATAACAAAAAATGGAAAATTTGAAAACACAGACATTGATATCAATAAACGTTTAGAAAAATTCACAGTAAAAACGCGGCATTTGTCACCGCTGATACTAGAAAAGATAGGGGGATAATATTATGGAAATTGAAAATCTATATATAAAAGTTGGGGATGAAATGTATATTGACATACCGAAGTTGTACAGTTTAAACGCTGATGTATATATAATATTTGGTGAACGTTCCGCTGGTAAGACATACTCTGTACAAAAAGGACTGCTAGAAGATTATAACGCAACAGGTGCACAATTTGCCTATATGCGTACTCGCGAAGATTATTTGATACGTGGTAGAGCGCGCGCTTCATTCGCAAACATCAAACCTTATGCTGATAAAACGTTGTGGAAAGATGAAGCAAGCCTTGATTACTATTCTGGTGAGTACCGTAAAAAAGAGTTGGGAAGAAATAACAAATGGGTATACACAACTTGCGGATATAGTTTATCTATCGGTGGATGGACAAAATATAAAGGTAGCGGCTACGACAGTGTAAAAACTATTTTTTTCGATGAATTTATAGAAGATGATGATACATCGACTATTCGCCCACTGTCAAAAGGCGAATTTTTAAAGGGATATAGTCAGCAACTATCTACAATCATACGAAAAAGAAAAGGCGTTCGTATCGTAGCATGCGCAAATAGTATCAACCCCAAAAGCCCGTTATTTGATTATTACAACATTGACGCACGTAAGCTTGAACAGGGTAAAATTTATATTTTTAATCGAAAAGTTGAAGATGATATACTTAAGATTTGTTGCTTGTACACCGAACCGCCAAAACATGCACACGTGTCTAAACATTTAGCCGTTTATGAATCACAAACAAATGACATGACAATAAAAGGTGTGTGGCAAGAAAATATTTATCCAGAAATCTACAACAATTTACCGTGGCGGTGGTATGGTGAACTATCTGCACAGAACAACAGACTTTATATATCAGACTTTGCAATTACAATTGTTTTACCGACTAAACAGGGTGTACCATTAACAGTAATTGACGGGAAATATAAAGCAAAAACAGTGCTACAAACGAACGAATTGTACTTACCATCAACCCAAAAAATCATACAGTGGCTACTATACTATAAAAACACCTCACAAATATGTGCAAGCAGTAAAACAGCATCTGAAAAATTCAATGATTTAATCAAGCGAATTCTCATTGACAAAAACTAATGATATGTTATACTTAATTTGGGGCTACCAGACAGACCGCGAAGAACGGGGTAGCTGTGCAACTGTCAGCACGGGCACAGAGATGTGCCCACCATAAAAATGTTTCACGTGGAACATTTAGAAAGTGAGGTGGCAAATGGATATTAGTGCAATCACACAGATGATTACAAGTGTCGGCTTTCCAATTTGTATGACGTTAATTTTATGTTACTACATCAAGTATCAGACAGACGTACACAAAGAGGAAACCAAAGAGTTGACAAATGCAATCAATTCCCTTAGGGAAATGATATCAGAAATTAAAACCAAATTGGAAGAAGGTGTAAAAGAATGACATATTATGAAGTTATCAAAAAAGCATTATATATGTTTTACCATCGCGACGAATACGCATATTTTTATGGTGCAAAAGGACAGGTGCTCACAGATGAAGTTATGAACACTTTAATCAGCCTTGAACCAGCATATTTTTCGAAGTATACAACGCAAGAGTTAGCCGCTTATAAAGCGTTCTCACGTGGAAAAATCGGATTAGATTGTAGCGGCTTTGTTTCTGCTGTTGTCGGTGTCGAAAATTACAGCACGGGGCACTACTATGACGGTGCAGATAAGACAACACCGCTTCTAGGAACAGAAGGGAACGGTTTGTATACAACTTTTAACGGTAAAGGTAGACATGTAGGAATTGACATTGGATACGGTTTTTTCTTACATATGCCAAAAGAGGGACAGACAATCACCTTAGGCAGAATTGCAGAATATGAGTGGGAACATTCGTTCCATTTTGTAAACATTAACTATGAGGGGGCAAAAGCATGATTGATATTGAAAAAATGGTAGCGACTTTAAACATTCCCGATGGAATGACAGTCGATGAAATGCGAAAAGTTGTTGTTGACGTGCTTGATATGGCACGCGCTTCAAATGACGAAGAAAATACAATCACAGCAGAAAACGCAAATTTGAAGTCAGAAAACGACAGATTAACGAAGCAGAATCTTGACTTGTTTAACCGCGTGACAACTTCAATTTCTCCAATGACAAAGTCAAAAGACGATGATGAATATAAAGAAGAAGTTACGACAGAAGATATTTTGAACTATTATAACTAATGTTCCACGTGGAACTTATAAAGAAGGGGGTATAAATTTATGGGAAAAACAACAAACACATCAACCACAAAGACGATTACACCAGCACAGCGCGGCGTGAATCTGTTTAATGATGCAAGAAAAAATGCTTCAAATGAATACATGCGCGCAACAGGCGAAGTGACAGTGGCAACATCAATTTCGCATGCAATGACACCAATTGTACAGTATGCACCGTTTATGAATGAATTTTTACATTATATTGTAAATAAGATCGTTTTCCAGTCGGTAGAGTCTAAGATGTATAATAATCAATACTCTATGCTTAAGAAGGAAGGCTTTCCACTCGGAACAGATATGGAGTTGAACTATATCAATCCAGCTATGGGGCGCGACTATGACATTTCACTCGGAGCGACACTTTTAAATGTCACCAAACCAGATGTTAAAACTTGCTACTTCCGACAGAACAGAAGAAGGCAGTTCCCAGTTACAATTCCACGTGAGTTGATGGAAGGTGCATTTACATCATGGGATCAACTTGACAGTATGGTGTCTGGACTTGTCACAAGTTTGTACAGCGGAAACGCAATCGAGGAAGAAAACCTCATCAAAAAGTTAATTCAGACTTCCGTTAAGAACAGTGCGGTAGTGAAAAAGCCTATTGTATGGGATGATAACGACCCAGCAAATTCTTCTATCACATTTATTAAAACGATTCAGAAGATTGCGCTTGATATCACACACCCCGGATCTGAATACAACAATTATGTTGCATTTGCTAAGGCGAATGGTGTTGATGATGCTACACCAGCCGTAACATGGACTGAATCAGACAGCCTATATCTGTTTATCAGAAGTGACGTTTTAGTTAACTGCAACGTCGAAACATTAGCCGGAGCTTTCAATATGAGCAAGGCTGACTTAGTCGGAAGGGTAACACCATTCCCGAACTTCAATTACTTAGATTTTGAATCACCGCTTGACCCAGTCACAAAGTATTGGAAAACAATTCTTGATGATCAAAATATTCTTGCTGTATTGGCAGACGTTAACACATTTGAATACCGTGACAATCTGAGTTCAAGCGGTGATTTCTATAACGCGGCTGGACTGTATCAGAATCAGTATCTTAATGTATGGCAGACATACGGCATTAGACCGTGGGGAAATGCCGTCGCAATTTGCAAACAGGCATAAATAAAGGGGGGATATTATGACAACTGTATACTTGTTTGATTCGCCATTTGACGACAGCGGTAAACACTTGTTAATCCCAGCAGAAAGAAACGCTGAGGGTTTTTTAAAAGAACTTCTCAGCGTTCTTCCGTATAAACGCTACGATAATGTAACGTGGGAAAGACAGGGGCAGACTTTTCGTTGTCCAGTCCGTGCAGATGAATTAAAACGATATAACTACATGGCATATCAGAATGGAAACCGAACTGAATCTGGGCACGAGAATGTAGGGCGAATAGAATTTGCATATATCATTGACTACCAATACGTTAACAATAAACTTACATATGTAAGCACTTCTATTGATTACTGGGCTACCTACATCGACAAATTCACCTTCCATCCGTCTCCAATGATGCGACAGCACCCAGCAAGTGACGGACTTTTCGCGAACTTCTTTCCAGAGCCAACGCAAGTTGATCGTTGGGAAATCGCACGAACTGAATACGGCTTTTCAAAAGATGATGACGACTCCGTTTATCTCATGACCGCAAACAACACGGACACTTACGAAAACCGTTCTAGTGATTTCTACGCGGCAATCGCAAATTTTGCCATGGGCGATTATGGGCAAATCAGCAATTTCTTCTCGTTGGTTAGTGTAAATCCTTGCGAATGTGGCGGTATAGTCCAAAGTAACACAAGTAAGCTGTCAAGAGCACAAGCGTTAGAAGTAGTTAAACGCTATGCAAAGTGTGGTAGACAGGAAGATATAATTGGAGCTTATCACGTGCCAAAGTTTTTTGCCACTGACATAAGCGGTGAGAATCTTGATAAGGTTGACAACAGAACAGGAATTGTTACTTTAACACAGTCTTTTGTAGAAAAGCCACTATGGAATAAGCTCTATACTTCCCCACAATTTAATAAATTGACAGTCAATTGCGGTGGAAGCGCCAAAGAATATGATTTTCGTTATTTTGATGAGTCTGCACTACTCGCTAAAAAATTTAAGTTTAAGTGGGCGGCTAATCAATCACAGTTAGGCGGTGTTGTAATAACACCCCAGCAGTACGGAAACGGGACAAACGGGGACTATTCGCTTTCAAGTAGCACATGGGACAGTGTTCAACTATCAACCACACAGTTAAACAACAGCGGTGTCATGCGCGACTTTGGAAACTTTGGCGTTGCATCAATCGGAAACTTATTTTCACTTGATATCAAGGGGGAACTTCAAGCGGCAGAAACTTTCGCGGAAAATTTGGGTGCAAAATTTGAAGAATCAGATCTTACTATTGGCAATCCTACGGGAACGATTGCAATGTACAACGCTCTTTTTCCTATGATATCAGTTGCATGGTACTACCCTTCTTTGCAAGATATCAAGAAATTTAATAATTATTTTTGCATGTACGGCTACAACTACAATGGAAGTCTTTCCGACATTGTAATAGATTCATTACCAATTGTAAACTATGTGCACACAAGCGGTGCGATTGTCACGGCAAATGACGCGCCACAAAACGCAATTGCATACATCACAAATCGCCTTGATAGCGGTGTGTGGTTTTGGCACGGCATTTCAAATTTTAAACGCACTGATAAAATATTGGAAAATCATTTTCCAGAAAGTGAGGGCGGTTGATATGTCTGTATACATTGGCGAAGCGTCAAAAGATGAAAACGGCAATCTTTGGGGCGGTAAAGACGGAGATCAAAACGGGCTAGAAGTACGTGTGATTGGTTGGTTTCCGCAAACAGGAGACGGTAGGCGATGGGACTGGATAGCGCGTATTAGAAACCGCCCCGACGTTGCAAGAGCGATTGCAACGCTCATGATAGAATCTTGTAACAATCAAAACGTTGGATACAATCAACATAGGCGTGAGACGTTTACGAACGAATGTCGAAAAGTCGGGTGGAAACCTAAAGACGTTAAAGTTCCATGTGCAACCGATTGTAGCGCATTAGTTGCATGTGTTTTAAATTGTCTCAACATTCAAGTCTCAACAGGAATGAATACAGACAGTGAACTGGGGGCACTGAAAAATACTGGGCTATTTGATATTTTGTATGACAGTAAATATCTGACAACACCAGACAACTTACAAATTGGCGATATTTTGCACATGCCGGGGCACACCGCTATAGTTGTTCAAAATTCAGAATCGACACAACCCGTTCCCGAACAAAATAAAGAAAATGAGCAAGTTGGTGCGCGAATGTGGATAAATTGGCAATTTTTTGAATCTGGTAAAGAATATACTGATAGTAGCGGTTGGTATATAAACGGTGACGGTGGGCAAGCTTACGGGCGATATCAGTTTGACTATGAATACGGTTTAGTTCCGTTTATGCAATTTTGCGTTCAACAGTACCCAACACTTTTCAATGGTTTTCAACCATATATTGATTTAGGTGTCAAAAATCCAGCTCTTATAGGTAACGAGGGGCTAAAACAGTTGTTCGTAGAATATACTAATAATCACTTAACAGAATTTTCAAAAATGCAAAACTGGGCAATGTTTAACGACTATTACCAATTGATACGAACCAACATACAAAAACATTTGGGCTATGATATATCTAACATCGGTGCTTATGCTGTTGGCACTGCCGCAAGTATCGCAATTCGCGACAGTGGTCATTGGGATGCTGTACAAGATATTTTTTTTGGCACGACAGGAAAAGAAACAGAAAGCGATTGGATAAAGTTAGTAATGGCACGGCAAAACGCGAAAACTGGTTACTATGACGGAGACAGATGGACAAATACCCAGTATAACAGAGTATTTGCTGACATGCAAGCACAAACAGGTGTTATACAAATCGGTGAAGGTACAATTTCAGACTCAGACTCGAAAGCCCCTGTCAATCCGGCTGGTGGAAATGCTGGAAGTGCAACAGGTAGCGGTACAACTGAGGTCATCGAACCAACCCCACCGCCCCCACCAGTCGGGGGGATTGACGCAAGGAATACTTTTTGTCCGTTTTGGTCTTTAAAATACTTTGCGAACGTCTTGCCGTTCAAAACTGATAATTGACAATGACCGCCAATATGGTACAATGTAATTAGTAGGTTGAGGGTTGAGGGGTGAGGGGTGAGGATGAAGGTCAACGCTCTATTTTCCATGTTCCACGTGGAACGTTAATAATAGAAAGTGAGGTGTATGAGTTTGAAAAGAAATACTAAAAATCAGAACACACAAGCGGAAAATCTGCTGACGATTGGACTATATTACAGTTTTCTTCGTAGGATTGCTGTTGATGCGTGGACTTTTGAAGGTTTACCGTTTGAGGATGATGATATATACCGTCATGCAAATTGCATTTTAAACGAGAATTTTGTTTTAGGCAAGCTGGGCGGACTATGGAAGGAATCTGAATTTTTTGTTGTTGGTGAATGTGTGGCGGCAAGCACACTTACATGGTACGGTGGCGCGACAAAGTATCAGTGTCAGACGTTTACGAACAGTGTTACTAGAGATATTAAAGAAGTTGCGACGCTTACCGCTAGCCTATCCCCGTTTACAAATTACGACATTGTTTCCATCGACGGCTTGTGTCGGCACTTCGCGGCTTTGCTATATGAATGTGACAGGTGTATAAATGTCAATCTGAAAGCACAGAACACACCAGCCGTTTTGAATGCACCAGACGGACAGGAAATGACTTTTGCCAATTTGTATGAACAAATTGCTGGTCATAAACCTGTTGTATTTACTAGGGATATGTCACCTTTAAAAAGTCAATATGACGATATTCGCCAAATTGTGTATCAAACACCAGCTCCTTTCGTGGCTGGTAGTGTGGAGCAGTTAAAGTCTATGCTTATGTCAGACTTTATGTTTATGCTGGGTGTCAATGGTAGGACACAGTCGAAAGTTGCGCAAGTTTCAAGTCTTGAAGTAATGCAAGATGCACCTACTTTAATGGTGTTACGTAACAGTTACGAAACAGCAAGACAAAATTTCTGTGATCAATGCAAGGCTAAGTTCGGGCTTGATGTTAAGGCAACGTTTAATGATAGAGTAATTGGCGATGCTGGTTTGCTAGACCAATTCACGGTTATGAATACTAACCGTGACACCGTGGAAACTGTGAAAAACGCTGGTTTGGAATCTCAAGAAAAGGGGGCTGGTGAAGATGACAATTCCAATGATTGATACTAACTTTGTAGATAATGACAAGTATTGGTATGATGTGGGTGCTACTTATACAATGCGTGTGTATGACATTTTACAAAATTCACAGATTGGCAATGACAGGAAGTCGAACAAAAGCTTGTTTGATAATTATGATTTTGCGGCTTTTGGTCTTGACGATTATCCGATTTTCAGTGAGGAGTTTAGAAAGCCTATTAACGATATGATTGTAAGACATTTTCTGGAATGGGAAATTGGTTATGAGACAGACTTTCTTTTCCGAGAGCATATGAGAGGCGATATGGCAAGAATTATGCCCGAATTAAATATCAAGCTAAAAGCACGGTTTGAAGCGTATAACGCAAAAAATATGTTTGAAACAGACAACAGCAAAAGCATTCATACTTCCGATGATTGGCACAAATTTCTTGATACACCGCAAGGGCAAACGGATTTGCTCGATGACAACTATCTGACAAATGTGTCAAAAAATCATGTGGATGATAGCACAACTCACACGGGGTCAAGTGGAACAGCCGCGGCTAATGCACAGAGCTACACGACAGCGGTTTGGGATTTTGAGACGGAAATTTGTGATAAACTGAAACACAATTTTTTGGGGCTGTTTAGGTGATTGACGAAAGCGGAACTTGTGTTATAATGTGAGTATAATTATGAAAGTGAGGTGTAACTATGGCGAATATACCTATTATCAATCCGCCTAACAAAGAGCATTTGGGCTTTTGTTGGCATCATCAATTTACGATTCCTTTGCTTTTTGATGATTGTTTGTCGCTTTTACAGAAGGTTTGCGCTTTGTGGGCGAAATTGAATGATGTTATTGACGCATTGAATGAATTTAATGACGAATTTAATGCGTGGGCAAAAAGTGTAGAAGAATCGTTGAAGGACTTGTATGCGAAGTATGAGGCACTTGATACTAGAGTAACGAATATTGAAAATGAGTTGCAGTCTATCGAAACTGAATTGAACAATATTAAAAATGATATTACAAACATCAATCAGCGTATAGACAACATCGAAACTAGAGTGTCAAACGTTGAAAATGAAATTACCGATATTAAACAGTCAATCTCAAATATTGAAAACTCCATTACTCAGATTCAAGCTGACATGACAGCGTTAGAAGCTAGGGTGAAAAAGTTGGAAGATTTGTTGAAAAATCTTAACATCATTCCACCTCAGACAATTCTTGATTTAACCGACAATGATTCAGTCTGGGCGACCGTTTGGGGCGCATGGTGGGACTGGTTTTGCACAAATGTTATTGACTTCGCAAGCGGTGACAGTAAATCAAACTGGGAATTGTCCAACAATTTAAAATGGCATGACACAGTGACAAAACCGAAACGAACTATTCAAATAGGCTATTTAGGTCAACCTGTTGCTCTTGTAAAGTTACCATTCATTGCGGTACGTAAAAGCGTTTGGACTTCTAAACCAACCATTGCACAAATAAATGCCGCTGCACCAAATTTCAAGGCTGATGCTTTATATCCCGCTAATGGTTTTTTCAACCTTACATTAACACAAGAGTTTGGGTACACGATGGATGAAGTTAAGCTTATGACAAGTTACATTCCTTTTTTAACTAAAGACAGTACCATTGTTAAAATTGATAATAAGTGGGCATATACAAGTTTTGCTGTACAAGCCGATGTACGTTTACAAATTCCAAAAACTGGAACTGATGCAAAACTTGCAATTGTGCCACAAAGCATTACCTTAGCGGCTGTCCCAAATGCGGAAGATGTATCAATTGCAACAGCCTGGGATTTATATATTTATTGTATCGCTGAGAATGGTTAATTAGAAAGAGAGGTGTTATATATGGATTTATTGAAATATTTAGAACCAATGAAGAATTTACCAGACAGGTTTTCCAATCTTGCGTTTTGGCGTGGGGTGAGAAAGCTGAGGGATGAAGTTGTTAATGCGTTCGAGTATGTGGATAGTTGGGGGGAGAATATTGAGCATAGTATTAGCAATCAAAAACCGCCATTCTACTATAATGATATTGCAAATTTGATTAGCGTTAATATTACAGATACTTTTTGGAGTCAGATCAACCTTGTTACAGTCGGAGAAAAAACTTTAATGACCTCCGACGAAGCTCTTGGTTTTTATTGCGATATCCGACCTAATAGTGTTCCATTTATCCAAATTTCTACTTCGCCGCAATTTAGTTTTGGTGTGGGCTTTTGCTTTACTGCCCCGGATCCAGGTATGCCTAACAAGTATCATGTTATTATATATGGTATCCCGACACTTGCAAACTTTGATATTGAAACACTTAAAAAAGCAAAAGTTCATTTAAATTACTTTTAAAAATAACCGCCCGTTTTGGGCGGCTATTTTTCTATTTGTTGGGGAATGTGATTTCTAACAGGTATTTGAGTGCTACTAACGTTATTTCCATAGCAGAAAATTCACGTGCGTTTCTAACGGCTTTTACTTTATTAAAAAAAGCCTTAATCATGCGTTTTGCTGTCAAGTTACTTCCGTATCTCAAGACTAAGTCTGCAATTTCATCATACATCTGGTTTTTCTGTTTTGTGGTTAATGCATCCATGGTCAATCCTCACTTTCTGTGTACACGTTCAACTGCAACAGGTAGGTATTTTTCATTATACACACAATTAAAAATTCTAACAGCCCCGGCTGTGTCATATGCGAATACTGTCATATAGTCGGTATTATCGTTAATCATGTCATAGTATTCGATTTGATATTTTATCAACTCACTTTTCATTTATTTATTTCTCCTTTACCCAATATTCGATTGTCATGTAAGCTGTTGAGCGTCTGCCGTGATAGAAGCAAGGTTTTGTTCTAACGACACCTGTTCCATATCTACCGTCATAGTGGTGCAGTGTTGACAAGTTGTCGTTCATATAACCGCGAACTTCCGTGCTTGTGATAAATTTCAAATCGTAAGCGTAGCAATAGCCCATTGTGCTAGCTCTATCTCCTGTTAAGAATGGTGTTTCTTCAATTGTTGGGCGGTTGCTGATTCCATATAAATTCATATTTCCTTCTTTCTCTCCGTGTAGCCGTTAAGTCAGCTGTGATATTTACTATTTTAATGTTGCGTGTCCGTATCTACGTGACTTCTTAAATCCAGTTGCCTTTTCATCTGAAGAAGTCCATAACCCACACTCTACATTACACATAGATATTTTTAAATCGAGATATCTAGTCATGTATAATGTAGTTTCTCTATATAGTATATCATCCGTAATTGCCTGTTTGAATTTCCACCATCTGATTTCATAAGTTGCCGCTGTCTTGCATTTATGCAAATCTTGTATTGTTTTTATCAGCTCTTGATAAATTTTAAAATATCTCTGCCTTTTTTCATCCAACATGTTAATGTCGATATTTGAGAGAGTGGCTAAGCTTACGTGATGCCATTCTGGATTCATAATTGCGTTTAAGTGCTTGCGGTAGGACTCTGAAACTTTCTTTTCTGGTAATGGGGCGATTATTACGCTATCGGTGTCGATGTAAATGTGTCCCTTGATTTCATTGGTTTCTATTGTTTCCTGTTCTGATGTTTCGATTTTGTCAAGCCCCTCAAAATCTTCGGTTTCTGTTGTCTCTGTTGCTTCTCCGACTTCTGAATTTTCTTCACTTTCTACTAATTCGTCATAGTCGCCATTGTAAACGCCACCATATGCCAATGCTAATAAATATTGTACTCTATTAAATAGTTCATTTGAGTCTTTCACTTCATTGTCTAAATCAATTTCATACATTCTCGCCCCGTCAACATTGATATATAAAAACATATCACTAACGTCAATTTCTAAACCCAATTCATGCTCAACTAAAAAAGTCGATTTCTCAATTGTTACAGATTTCATATTTTCCGGCTTTGTGAAGTTGAAATAGCACTTATTCAACTTATTAACTACTACTGTTAATACGCGATTGAAATTCTTACTTGTCATATCTTTATATCTCCTTTTCGTTTTTTTCTTTATTATAGCATTCACTTGTGAACAAATCTAGCATATTTTGTAAATAAATTGTTAACAATAATTTTCACACGTTACCACTTTAACGCGGTGAAGTTTAACACTTTAACGTGCTAAAGTATTATGGTGGTTGTTCTAAAATTTTCAGCAAACGGGGCGATGATCCCAGATA
>ERZ791753.1314-NODE-1314-length-16382-cov-8.994549_pt1 | contig 16382 bp, 4 predicted proteins | sample MGYA00509951_ERZ791753 | MGnify/ENA primary metagenome ERZ791753 (study PRJEB30046, sample SAMN00792026) | human gut metagenome | study: EMG produced TPA metagenomics assembly of the A metagenome-wide association study of gut microbiota in type 2... | reverse complement strand
CTAAAAATATATTTATTATATTAAAAACAAATAGTAAATTATAATAAATAGATTTTAAATTGATTGAAATGCTTGAAATATTCGATAAACTTGGTTATAAAAAACAAAAATGTAAAACTTGTGGACATGAATTTTACGCACAAGTTGACAGGGATACCTGTGGGGATGCTCCATGTGATGAATATGAATTTATTGGAAATCCTGCAACTGATAAACCTTATACTTTATATGAAATTCAACAAGTTTTCAGAGAATTTTTAGAAAAAGAGGGACATACTCCTATTAAGAGATATCCTATTTTAGCTAAAAGATGGAGAGATGATGTATTTTTAGTTGGAGCTTCTATATTCTGTTTCCAGCCTTGGGTTACTTCCGGTATGGTTAAACCGCCAGCAAACCCTTTAGAAATTGAACAGCCTTCTGTTCGTTTAAATGATGTTGATAATGTTGGAAGAACAGGTAGACACATGACCTGTTTTACAATGGGATCTCACACTGTAATAAATACTGAAGAAAATTTCATTTACTGGGAAGATGAGACAATAAGACTTTGTCATGAGTTCTTTAAATATATTGGAATTAACACTGAGGAAATCTGCTTTATCAAATCATGGTGGAGTGGTGGAGGTAATGAAGGACCTTGTTACGAAGTTTGTGTTCGTGGTGTGGAATTAGCTACTTTGGTTTTCATTCAATATAAAACTTTAGACAATGGCGAAAAAGAAGAAATTCCAATTAAAGTTGTAGATACAGGTTATGGTTTGGAAAGAATAGCTTGGATTTCTCAGGGAACTCCTACTGCTTATGATGCATGTTTTGCTCCTGTGGTGGATAAGTTAAAAGAATTAACTGATGTTAAGGTCAATACTGATATTTTGGCCCGTAATGCTCAAATAGCTGGTATGATGGATATTGAGGATATTGGAGATATTAAAGAGCTTCGTCAACAGGTGGCTAATAGTTTAGGCATTACTTTAGATGAACTTTTAGAATCTGCAGAACCTATGGAAGCAATTTATATTATTGCAGACCATACCCGTTGTCTTGCTTTCATGCTGGCTGACGGAATTATTCCTTCAAATGTAAAGGAAGGTTATTTGGCCCGTTTAGTTTTAAGAAGAACTATCCGTTTCATGAAAGAGTTAAACATGAAAGAGTCTTTGGCAGAGGTTATGGGAATTCAGCTTGAATTTTTAACTAAATTCTATCCTGAAATTAAAGATTCTGAAGATCATATTATGAATATTATTTCTCTTGAAGAGGAAAGATATCAATCTACTATTAAAAAAGGAACCAGTATTGTTAAAAGATCAATTAAACGTCTTAAAAAAGAAGGTAAAACAGAAATGCCTTTAGACATGTTAATGGATTTATATGATGCTCATGGAATTCCTCCGGAAACAGTTGTTGAAATAGCTGGAGATAATTTTACTGTAAATGTTCCGGATAATTTTTTTACTCTTGTAGCAGGAGCTCATGAAAAAGACACCTCCAATAAAAAGGAATCCTTTGAAATTGATTATCCTGAAACAGATTTATTATTCTATAAAGATTTTAATCAGAAAGAATTTGAAGCAGAAGTTTTAGGAGTAGTTGAAAAAGACGGTAAAAACACATTGGTATTTGATAAAACAGTATTTTATCCTGAAGGAGGAGGTCAACCTTCTGATGTAGGTACAATTTCTGTTGATGGTGCTGTTGTTAATATCAATTATGCTGAAAAAGTTAACAATGTGGTATTGCATCATGTAGATGGTGATGTTGATTTGGATAACTTTGTTGGTAAAAAAGTTGAAGGTAAAATCGACTGGAACAGGAGAATTACTTTAGCCCGCCATCATTCAGCAACTCACCTTATTGTAGCAGCCGCCCGTAAAATCTTAGGTGAACATATTTGGCAAGCAGGTGCTCAAAAAGGAGTATCCAGATCCCGTATAGATTTATCTCATTATAAACGTATTTCTCAAGAGGAACTTAATGAAATTGAGAAATTAGCTAATGAATATGTAATGGACAATATTGAATTGGATATTAAATTTTATACAAGAGATGAAGCAGAGTCATTATATGGATTTAAACTTTATCAGGGCGGTATTGTACCGGGTAAGTCAATTCGTGTTGTTAAAATACCGGGCATTGATGTTCAGGCTTGTGCAGGAACTCATGTTTTAAGAACTGGTGATATCGGTCCAATTAAAATCAATAAAACTGAAAGGGTTCAGGACGGTGTTGAAAGGATTGATTTCTCAGCAGGTACAGCTGCAGTTGATTCAATTCAGAACGAAAACAAACTGCTTCGTGAAAGTTCAGGAATATTTAAAGTCGATGACGATCAACTTCCAAAAACCTGTGACAGGTTCTTTTCTGAATGGAAAGCACAAAAAAATGAAATTGACAAGTTAAAGTCTGAAATAGCTAGTTTAAAAATGAATTCATTAGCTGATGATGTTACTGAAATTAATGGTCTTAAAGTTGTTAAACAGTTAATTGATGCTGATTTTAAAGAGCTTCAAAAGATTGCAACTGACTTTACAGATAATGACAAGGCTGATGTTGTTTTAATGGGTAACAATGACGGTAAAATTGTTGGTGCAGCTTCCCAAAATGCTATTGATGCAGGCATAAAAGTAAATGAAATAATTAAAAAAGCTGCAGGTGTTCTTGGTGGTGGCGGCGGTGGCCGTTTAACTCTTGCTCAGGGAGCAGGGCCTAAATGCGAGAACATGAATGAAGCATTAAATATTGCTATTGACCTTATTTAGATAATAGGGTCTTTAACAATAATGCTTATAAATGTTAAAATTAAAAGTTTATATTAGCTGTTATATTTTTTTTAGTAATGGCGATTTTAATCTAAATTTTTTGAAATAATTTGATATTTATGTTTGATGTTCATTTGGTACTGTTGTTTATAGGATTTTTACTTTTAGTCTGTGTATTGTTAAGTAAATTCACAGCTAAAATCGGTGTTCCTGCATTATTGATTTTTTTAATTGTAGGTTTGATTTTAGACACCAACCAGGTTATATCATCATCGATAACGAATTATAATATGATTCAATCGATAAGTATTTTTGCTCTGATTATTATTATGTTTTCGGGGGGTTTGGACACTGAACTTGCCAACATTAAAAGAGTAACATGGGAAGGAATCTCCTTATCTACCGTCGGTGTTTTTATTACTGCAATTGTTGTAGGAATACTGGTTCATTTACTATTCGGGTTAGGATGGTTGGATTCATTTTTAATAGGTTCAATTATATCTTCTACAGATGCTGCAGCAGTGTTTTCAATTTTTAAAACACAAAAGTTGCATATTAAAGATAATTTGGATCACATGCTTGAGTTAGAAAGTGCTACAAACGATCCTATGGCTTATATACTTGTAACATCAGTGATTTATTTAATAATTCATCCTGAGACATCTATGTTGCTTCTAATATTTAATTTCTTTAAATCACTGGCTTTAGGTTTAATAATGGGAGCAATTTTAGGTAAAGGATTTTCAAAATTGCTTGCAAGGATTAAATTAAGCGTTGAGGGATTGTATCCGGTACTGTTATTGTCTGCAGCTATTCTTTCATTTGCAGCTACTGAAGTTGTTGGGGGAAATGGATTCCTGTCAGTATATATTGCGGCAGTAATAATAGGTAATTGTAAAATCAAATATAAATATACTCAATTATCCTTTTTCGAAGGTATTGCATGGATTATGCAGATTGTGATGTTTGTATTACTTGGTGCATTTTCATCAATAAAGGAACTTATACCTATGTTAATTCCGGCAATATGGATTGCAATGATACTGACATTTGTGGCAAGGCCAATTGCAGTACTGATATCTCTGGCTCCATTTGATATAGACAGACCTTCAAAGGCGTTTGTTTCATGGGCAGGAATTAAAGGTGCAGTACCTATTGTATTTGCATTTTATCCATTGGTACATGGTATTTATAATGCACAAATGATATTTGATATTGTAATGGTTGTTACTTGTATTTCAGTACTGGTACAGGGATCTACTCTTAAATTTATGGCTGGACACCTTAAAGTATTAAAAGAGGAATAATATGAATTATGATGTAGTTATAGCACGTTATGGTGAAATTGGTTTAAAAAGCTCAAAAGTAAGAGCACGTTTTGAGCGCAAATTGGTTAAAAATATTAAAGCAGCTATTGACTGTGAAGTTGACAGAAACCAGGGAAGAATATATATCTTTCCAAAAAACTATGGCGAGTGTTTGGAAAATTTAAATAAGGTATTTGGTGTTGTATCTTACTCTCCGGCTGTTTCAACATATGGAAACTATGAAGATATTGAAAAAACATTAGGTGAATATGTAGATAATCTTGTTGATGATGGATTCATAGGCAAAGATACAAGATTTGCCATAAAATGCAGAAGAGTGGGAAACCATGATTTCACATCTCAGGAAATGGCTGCATTCTGCGGTTCTGTAGTTGTTAAAAAAGTAGGATGTCCTGTTGATTTAACAAATCCTGAACTTAAAATTTATGTTGAAGTAAGAGATGATGAAGCTTTTATTTATCATGAAAAAATTGACGGTCCGGGAGGCCTTCCACTGGGAACTCAGGGAAAGGTTGTTGTTTTGGTGTCCAGCGGTATTGATTCTCCGGTGGCAGCTTATCTTATGATGAAAAGAGGATGTGAGGTTATAGCACTTCATTGTGATAATGCTCCATTTACAGGACCTAAAGTTCATGAAAACTTTGATAAAATAATTGATCAGCTTCAAAGTTATGCAAAAGGAGTTCCTATTACAAAAAAAGTTGTAAAATATGGGGAGTATTTGCAGCAGGCTAAAGACTGTGCTCCGGAAAAAATGACCTGTGTTTTATGCAAGTCAGGGATGTATAAAATAGCTGAAAAATTAGCACATAAATATGGAGCATCAGCTATTGTAGACGGAAGCAGTGTAGGTCAGGTAGCTTCACAGACATTGTCTAATATATTGGCTACCCGTCATGGTGTTGATATGCCGATTTTAAGCCCTTTGATAGGTTTGGACAAATTGGAAATTACCAGAATAGCTGAAGATATCGGAACTTTTGAAATTTCTAAATTGGATGACGGGGGATGTCATGCAGTTCCCAAATATCCTGAAACAAAAGCAGATGTTGACAGGGTTGAAGAGGCTTGCAGGGCAATGAATCAAAAAGAAGCTATTGAAAAAGCCTTTGATTCCATTGATTAATCTTTTTTCTTCTTTTTTTTAAATTCTGATGTAACTTATTTTTTACTTTTCAAAATTATTTGATAAATCTTAAATATATCCTTATAATATAAATATAAATCATATTCAAAATTTGTTTAGTTTTGATAAATTTATTTTGAATTTATAGATGTGTGTTTTGCTGGTTTAAAGCTAGTTTAACTTATTATGGGGGTTATAATGATATATTGGTGATGTTTGATAATATAAAAACTTTCAAAAACTTAAAATTTTCAAAATAAAATAAAAAGGAGGATACTCATGGATAAGAAAATTTTATTAATCTGTCTCATAGCTATTGTGGCATTTTCAATATCTTGTGTAAGTGCAGCAGATAGTAATGAGATAGTTATGAATTCATCTGATGCAATTGGTATTAGTGAAGACATATCTGTCGATGATGTTGTATTTGCTAATCAGATAAGTTCAGAGGATTCTCAGGTAGTTGGCGATTCTCCATCTGGTGAGGTGTGGGTAGCAACTACTGGTAGTGATGATAATGATGGTAGTCAAGCTAGTCCTGTAGCTAGTGTCAGCAAAGCTGTAGACTTAGCTCAAAGTGGATCTACTATTCATATTAAAGAAGGAACTTATAATCAGGGAAAAATAAGTCTTAATAAAACTTTATCTTTTGTTGGTGAAGGCAATGTTATATTAAGTAGTAATGGTGCAAATGTATTTGAATGTCTTGAAAATGACTGTACTTTAGAATTCACTAATCTTGTTTTCACAGGGGTTTCATCTGCTAGTGGTAGTTCCTGTGGTTTAAGAGTAGGAGGTAATGGAAATCTTAAAGTAATTAATTGTACTTTTACAGATATTAGTGCTAAATATGGTGCAATGCAGTTATACACAACAGGTGTTGCAGATATTATTAATTCTACAATAAAAGATGTGACCTGTGGAGTAACTAGGGGATCTATTGTTTATATTTCAGGCACTGGTGAATATAATTTTGATAATTTGTCTATTATTAATCCTAAATTATCTGATTCTGTAACTGGTGCTGCGGTACATTTAAGAAATGTGTTTTATGTATATGGTGTTGCAACTGTAACTTTAACTAATTCTCGTATAACTGGAGCTAGTGGACCTATGATGTCTCTTATAGAAAATAAGGGTACTTTAACTATTTCCAATACTGTAATTTCCAATAATGTAATTGGAAAAACAGAAAGTGGAATTAATGGTCAATATTTGTTATATTTGGGTAATTCTAATTTTGTAACTGCATTAAATATGACTAACTGTATAATTGAAAACAATACTTTTGGTAATGCAGATACTAGTGCATTAGCTTATATTTTTAAAAATTCCATAGTTAATTTAACTTATTCTTCTATTATGAATAATGGATTCAGTAAAAATTTAAATATTGCATCTGGAATTACTCCAACTGTTAATTTAGATTACAACTGGTGGGGAACTAATACTTACACTGGTGACAATGTAAATAAATGGGCAGTTATGAGTACTCCTGAAACTACTATTAATGCTGAAAGTGGTAAAGCTATTGATGTAAGTGTTAACTTCAATCATTACACTGATGCTTCTGGTAGTATTCAAGATTTAGCTCAATCTATTTCTGGAATTAATGTTGACTTTAGTGCTGTTAGTGGTACTTTAAGTAAAAATAATGTAGCTAGTGTAGATGGTATAGCTACTGTAACATACACTACTACAACTAATGATAAAATCACTGCTAAATCAGGTAGTCAAAGTTTAACTATTGATGTTGTTGCAAAACAAGCAGCAGCTGATATTTGGGTAGCAACTACAGGTAGTGATGATAATGATGGTAGTCAAGCTAATCCTGTAGCTACTATTGCAAAAGCTATTGAACTTGCTGGAGATGGTTATACTATTCATATTGCTGATGGTAATTATGTAAATGATAAAACTTTAAGCATTTCTAAAAGTTTAACTTTAGAAGGTAGTGCTAATACAGTAATTGATGGTAATGCTTCAAAAATTATGGAAGTAACTGCTGATGCAACTGTTGTTTTAACTAATTTGTCTTTCACAAATGGTAATGCTGCTCTTGTAGGTGCTATTTCAAATGAAGGTAAGTTAACCATTTCTAATTCTAACTTTTATTCAAATAAGGCCACTGGTAATTCTGGAACTATAATTACTAATAAAAATAAATTAAATATTAATAATTCTAAATTTTATCAAAATTCTGCAGGCAAAGGTGTTGTAAACAATCAAAATGATGCATTATTAGTTATTGATAATTCTGAGTTTTATAATAATGATATGACTTCATTTTCTAATTCTTATGGTATAGTTTATACAACTTCAGCAAATGCAACTATCTCCAATACTGTATTTAGAAATAATGCTGTTAAATATGGTGGAGCTATTTATGCAACTAAATCATCTGATGCAACTATAGGTATTGTTAATATAATTAATTCTACATTTGAAAGTAATAGTGCAAATACTGGTCAGGGAGGAGCATTATTTGTTTCTGGTGGAGAATGTATTATAAAAGAATCTATGTTTATTAATAACAAAGCTAATCCTGGAAAATTCACTGGTGGTCAGGGAGGAGCAATATACACTTCATTAAACGGTAATGTCAGTGTTACAGATTCTGTTTTCAAAAACAATCAGGCTAAATTAGGTGCTGCATTATACTTAAATGGTGGCAGTAATTCAACCATTTCATATTCAGTTTTATTAGATAATGTTGCTGAAGGAGACTATGCAATATCTAATGCTGAATCTGCATCTGGTGTGGCTACAGTTAATTACAACTGGTGGGGAACTAATTCTCCTAAGAATTTAGTGCCTTCAACAGTAACATTAAACAATTGGGTAATCATGAGTGCAGATCCAACTACTGTAACAGATGCTGAAATAGGTGATGTAAAAACAATATCTGTTAATTTCAACAAATATTCAAGTTTTGATACTATAAATGACTTGTCAAAACCTCTTCCTGCTATTGATGTAGAATTTAGTGCTGTTAATGGTACTTTAGCAAGTAATCTTGTTTCTACTGTTAATGGTGTTGCTGCTGTTTCATACACTGTAAACGGCAATGATCAGATTGCTGTTAAATCAGGTAGTCAAACTTTAACTATTGAAGTTGTTGCAAAACTTCCAGTAACTGATGTTTGGGTATCTGCTAGTGGTAGTGATGCAAATGACGGTAGTCAGGATAGTCCTGTAGCTACTATTGCAAAAGCAATTGAATTAGTTGCTGAAGGTTACACTATTCATGTAGGTGAAGGTACTTATATTGCTAATTCTTTAACAATAGCTAAATCATTTGCAATGATTGGTTCAGGAAAAGTTATCATTGATGGTAATGCTTCTAAAATCATGAATATAAATGAGAATACAATTGTTAACTTCACTAATGTTGCATTTACTAATGCATTAAATAATTACGGTGGAGTTATGCAAAGTAAAGGAACTGTAAACTTAAATAATGTAAGCATTTACAAAAACACTCAAAAATCAGGAAGTACTCCTACTGTAAGTTCAATATATAATACTGGTGTAATGACTATTGTTAATTCAAATATTTATGAAAATGACGGTTACGGATTAATATTTAATTCAGGTAATCTTGATATTATCAATACATCTATTTCCAGTAATAATGTTGCTAAAGGTACTACTTATGCATTTTTATATATTGATAGTGGTGCTGTAAATGTAATTAACTCTACACTATCTGATAATACTGCTAGATTAGGTGGTATTTGGCTTAATAAAGGAACTTTAAATGTTAATAATGCAACATTTGAAAATAATGTAGTTACTGTAGGAAATGGTGGAGCAATTCACATTGAATCTGATTCAAGTACTGCAACCATTAAAGATTCCAAATTCATTGGAAACAAAGCTAATAAAGATGGTGGGGCTATTTATAATAAAGGTACCTTAAATATTGAAACTTCCATTTTTGATGCTAATGCAGCTTCCAATGGAAATACTGGTTATCATGGTGATGATATTTACAATTCAGGTATCTTAACTCTACATTACTCTGCATTACTTGGAAAAGGAACTAATAAATTAATTTACAATGAAGGCCGTGAACCAAGTGCTAATGCCCAATACAACTGGTGGGGAACTAACAGCAATCCTTCAACTTTAGTTGGTGCTGGTTTAGATTATGATGATGAACCATGTGATGATGTTGATGTTTCTAACTGGGTTGTCATGAGTGTTGATCCAACAAGTATTGAAAAGGTCATAGTTGGAAATGAAAAAACATTAACAGTTAACTTCAATCATTATAATGCAAATGGCGTAATTAAAGAATTAGCTAAATCTATTCCATCTATTAATGTTAATTTTGAAGCTGTTAATGGAACTTTATCCAGTGATGTTGCAGCTACTGATAATGGGGTAGCTAGTGTAACTTACACTGTAAAAGGTAATGATCAAATTACTGTTAAATCAGGCAGTCAAACTTTAACCGTTCCAGTTACCACTAAAGAATTAACCAATATTGTAACTAATAATACATTCTTTGATTACTTTGGTGATGACGGAATGTTATTGGGAGATATTACTTTTGATACTTTAATCTTCAAAGGTGAATTCTCTAATCTTGGTGTAAATGTTGTTTATGTTCCAAGAGCTATTGTTATTAATGGTGATAATGCAGTATTAAGAAATATTGCAATAATGTGTGAACAAGGAACTACTTTAAATAATTTAACTTTAAATGCTACCAATTATGTTGCTGATACTGATGGTGCTCTTATATATGCTATCGGTAGTGATGTCACAGTAAATAATATTACTATTGATTATAATGCTACTGATGGTTCTAATAATGCAATTGCAGTTTATGCTAGTGGTGCAGATAACTTTAAATTAGTAAACAGTACAATTACTTTTACTGGAAACAATGTTGACGGTAAAGTATTTGCTCAGGGTATAAAAATAGCAAAAAGTAACAATGCTGTTGTTGATTCAAACATAATTACTACTTCATGTCCGTTAGTGGATGTTGAATACAGCCATTGGGGAAGTATTGACACTGATTTGGTATTTGCAATTGGTGTGGAAAAATCAGAAAATGTTAAAATTATTAATAATATAGTGGATAATTCTGCTTGGACTAAAGGAAATAATGCTAATTTCCCTACTTTCGATGCATTTATTGCTCATACTGCTAATAATTTATTAATTAAAAACAATACTATTTCTCATACTGATTTAATAACTCCGAAAGGAACTTCAAGTTATATTTATGCACTTGATTTTTATGAATCCAACAGTGTAATTGTTGAAGATAATCGTGTATTACTTAATACTACTGGTGGTAAAGAGGGTGCCGGCGCTGCTTATGCTGTACAGGTTACAGGTCCTTATAATAATTTTGTAGTTAAAGGAAATAATTTAACCACAGTATCTAACGGTCCTAATTTAGGAGTGTACTCACAAAATTATTATGGTGCTACTGAAATTACTGCTGAGAATAATTGGATTAATGTAACTGGTTTTGCTGGACCTGCCGAATTTGCTTTGGTTTCAGGTATGGAATTCCAGGATACTGTAGCTAAAGCATATAATAACACTATCTATGTTCAAAATGTAAACGAATATAATGATGACAATAATATTGCAGGAATTACTTATGTACAATCAACCAGCGGAAGCCACCAATTTGATATTCAGAATAATACCATTTATTCTGAAGGAAAATATGCAGTATTAATTAAATCCGCTAAAGATTCACAAATAATTGGAAACACATTGTATGCACATGAGTTAAACGGTGATGATGCAGCAATATTTAAATCAGGAACTAATAATGTAGTTAAAAATAATTATCCTATGTCTACCGATATTATAATTGATGTAAATAATGCATGGATTGGTAAAGAAGCAGTTATTGGCATAACTCTTAATTCTGCTGCAACTGGTACTGCAAACATCATGGTTGGTGGTAAAACTTACACTGTTAATTTAACTGATGGTAAAGCTACTTTAAAAGTATCTGATTTGCCTGCTGGTGAAAATACTGTTAAAGTGGATTATGATGGTGATGGCAAATTTAAATCTTCAACCAACAGCACAACATTTAAAGTATTTGATGGTATTGTAACTAATGAAACATTCTTTGATTACTTTATTAACGGTACTTTAGCAGATTATGTTCCTGAAGGTGCAACTTTAGACTTCAGAGGTAAATTCTATAGTCATGATGATGTTAAATTTGATTTGGTTATTAATAAACCAATTAATATGATTTCAACTACTGGTGATGCATTCATTGATTTAAACACTACTGCAGGTAGTTTACTTGGAGAAAATCCAGGTTCATGCTTCACAATCAATAATGGAGGTTCCGGATCCAATGTGTCTGGTATTATATTCCATAACACTCAGGTTTGGATTTATGATGCTCATAATGTAGTTTTAAATAATATTAGTGTAATTGTTGAAAATAAAAGAGTTGGTTCTGGTGTTGGAACTACTGCTATACGTCACGGATCTACTAATGTAACTCTTAAGAACAGCTACATTTACACCAGCAATAATGGTGGGTCAAGCAGTATTGTTTTAACTCACGTTCAAAATTGTACTGTTGAAAATAACACTATTGTCGGTGAAGGTAATGTAGGTAATTTACTTTACTTGAATACCTTTAATGATGCAGGCTGTGATTTAAGTAATGATTACAATAAAATCATCAATAATAAAATAACAGGTCCAAGTCCTGCTGCGGGAATTTGTTACGGTATTGGAATTAACGGTAATAATAATTTAATTGCGGGAAATGTAATTAATTATGCTGGTAATGGTATTGTTCCTGCATGGGGTGCTACTCCTAACAACAACACTTACTGTGACAATGTTTTAATTGGAGGAGCTAGTATGAGTGTTGCAGCTAGTTCTATTGCTTACAACAACACTGTTTCAGGTACTTTAACTATAGGATCAGATTCAGTTGCTTACAATAACACTGCAAAAGCTATATCTGTCAGTTCTAATTCTGTTGTATCTAACAGCAGTGCAACTGCAACTTTAACAGTTCAGGCAGGAGCTAAAGTAGCTAATGTAACTGCTGCTTCTTTATCTGTAAACGGTAAAAATGCAGTTATTGAAAATGTATCTATTAGTGGTGTTGGAACTATTAAATCCAGTGCAACTAACACTACATTAATTAACTCCACATTTGGAGGTATGCTTACTGTTCAAAGTGCTAAAAACACAATTAAATATAATAATATTGTACTTGCTACTGGTGATGCAGCAATTCTTGCAACTGGTGGAGATAATGTAATTACCAATAACTATTTAATTGCTGGAGATAAATTAGGTGATAATGCAGTTAATTCTACTGTTGAAACAAACATTGTAAAAGACAACCTTCCTGGAGGAATTGTCAATGTTACAATTACTGCAAAAGATGTATTTGAAGGCAGTGATGTAATAATTGATGTGACTGTTGATTCATTATCTAATTTAACTGAAAAATTCATGCTTAAAATCAATAATAAAGAATATGTTCTTTCATTTACTGATTCAAAAGCTAATGTAACTATTTCTGATTTGACTGCAGGTAAATATGATATTGCTGTAACTTATGGTGATGAAACATACACTTTAATTAATGCTACTTCTGATGTTTCAGTTTACGGAAATGTTGTAACTAATGAAACATTCTTTATCTACTTTGATGAAGACGGATTATTAAGAGAAGAAGTTCCTTTCGATGAATTAATATTTAAAGGAGAATTCTCAGATATTGTAAATCTTATTTCTATTACAACTCCTCTTAAAATAACCAGCGATAATGCAGTATTAAGAAACATAGCATTTGCTGTGCTTTCAGATAATGTAGTATTAAACGGATTAACTTTAATCTCTAATGTTTCATGTGCTGATAATGGTGGAGCTCTCATATTGGTAGCTGGAAATAATGTAAATGTTTCTAATATGAACATTAGCTATATTATTAAAGAAAGTGTAGATGCTGTTGCAATTAATGCAAATGGTGTTTCAAACTTAAATGTTGTTAACAGCAATATTTTCTTTGAATCATGTCCTAAAGATGATTCCTTAACTGCATGCGCTATTAATATAGATGGTGTTTCTAATTCATTCATTAATGGAAATAATATTACTGCTGTTTTACCTTACCTATTTGCATCTAATTATGATATGAAATACTTCATGATGGGTGTAAACACTGTAAATCCAATTAGGATGAGGGAATGTAATAATGTAACATTTTCCAAAAACAATGTAAACACTACTGCAAATGATGGAAGTGCTAGCTTCCCTACTTTACAATGTATGTTTATTGTCGGATCTAATGACTGTGTAATTGACGGAAATAATTTCTCTATGATTGATACACTTATTCCTGCTGGTACAAGCAATTACCTCTATGGAATTAACATTGGATACAATAAAAACTTAATGATTTCCAATAATGACTTTAAAATGTCTACTGCTGGGGGTAAAGATGCTGCAGGTACTGCATATGCAATACAAGGTGTAGAATGTGAAGTATCTATGATTGGAAACAACATTACAAGTATAAGTAACGGTCCAAACTTAGGTATTTACTTTGCAAGTATGACTGGTGGAACATCTGAACTTTACATTGCAAATAACTTAATTAATGTAACAGGTTTAGCTTCTGCTAGTGGTAGCTGGGCTTTAGTTTCAGGTATTGAAGTGCAAAACGGTAATGCAAAAATATACAACAACACAATCTACACTTACAACGTGGGCGATTATAGTCCTGAAAATTATATGTATGGTATCAGTTATGCTCAATACATGTACGGAGACCGTTCATTTGATATACGTGACAACAGAATATACGTTGACGGTCATTATGCAGTTTCATTTATTAATGTAGATGGATCTAATGTAACTGACAACTTATTGATTACTCGTGATTTGGGTGGGGATGCTGCTGTTGAAATTAAAGCTGGCAAAAACAATGTAGTTGAAAACAACTATCCTAGAAGTTCTGATTTAATATTTAACATTACTTCTGAAGAACCTGGAAAAATTTTAATTGATGTGACTATTGATAAAAAAGCTACTGGAAACATTGCTGTTGTTGTAGACGGTGACAAATATGATGTAGCTATTGTTAATGGTTCTGCTAAATTAACTTTAAGTGATTTGCCTGCTGGAGTATATTATATTGAAGCTAAATATAATGGAAATTCCATTGTAACTGAAAGTTATAATTCCACTAAATTCACTATTGATTTAATTGATTCTTCAATTGCTGTTGAAGCTAAAGACATTAAATGCGGTGAAGAAGCAGTAATTACTGCAACTGTTACTAATGGTGCAACAGGAACTGTTACATTCTTTGTAAATGGTAAAACCTATGTTGTAGATATTACAGATAGTGTAGCTACTTTAAAAATAGCTGATTTAACTACTGGTGATTATCCTGTATTTGCTTACTATAATGGTGATAAATACTATAAAACTTCATACAATTCAACAACATTCAATGTAGCTAAATTAGCTTCTACAACTACTGTCAATGTTAGTGATATTAAAGTTGGTGAGGATGCTGTTATTAGTATTGCTGTTCCTGAAATAACTTCTGGAGTAGTTAGTGTTACTGTTGGTGATGCAATTTATAATGTTGCTGTTGTTGATGGTAAAGGATCTTTAACTTTATCTGGTTTGGCTAGTGGTTCTTATGATGTTGTTGCTAAATTTAATGGTGATGACAAATATTTAGCTAGTGAAGATAGTGCTAAATTCAATGTAACTAAATTAGCTTCTACAATTGATATTGCTGTTGATAATATTAAAGTTGGTGAAAATGCTGTAATTAGTGTTGCATTGCCTGAAGATGCAACTGGTGAGGTAATTATAAGTGTTAATGGTAAAAATTACACTGTTATGACTAAATATGGAATGGCTAGTGTAACTATTTCTGATTTGGCTAATGGTACTTACAGTGTAGATGTGTTCTATAATGGTGATGACATTTATGCACCTATTAAAAACTCTACTGCTTTTACTGTTTCCAAAGTGTCTGATTATAATATGACTGTTGATATTGCAGATATTGTTAAAGGTGAAAATGCTACAATAACTGTTAGTGTTCCTGAAGACGGAACCGGAAGTGTAATTGTAACAATAAACGGAACAGATTATAACGGAACAGTTGTTAACGGTACTGCTAAAGTTATCATTCCTGGTTTGGATGAAGGAAGCTACAAAGTTGTAACATTCTACACTGGAGATAACAAATATGATTCCATGGTTGTTAACGGAACTATAACAGTTAATAAAAACACCAGAACCACTTTAATAATGGATGATGTTGTTAAATACTTCGGAGGTTCTCAAAAACTTATTGCTAAACTTGTTGATGGATTTGGAAATCCAATAGTTAATGCAACTGTTTACTTCACAATAAATGGCAGGGTTTATGCTAAAATCACTGATGAAAACGGTATGGCTTCAATGGGTATTGGATTAGTTCCTAATGAATACAAAGTAAGTGCAGTATTTAACGGAACTGATGATTATGATATGGCAACTGCTGATGCTACTGTATTAGTTAAAAGCACAATTTTAGGAAATGACACTACATTATACTTCCTTAATGGAACATCATATGTGGCTAAATTCTTAGACAGTGATGGAAATGCATTGGCAAATACTACTGTTAAATTTAATATTAATGGTGTGTTCTACACTCGTGTAACTGATGAAAACGGTATGGCTAGTTTAAATATTAGACTAGATCCTAATTCATATATTATTACTGCTTACAATCCAGAAACTGGTGAACAAAGAGCTAATGAGGTAACTGTTTTACCAAGAATCATTGCTGAGGATCTCTCCATGAAGTATCTTGACGGCAGTTCATTTAACGCAACACTTGTTGACGGTCAAGGTAAAGCAGTAACAGGTGTAAACATAACATTTAATGTAAATGGTGTATTCTATCATAAAACAACCGATGCAAACGGTGTAGCTAGATTAAACATCAGATTAATGCCTGGCGATTACATCATAACATCAACATATGACAAATGCTGGGCATCAAATAAAATAACAATTTCAGCTTAAGAAGTTAAAATTTAACTTCTTATCTTTTTCTTTTTTTAACTTATTGTCACTTTCAAAAACTTGTGTGATTTGAATTTTCACTAGTTTTTGAGTCAC
>ERZ791753.1302-NODE-1302-length-16528-cov-17.252717_pt1 | contig 16528 bp, 16 predicted proteins | sample MGYA00509951_ERZ791753 | MGnify/ENA primary metagenome ERZ791753 (study PRJEB30046, sample SAMN00792026) | human gut metagenome | study: EMG produced TPA metagenomics assembly of the A metagenome-wide association study of gut microbiota in type 2... | reverse complement strand
TGACGATGGTAATGACCAGCACCATCCATGGCAGCACGTCAAGGCCGCTCGGATAATAGGACAGCACGGATAAAAGCATCTTGACGAACATCACGTTTGTCGCCATCAGCAGACACATCGAGCCGAACATCCGGCACCAGCCATTAAAAATGTCCGACGTATTCCGGCTTCCGCCCATACCAAAGGCCAGCGGCGAGGTGATCGTCAGCACGGCGAGGATAAAATACCGCTCCGCCATTTCCATAATGAGTTTGAACGTCTGAAACATGACGATGATGCCGCAAATCACGACAAGCAGCCAAGAACCGGTCAGACCGCCGAAGGAGGCTTCATCCGCAAATGTAATATCCACGGCGTCCGGCATTTGCAGAAGCTCGATGACAGTTGATGTCATATTCAGCCCCAGCTCGCAGATCTGTGGGCTTGCCACCAGCAGAAACGAAAAGGCAAACGTCCGTGTAAAAAGCAGCTTCGGGTCCTCCGCGTCGAAGCCGAGCCCCGCTGCCATGCCGCGCATGGCCTGAAAGACGAGATTGCCGATGAGCAGCGCCCAACCGACACCCAGCATGATCTGGCGGATAGTATCAATGACGGGCATATGCTCCCGCAGATACGCGAAATCCAGACTCATGAGGTCAAACAGCACGGACGCAAAATACTCCCAGCATTCCAGGATCAGGCCATAGATCCATTCGATAAAGCCCTGAAAGAGCAGTTCCAGCAAGCGGCCCGCACCTCCTTTTCCACCGGATGATTCTGTTTAGCCTTGGATCGTTGCAAGACCCTGAAACAGCGGGGCAACATAGGCAATGAACGCGCCGATGCCGTTGATGACCGCCCACGCGATCCAGATGCGGCGCAGCCAGTCCCACGCCTGATCGACCTTGTGCTGGTTATTGGAGAGCTTCGCGCCGACAACTGCGACGGCGGACATCAGACCGGCCAGCACGGTACTGATGCCTGCAATCTTGTTGTAAACGTCCACGATGATGCGGTTCGCCGCTGTCCACATATCCTCAACGGCAAACGCCTGCACACAAAACAGGCTGACGCACAGCAAAAGCAGCAGGCAGAGTGTATAAAAACGATATAGCTTTTTCATTGATTCCTCCAAAAATGGATGTGCCGGAAGCTGAGCAGTTCCCGGCATTGAAATGTTCATATTTGAACGATAGAATAAAAATGTAAAGGAGTGAACGCCATGCTCTACGCATGTAATACCTGTGAGCAAACCTTTTGGGGCTTTGACCGCTTCATGCCGCAGCAGTGTCCGGAGTGCGGGTGTATGACGGTGCGCAAGGCGACCGAGGAAGAACAGACCGCCTATGAATTGGAGCAAGCCCTGTCATGGCAGGCTGCGCACAGCAGAATAGAAGCATAAACCTGAGAACGGAAACCCGTTCTCAGGTTTTTTGATCATTCACCGCCCCATTCCAGAACAAAGACAATGGAGAGAACTTCCTGCTCAGTGACTGCTTTGGATACGGCGCTGACAACAGCATCATAGGCGAGCGGCAACCGGCTGTTCTCCGCAATTTCCCACGGGGAGGTCAGGGAGAATATCTCTGTATCACCAGTTTTGTTGGTCTGCGCATCATTGATCTTGAAACCGAGGAGCTTCGCATCGACTTTGGCGTGCGCCATATCGGTCGTGTAGGGAACGAGCTGCCAGCCATTCTTCGTGCTGATGCTAACCGAAGATACAACAACTGTGCCGGTAGAAGCATTGATGATCTCCGCGCTGCCCGTGTGAACCTCGCCGCTTTCATCGACAACGAGGGGCAATGTGACCGGAACAGTGACCGAGAAAACCTCGGTGATCTCCCAGTGGGCGAAATACGTTTTATCGGTGGTTTCCGTGAAAACGTTATTTGCCGTTACCTGCGTACCGCCGGTTGCTTCGGTGAACCAGCCTAAAAACTCCGCATTTTTGCGCGTCGGCTCGGTGGGAAGAATGAGCTTTTCACCGTAAGTCTGCTCGGTCGTTTCGCTCTGACCGGTGCCCAGATCCCATGTTACGGTGTACTTGTTGGCCTCAAACTGTGCGTAAAACGTTGTGCTGGCCGTGATCGAAGTGACGGTATTGTAGAGTTTGCCGCCTGTTTTGGCCGTGTACCAGCCCTTAAAGCTGTTCCCCTTTTTGACAGGGAGCGATGCGGGGATCGTCGGCTTGCTGTTCGGCTGAACAGTTTCACTGTACGCTGCTTTGCCGTCAATCGTGCCGCCGTTGCTGCCCGCGTCCCAAGTGACGGTCAGGCTGACCGTTGCGCCGCAGTCGTCACATTTGCCGTCGCCGTTGGCATCCACATGGTCAGCGTATTCTTCACTGGAAGCCTTACAAACCGAGCAAGTTTTTGTACGCTTATGCTGCGTATCATCCGCTCTGATCCATGAACCATAAGAATAGCTGTGGTCGGCATAGTCATAAGTGGACGCACCGCAGCCGGAGCAAGTCTTGCTTCTGCGGTGCTGGGTGTCGCTGTACTTGCTCCACGAACCGGTAGAATAGCTATGATTGCCGTAATCCGTAGTGCTATATCCACAGGTACGGCAAGAGGCTGTCCTGCTGTGCTGCGTATCGGAATGATTGCTCCAAGAACCATAGTTCATGCTGTGACTGGCATATTCGTAATCCGAATCGCCGCAGTTCCGGCAATAGGCTTCGCGCCGGTGCTGCGATGTAGAATACTGCTCCCAGCTTCCATAGGAATAGCTGTGACCGGTTGCGTAGATGGTTTCGCGCTTGCTCTGGCCGCAATCGCAGCTATATTCCCGGTAGCCGTTTCGCGTGCAAGTGGCATCATTTTCATAGTCCAGAACCCATGTGTGGCTGCCACAATCCGGGCAAGTCCAAGAACCATACGAGCCGGAACCGTGGTCTTTATACACATAAGTCCCCAGATTTTGAACATAATGGCAGAGATAACATTCATAATACTGCTGATGTCCTCTGGAAGTGTGCGACTGAGAAACGTATGTTCCCTGCAAAGAGTTCTTTTTGCAGGATGGGCAGGTGCCGACAATACCAGTGGATGCACGGGATGCCACCTTCGCGGGCGCTTTCTTAGCTCCGGATTCTGTTTCCGTTGGCGCTGCACCATCTGCGTTGGAGTACACGCCGTACAAATCGTAAAAATATCGGTCGCTGCGGTTGGAAGCCGCCCAATCATAGGTATAGAACGGCACCGTTGCTTCCGGGTAGCCGATGATGTAGGCGATATAGAGCGTGTCGCCGGAATCGGCTTCGCGCCAGAACGCATCCTCGCCGATGCTGTTCAGAACCGTTTCGCCGTAGTACATGGTCAGCGTAGAGAGCTTCGGGCAGTTATAGAACGCATGGCGGCCAATGGTCGGCGCGAGCGGAAGCTCGGCGGTGGTCAGGTTGACGCAGCCCTCGAACCAGTACGCCAGATCTGGGATGGTCAGCGTTTCCACGTCCTCAAACCAGACCTCGGTGATCTGGTCGCGGACAGCTGCCCACGGCTGATCGTCCGCACTGGTAAAGACCGGCGCTTCGCCGCTGCCGGAGATGGTAAGCCAGCCTTTGGAATCCAGCGACCATTTGATACTGCTGCCCGGAATTGTGCCACTGGTTGCAGCTTCGGCAGACTGCACGGTGATTTCTTCTTCCGGCGCGCTTTCGTAGACTGTGTGTTCATCCGCTTCCGCTGCAAATGCAGCAACGGACAGGGAAAACACCATGCAAAGAGCCAGCACAAATGCGGTGAATTTCTTAAAATTCTTCATTATGCAGCCTCCTTTTCGTTCACGGCGGCGATGGTGAACACAATCGTCGCGGCGTTGATGTTCGTGACAGCTTCACTTGCGGAAACCTTTGCCTTGTAGCGGATGGCGAGATTTTTCTCGGCGGCAATCGCCGGGAACGCACCGTCCACAAGCGTCAGACTGCCCGCACCTTTCGTGCTGCAACCATTGATGCTAAGTGCGATGCTGTTTTTCCCTGCACTGAAATCGTCAAAATTTCCGATTTCAAATGTGCCCGCCTGAACATCTACCTTGGTCACACGAATTGCGCCGGCCTTGCCGGTGTTGGTGATTGCGGCATTGTTGGCGCAAACCACATAGCCGTCTACGAGCGAAACTGGCAGCGCGGCGGGTACGGTACACGAAATTGGACTGACGGTGTTGACTACCGTGAGCGTCACCGGCACGCGCGCCTCGGTCGTTTCCGCTGCCGATGCAGGCACAGGAAACGCAAAAATGAGCGCCAGCGCCAGAAGCAGCGCCGCCGCTTTCTGATAGGTTTTCATCGCGTTACTGCACCTCCTTTGGCCAGAGGTAGGCGGTGTGGAGCGTCAACTCCGTGTTCAGCGTGCCGATTTGCTTGCCATCACGGAACGCGCTGACCGTCACGGTACAATCTGTGTTGCCAAACTCCGGCACTTCCAGCAGCGTCAGCGCCGAAATGCTCTTGCCTGCGGCAAGGTCAAAGGCGTCCGCAATGAGCGCCTTGTCCTTATTCCTGCGGATTTCCACCTTGTAGGTGTCCGACTTGCTGTTGTTGGTGAACTCAGCCTTTACGCTGGTTTCTCCGACCAGAGCATATAAATGAGCAGGAGCAGTAAGAGCAATCTGATTGTCCGCGACAATCGCGTTGAGCTGCTTCTGGGCCTCTCTGAGTCCGCTGACATCGTAAAAGACAACCTCGGTTTCTTTGTGCTGCTTGGCTCGTTCCGCGATTCTGACCTTGATCGTGTCAATGACTGCGAGTGTAGAATCCCGGTCATAGATGACCTTCACGGCGTCATCCACTCTCGCCACAACCACTTCCGGCATTTGCGTCCCATTATTGCAATACACGGCCTTCGTGCCGCCGCCCCAAACGAGCAGCCTGCCGCTTACGGTCACATTGTCGAGCGTAACCTTGCCGTCTGCTGCGCCGCAGCCGATGATGAGGTCACCGTCCACGGTCATGTTTTTCAGCTCCACATCGTTCGTGCGGATCAGGACGTTGCCTTTCATGTCCTTGTCATAGCTGCCCTTGGAAACAATGTAGGTGCCAATGATGTTGGCAAAAATCTGCGCGAACTCGGCGCGGGTAATGTTATCCTGCGGGGCAAGGATTTTCCCTCTGCCATGAATATAGTCCGCACCGACCATGGCACGCACATACGGCAGCGCCCACGTTGAAACCTTACCCGCATCCGAGAACTGCGTCAGCTCGGTCTTGGAATACGAATCGTAATCCAACGCCAACGCTCTCGCCACAACTGTCATGGCTTCCTGTCTGGTGATCGGGGCATCCGGGGCCATTGCCGTGTTCGATCTGCCGTTGTATGTTCCCATTTGCACCGCCATGGCCACATCTTCAAAATACCATTTGTCTTTGGAAACATCCTTGTACTTGGAAATGTCAGCTTTGGCGTAGCAGCCAAAAGATCGGTTGATGATGGCGGCCATCTCCGCACGAGTCATATCGCCGTTCGGATCGATAATGCTGCTGGATTTGCCGTAAAGCAGACCGTTATCCACGGCTGCGCTCACGGCTTCGGCATACCAAGCTGATTTATCGAAATCGCAGAAATCCGTGGCTTTGCGGTTGACCGTGTTTGCCGCCGATGCGCTGACTGACAGCGATAAGCACGATACTGCCGCAAGGAACAATGCGAGGATTCGTTTTTTCTTCACGTTGAATACCTCCTGTTAGAATTTAAGGGGAACGCTTTGGGCGTTCCCCTTGAATGAATTGCGATCAGACCGCATCCCAAGCGATGATGAACAGGACGCTTGCGATGGCGGTGTTTGTCACAGCTTCGGAAACCGGGGTCACGATAGCGTCATAGGCAATGCCGATGCTGTTTGCAGAGGTGTCGCCCACGCCGGACATATAGCAGCCCTCAACGGCAGTATCAAGAAGCGTCTGCTTGCTGGCGTTCTTGTTATCAGTCGCCGCAGCAGCACCGCCGCCGATGGCGAGCTGGAAACCGAACTTGTTGCTGTTAACTTTCTCATGGGCGAGGGTGTCCTTGCTGCCGAACGCGGCCAGCGACCAGCCCTGTGCGGCTTCGATGGAAACGGAGTTGACCTTGACTGCGCCGAAACTGTTGTTGACGATCTTCGCGTCGGTAGCGGTGGAAACAGTGCCGTCAGTGCCAACAGCAACCGGGAGGACGGTAGGCACGACTACGGACATTTTGGTAGCTGCCGGGTCGCCGCCGATGCTGCCGTCCGCAGTGCTGGACAGGGTAACAGACGAAGTGCCAGTGCCGCCAGAAGCGTCCACGGTGTTGGCAGCGGAAGCGGAAATGGCGAGGGATGCGAGCATACAAATTGCGAGAACGAGGGAAATAATCTTCTTGGTGTTTTTCATAGTTAAAATCTCCTTATTTTTGATAATCAGTTTTTGATGGTAATGTTGATGATTGCCCCGGCTGTGCCGATGATTGCACCGGATTCGGGGTCGAGGTTATGAAAATATGCGGTACATTCGTATGTACCGGCAGGAAGTGTGGTATTGAGCTTTGCGTGCTCGATCTTGCTGCCAACGGCAATCGCGCCGGATTCGTAGATCTGTTCGCCGGTATCGTTGCGGATGAACTCCACCTGCTGGGGGTAGTTATTGATCGATTCGTTCACGATCATGACATTGCCCTCCGCCGTGCCGTTTTCAAAGTACGGCGCGGTATTCATGCTGATGTTAATCATGCCTTCCGCGACCTTTTCGTTCAGTTTTTCCGCAATTTCTTCGGGCGAAAGGTTATCCCAGCCGCCCTCGACGGCGCTGGAATCGTAGACGATACCGGTTTGACCACGAGCGTCTTCTTTGGTCAGCGGCTTGCTGACCAGACGGGTGATAAGAAAAATGCCCGCGCCAATGGCACAGACGAGAAATGCGACGGCAAGCACAACACGGATATTGAGCCGTGCCTGTTTTGGATGATCCTGATATACTTCGTACATGGAAACAGCTCCTTTGTATTTTGTTTTGTATGCTAGGGCGGAATACGATAGCGACACAGCAGGCGATACAGGTCGTCCGCCGTGCATGGGATTTGATTTCCGGGCAATTCGATACCTCCTCCGTCTGAATTTGAGTATAAAAAAACACGACCTTGAAAAAAGTCGTGTTTTTTATGAAGTTAGCCGCGCTTCATCCGGCGCGCTGTCTGAGAAACTCCAGAAACAGGTCTTCGATTTCCTTGTCACTTTTGAACTTGCTCAGGTACGGTGCAAAGCGTTTTCGGTCAAAGCTCAGCTTTTTCGGCGGTGCGGCTGCCCGCTGCGTAGCTTTTGCCCGCGCTTCCCGCCATGCGGCGTAGATTGCCTGCTGATCCGCTGTCGGCGGCGGGCATTGCGTCTGAATAAACGTCATTGTCTGCTTGTTCAGCGCATAGCCTTCGATCTGGCACATCTCGACAAACGCCGTTTGCGTCGCTGTATCGTAATCTGCAATCAGGTCGGCACAGGCCAGATTCAGCTTCTTCGGCCCATTCTCCACGATCTCGGCAAGCGGCGGGATCAGCTGTGCCAGCTTGACCGCCTTGCGGATTTCATACTCTGTCACGCCGAAAAACTCAGCTACAATTTTTCTCGCGTTGTACCTTTGGCGATTGTCGCCAAAGGTTTCAACTGCCGCATTTCGCTGTCCGCAGCGGTTTCGGGCATCCAGCAACGCTTTATACGCCTTGCCGCGCTCGATGATCGTCAGATCCTGCCGCCGCAGAAGATTCGTTGCAATCGCAATGCTGATGGCACGCTGATCGTTGACGGTCATGACCGTTGCGGGAATATCCGTCCAGCCCGCCAACTTTGCCGCCGCTGTGCGGTTATGCCCGGCCAGGATTTCAAATTCATCCGTTCCTGCAATGGGACGCACCAGAATCCGCTCATACAAACCATTCTCCTTCAATTCTTCCGCAAAGGCTTCCAGCTTGGCGTGGGGGTAGGGATGAAAGCCAATGTCAGCGGTATAGAACGGGTGTAGCTTGCAGACCGGCACGTCACGGAATTGCGTTTCCGTTCGCGGTACCGGCATCTGAAAGATCTGCTCATACGCCGCGTCGCCGGTCTGCTGCTCGGACGCCTGCTGGGTCGCACTCATGCGTTTGCGCAGCATCTCGTTCATATTCGCTCTAGCCAAGCCGCAGCACCTCCGAGGCGAGATTACGATAGGATTCTGCTGCCGGGTTGCCCGGCTCGTAGTCCAGAATACTCATGCCGGCCATGGGGCATTCCGCAATGCGGATGGTGTACTCGATGGGGCAGTCAAAGACGTGCAAGTCATCACCGTAGATTTCCCGGACACTCTGCTGCACGCTTTTGCAGAGCTGCGGTCGCGACTGGTACATCGTCAGTAAAATACCGGCGATCTTCAAACCCGGATTGAAATGCTTCTGCACGGAACGTACCATATCAAGCACATCCGGGATGCCCTCGGATGCGAGGAAGTGGGATTGCACGGGGATGATGCAGTAATCCGACGCAGTCAACGCATTGACGGTTAAAAGCTCCTGCTTGAGTCCACAGTCGATGATGATGTAGTCATAGGCGTCACACAGCGGTTCCATCACCTGCGCCAGCATCTTTTCTGCGCAGCATTCGGATTCGTTCACAGCTCTGTACTGCGAGATCTGCATGACTTGAAGCCGCGCAGCAGCGTCCGATAAGCGCCGGTTCGCGGGAATGAGATCCGGCTTGCCGTCTGTGTGCAGAATGCAGCGCGGCAGATGAAGGCTCAGATCCTCCGGATAGTCGATGGCAGCAAGCAGAAGATTTGCCAGCGTATATTTCTGCTCGGCTGGAGTATAGCCCATAGACGCAGTGAGATTGCCCTGCGGGTCATTGTCGATGAGAAGTACTCGCTTGTTTTCATCTGCCAAAGCAGAGGCGAGATTCAGAGCAGTCGTCGTCTTGCCGACACCGCCCTTTTGATTGGTGATTGCAATAACGGCATTCTTTTTCATGTCACACCCTCGCTTTCAGTTTCCTATTTTGATAATCCTCACTCTGTACGTACTCTATCACGCTATCCTTAAAAATATAATAAGCAGGCTTTATAAAGAATGACTTTACGCGCTTTTCGTGGATTAGTTTTGATGTAAATGAAATGCTAACGCCATTTAGCATCATTCTGAGTTGCTCTTGTGTTACAACATCCGGATACTCTTGAAACAACGTCTGATAATATGATTTGTTTTTTTCCACAGTGATCCCTTCCATTTAGAAATTGTCATCGGCAGGAACACGGCTTGATTTGTTCTCTCCATTGTCTCTCCAATACCATCAAACTCGGAAAAATCGCAACTGTCTAAATGGTTCCTATTTTTTCAAAAAACGGTGAAAAGCATTGATTTTCAATAGGTCTTGAACCTGTAGTTCCGTGTACTTCCGCTGTCTTCCGTATGGGATACAAGCCTTAAAATCCCTCGGCGTAACAACCGTGCGGGTTCGAGCCCCGCCACCGGCACCACTCAGAAATGACCTTTGTATGTCAGATGGCCGCTTAGGGCGCGTCCATCTCGACAGCAAAGGTCTTTCTTCGTTCGACCCCGTGACCGCTTCGCTGGATTGCGGGGTTGTGCTCCGTCGCTTCTCTTCATAAAAAGAACCGCCGCTGCTCCATTGGGAGCAGCGGCGGCGCTATGTCTGAAAGCTGCGGTCACGCGTTTTCGTTTTCCTTATCCAGCTCGGCGAGGAAATTGATGAGCCGGGCCTCGTCCTCGCGGCGGTCGGCAAACAGCTCGAGGTTGTCGCCCTGCTCGCTCAGAAGCTGGCCGAGGGCGATGTACTCGCTCAGCGCGCTCTTGAGATTGAACACGTCGCCGTCCTGGCTCTTGAGGTACACGTCGCCAGCGCAGGCGTGGATGACCTTGCGGAATTCTTCGACTTCTTTGATGTTCTTGAGTTTCATGTTCATTGCCTCCCATGCAATTTTTTACTTTGACTTTCGATTACAGTTGCAGTATACGCGCTGGGGAAGGAAAATTCAAGGGGTGGTTTGAACAAAACGCACAAAAATATGTGTTTTATTTTGTGCGATACGCTGGATAATAAGTATACAACCGGGTCAGAGCCGCACTGCGGCTGGCAGCGCCAGGTGCAAGAAAGTGCACATCCGCACCCACGTCCTGACTGCCCTGCAGCACGATCAGAAGTGTGTCCATCTCCTTTCCGGCAGAAAAGAGGATGGATGCCTCGCCGGACAGACCGTGCCATGCGCCGTCCTCACGCGTGAGCGTCAGCGTATACGGCTCCTCCATACCGTCAAGGCCGGAGATCGTCAGCGTCCCGTGAAACAGATTGCTGTGCAGCACGCTTTTCGTCAGCGTGCCGGTGAGCGTGAGCGTGTGCGCCTGTGCAAATGCCTCGTCGGCCAGCGCGTATTCCGTGACGGTCTGGGAAAGCTCGACCGGCGTCTGCGTCGGTACCGCGACCAGCACCACAAGATTTAAAATCAGCACTGCGACCGCAATGCCGAACACCGCCGTGCGGTGGCGGGCGAACCAGTTCCTATTTTCCTCTCCCATAGCTCAATTCTCCATTCTTCACAGATTCTTCAGATTTGAAGCCTTGAAATAGTTACAATTTAGTGTATAATAAATTACAGATTGATATTTAATCAACATCTCACACCGAAAGGAGCGGATGCGATGGCAGCATGACCGGCCGCTTTTACACAAACAACCAAACCAACCAGTTTCAAAAGGGCGCTGCGGGATCCCGCAGCGCCCTTTTTGATTATACAGGAATCTTCCAAAAACCGCAAGCGGTCAGAACCGCTGATTTATCCGACGTACGGAACCAGCTCGAAGTATTCCAGCTCCGATTCGCCGTCAATATACCACTGCCAGTCCCCCGCGGGCTGCTCGATTGCGATGCGTCCGGTCACACCGTCGCTTGTGATCACGTCGACGAAGCTCTTGCCGTCCGTTCCCGTGACCTGCAAAACCGTGCCGGGGCCGAAGACGGACTCCGTGCCGTCGTCCAGCGTGACGGGAATATCCCGCACAACGGACAGGCGGGAATAGCTCGTATTCGCGGGAACGATCTGCCACGCATCGCCCAGCGGCGTCAGCACATCGTCGTGCAGGGCATAGGCGCGGATGGCGCTGTAGGAGCCGAGCACATTCTGCGTGCTCTCAAGCTGGAGGCTGTTATCGGAGACGCCGATGATCGCGGCCTCCAAATAGATCTGGTCCTCAAACGGGATCAGCTCCGGCGTCCCGGTCTTCATCGACCAGACATTCAGCACATACTGATCCCCGTTCATATTGCCGTTGAAATAGACCTCCGGATAGCCGTCCGCGTCCAGATCAGCCAGCCAGATGTGTGCGTTGAAGCTGGCGGGATAGGACACATCCGGCTCCTCAAAGCCGGTGTCGAACACGTCCGACCCCTTCTGAATGCGCAGCACAAACGACTGCTGGTCATATTGATCCCAGATGCGCAGCAGCTGCACCGTCTCGGGCGTGCCGCAGCCGTCCAGATCTGCCTCGCCGCTGCGGACGATCTCGGTGCGGATGCTCTGGAAGCCGTAAAGCGTGATGCCGTCATAGGGGATCTCAGCCGGAACCGGATCCTGCGCAGGAAGCTCGACCGGGGCAAACGGCTCCGCCTCAGGCTCAGACGGGACTGGCTCGACCGGCTGCGGGTCTGTGACCGTATTCGTCGTGTCCTCGACCGGCTCCTCCGACGGGACGACGCGTATGGCGACCGCCAGCACCTGCGGCGGGTCAGACGTTTCAACGCCGCCGAGATACGTGATATCCACCTGAAGTGCCTGCGTCAGCTCGGACACAGAAATGGGCCAGCCGTCCGCGCCGGTGGGGACAAGCCCGTCGGCCAGCGCGACCGTGACCGTGTCCGCAGAACCGAACGACGAGTCTTTGTCTGCAGGGCGGACCGTCAGCGTACCGCCGCCGGATGAAAGAATATCGGCAGTAAAGGTCGTGACGTGTACCTCAGCGGGCGCTTCCGGCTCCGGGTCAGCCTGTACAGGCTCCTCCGGAAGCGGCTTTGCACAGCTGCACAGCAGCGAAAGCGCCAGCGCCGCGGCCAGCACGAGAATCAGCTTTTTCATAGTTCCTCCTTCTGGGAGATCGTAGTCGCTGTCCCAGCGTCACCATAATAGCGGATTCTGCCGCATTCGTCAATGGACAGTTTTGCTTATTTTGAATATGTTTTGCCCGTTTCCTCCATCAAAATGCGTTCTTTTTGTGATTATGTGAACTTGTGGAAACAATTTGTAATTTCCGAGGAAGTGCAGCCCAGCCGCCTGTCCGTATCGCCCCAAGGCCAAAGCGCGCGGCGCAAAGCTTCTCTGCCTGGCTCTGTCCTCCGCTTCATCCGGATCTTGCAGCGAAGCCCCACGTCATGTTCTTCAAAAATACCGCCTCTTCTTACCATGCGCTGCACGATAAAAAGAGGCGGCTTTTGCTCTCCGGTGCGCCGGTCAATACGCCAGCGCAGACTGGACGGTGTGGTGGATGAGGTCGTGACCAGCCTGCGTGGGGTGGATGCCGTCCGCGCCGATGAGCGTCGGGAAGACGCGGCTTTTCAGGAACTCCGCGCGCAGATCGACCAGACGGCAGCCGAACGCGCGGCTCAGCTGCGCGACCATGGCGTTATAATACTCCTGCCAGCGGTACAGATGGTCCGTATCGCCCAGCCAGTGCAGAATATTTTCCGCGCTCAGGCCTCTGGTGATAAAGGAGAAATACCGCTCCTGCTCCAGCGGCGGCAGGCTCGTCATGGCCACGCGTGCCCCGGCGCTCTGCGCCTTGCGGATGGCTGTGCAGTATTGGTCGATGAACTTCTCCGACGGCGTGTGCGGCAGATGCTCGCCGTCCGGGTCCTCCGAGATAGCCTTCCAGTCGTAATCGCAGTCGTTGCCGCCGAAGCAGAACAGCACCGTCGTATCGCCGTCACAGGTCCCGAGCTTCCGGCCAAGCTGCTTCAATCCCGCGTCGATGGTCGCGCCCATTTTTGCGTTGTTTTCCACGGTGACGCCCTGCGCACGCAGCGTGTCGAAATCATGCTCCTGACACAGGTGATAGCTCTGGCCGTTATAGGTGACGCCCTTGATGATGGAGTCGCCGAAGATCTTCAGATTTTTCATGGGGATCCCTCCTGCCTGTTTGTATCTCCAGTGTAGCCGCATGGCGGGAAAAAGTCTCCCGATTCCTGCCCCAAAACGCTCTCCGGGTTCGTTCCCGCCGGTCTACAAAACGAAGTCCGGCACTCTACGGGCAGTAGAGTGCCGGTTTTTTGCGAGAAAAGTTCGCGGTGCACAGCCAGAAGCAGTAGAATCCGAACCCGGCAGCACTTCACTCGCCTTCCTGCATTTTTTTGACGATTTCCATAAAGCGGGCGGTCACACGGTCGTAATTTTCCCTCCGGTGCGGGAACAGACAGCCGGAGCAGTCCTTTATCCCGTTCTCCGTATATCGGAAATTGCCGCCGCAGCCGCGTCCGAGCGCGTAGAGCGGACAGTAGCAGAACAGGCAGTTGAAATCCTCCGGGTGCTTTGTCTCATGGCAGGGGAAATATTCGCAGTCCCGGTTCTGAAAAAATGCGTAGTGCCGCTCTTCCATCATTCCTTCTCCTTCAGCCGCTCGCACAGCGCCGCGTCCGGCGTGACGACGGCGGTCTGGTACGTTGTGTAGATCACCATGCCGGGCTTCGCGCCCGCAGGCTTTTTGACAAATTTCACCGGCGTATAGTCGACCGGCACGTTCTGGCCGTCGCGGGCCTGCGAATAATACGCCGCAAGCTGCATCGCCTCCGTCACCGTCCGATCGGGCAGCGTCCGGCCGTTCGTTTCGATGATGACGTGGCTGCCGGGGATCTTCTGGACGTGCAGCCAGATGTCCGTTTTGGCCGCCAGCTTTGTCGTCAGCTCGTCGTTCTGCCGGTTGCTGCGGCCGACAAAAATCGGGAAACCGTCAGACGACATGAACCGCATGGGGCGGCTCGGCGGCAGCTTCATGCGCTTTTTGCGGTCTGTCTCGCGCAGATAGCCGCCGGAGACAAGCTCAGCCCGAATCTCCTGCAGATCCCGTGCGGACTCCGCACGTGTAAGCGCGTCGAGGACGCTCGCCAGATACGCAAGCTCCTGCTCTCCCTTCATAATCTGCTCCGTCAGGATCTTTTCGGCGTTCTTGGCCTTCTGATAGTCCTTATAGAATTTCGCCGCGTTCTGCTGTGGGGAAATGGCCGGGTTGAGGGTGATTTCGATCTCCTTCATGTCCGGGTCGTAAAAGTCAGCGGCGCGCAGCTTCGTCTGGCCGCGCCTGATGGCGTAGAGGTTCGCCGTGAGGATATCGCCGAGCTGCCGCAGGCGCTCGCGGTCATGGGTCGCGGCAAGCTCCTTACGCTGGTTCTCCAGCTTGCGTGCCGTGCGTGCGTGCAGATTGGAGACGGTTTTGCGGATGGCCTGCGATGACTGCCGGATGGAGTCAGCGCGGTCGCGCGCGGCATAGAACCGGTCGAGCAGCTGCGAAAACGAGTCATACGGCTCCTGCCGGATAAAATCGCCGTACTGCGTCACGGGCAGGCAGGTAAAGTCCCACGGGCGCTCGTCGCGATACAGGAGCATGGGCTGCGGCGGCATGGTCTGAAGCTGCGCGAAGGCGGCAAGCAGACGCGCTGCCAGCGCTGTTTTTTCTTCTGCCGAAAGCGCGGACAGGTCGGTATCCAGATCGCCCGTCAGGCGGAACGCAAGCTCCCGGCACACAAGCGGCGAGAGGCCGCCGAGGGTATCCAGCAGCCAGCCGTCAAGACGCTTCGGCGCGGTCTGTGCAGACAAAAGCGCGGCCAACTCCTCTCCCGTGACGGCAAACGGGTCGCGCTTGCCCTGCGTGGGCGGCAGATGGTAGTAAAGGCCCGGCAGGACCTGCCGCTTTTCGCTCATTTCAAAGTCGACGCGGCGCAGGCAGTCGAGAATGCGCCCGTCCTCGCCCGTTAAGATCAGGTTGGAGTTGCGGCCCATGATCTCCAGGATCAGGTGCTTGCGCGTGGGGCTTCCCATCTCGTCGGTGCAGTCGAAGGTGAGGTCGAGCAGGCGCTCCATCTCCGGCTGCTGCATGGACACGAGACGGCCCCCTGTCAGGTGCTTGCGCAGGAGCATACAGAACATGGGCGGCTGCGCCGGATTTTCGGCCGGTTCGTTCGTCAGGTGGATGCGCGGATGATTGGGCGAGGCCGTCAGCAGCAGCCGTCCGCCGCCAGCCGCGCCGCGCATGGACAGAATCAGCGTGTCGCGCTGCGGCTGCTGGACCTTATCGATGCGGCAGCCGGTCAGACTGCCCTCCAGCTCACGACGGACCGCCGTGAGGAAAAATGCGTCAAATGGCATGGGATTCCTCCATGGTCAGGATAAAAAGCTCGTTCAGCCGGTCGAGCTGGCCGGTGAGATATAACGCGCCGAACAGGCATTCCAGCCCCGTGGCTCTGGCATACTGCGCATAGGTGGCGTTTTTCGGCACCTGATGCACGTGCGCGTTGCGCCCGCGCTTGTAAAAGGCCAGCTCCTCCTCTGTCAGAAGCGGGAGCATACGCTCGGCCCGCGCAGCCTGCGCCGGAGCGCAGACGAGATCGACCGTCGCACGGTGCAGATTGCCGTTCAGCGCCTTGCCGGACGCACAGAGGAAGCTCCGCACCAGCAGCTCAAACACCGCGTCGCCGCAGTGCGCAAGACCGAGCGCGCTGATCTGGTTGACCGCGCGCCGGTCCATGTTCAGATGAAAGTAGTTTTCCAAGCAAATGCCTCCATTGTTCGGAACTTTTTATACTATACCACATCTGCAGGCAGGTTTTCCAGTGGGCGCAAAAAAATGGTTGACTTATTGGTTACATTCTGTTACAATTTAAGAAGAGTTTATCGAACGAAAGAGGGCATTTTGTATGCAGAAGAAATTCCGCCGTCTGGCGGCAGTCATGTTATGCCTGACGCTGCTGGCCGTACCGGCGCTGGCCGCCGAGGCGACCATTGATCTGGATTACGTCACGATCGTGGGCGAGGGCTTTGCCGCCGATACCTTCTGCGGCGTGGACGCGCTTTATAATGAGACGGGTGCGACGCTGTTCTGCAACGAGCTGATCGAACGGTTCTACAGCGCCGTTTACGGCGTGACCGTGTTCACGAACAGCGGCGATATCACCGCTGCCAGCCCGTCGGGCTACTGGTTCGAGGTTACATACACGCCGCAGCCCGGCGATATCGCCTATGCCTCCGCCGAGGCGCGGGAGCGCTACGGCAACCACTATGCCATCGTCAAATCCGTCGACGAAGCGGGCGGCACCGTCACGCTGTTCGAGCAGAACTGGGTCTGGGACGGCAAGGCCGGTGTGAACCGCAGGATCCCCTATGACGGCGGGTGCTATACCTTCTATACCATGTGCTCCAGCGCCGGACGCGCAGCGCCCGCCGGAGAAGCGGAGCCTGTTGCCGCAGCGCCTGCGGCGGAGGAGCCGCAGCCCGTATCCGACGACGTATCCACGATCTATGCATGGGGCAGCGGCATATCCAGCATCACCGGAACGCCGTCCAGCTGGGCCGCGGAGCTTG
>ERZ791753.1296-NODE-1296-length-16559-cov-2.685955_pt1 | contig 16559 bp, 10 predicted proteins | sample MGYA00509951_ERZ791753 | MGnify/ENA primary metagenome ERZ791753 (study PRJEB30046, sample SAMN00792026) | human gut metagenome | study: EMG produced TPA metagenomics assembly of the A metagenome-wide association study of gut microbiota in type 2... | reverse complement strand
AGATAGCCGCCCAAAAAGCTGGACGGCTATCGTTTTATAACTTACCCGCTATCGCGGACGGTTGTACAAAAGCTGAGTTTGATAAGGCTCTCTGATATTGGCTCGTTACAATCTGAGCTTTTTAGAGTGAGGAGTTCCTAATCAATAATTGGTTGGCTTTACTTCATAATAAGCTTGAGGATGCAGACATGCCGGACAAACCTTTGGCGCTTCTTCTCCATAATAGATATAGCCGCACTTACGACAAATCCATACGGTCTCTTCGTCTTTCTTAAAGACTTCTCCGTTTTCCAGATGTCTCAACAAGGTTAAATAACGCTCTTCATGGCCTTGCTCCGCCACACAGATGTTACGGTACATTTTCGCAATTTCCGTAAATCCTTCCTCTTCGGCTACATCGGCAAATTTAGGATAGTCGATAGCCCATTCTTCATGCTCACCGGCAGCAGCCTGTTTCAGGTTTTCGGCAGTCGTACCAATTACTCCGGCAGGATAAGAAGCCTTAATCTCCAAAATACCTCCTTCGAGGAAACGGAACATGCGTTTGGCGTGCATACGTTCTTGTTCCGCTGTTTCCATAAAAATAGCGGAGATTTGTTCATACCCTTCTTTTGCTGCTGTCTCTGAAAAATAAGTATAACGCATTCTTGCCTGCGACTCACCGGCGAAGGATGTCAGCAAATTCTTTTCGGTTTGCGTTCCTTTTACACTTTTGCCCATATTTCTTCTATTTTATAAATGAATATCTGTTATAGAAACATTTTTGAAAGGTTTTATGTTCAAAGCTTCTGTTTTATTCTAAAAAGGTTTGCCTGTTTTCTTAAAAGGACTTAATTTTGCGCTTTCTAAAATTTTCAAGACATAAACGATACAAATGAACGCGTTCGATTTTAAACCTAAATTGTTTTCTACTCTAAAAAGTTATAACAAAACAACTTTTATGGCCGATTTAATGGCCGGTATCATTGTGGGCATTGTTGCCCTGCCATTGGCTATTGCATTTGGTATAGCCTCCGGCGTATCACCCGAAAAGGGAATTATTACAGCCATTGTAGCGGGATTCATCATCTCCGTGTTGGGAGGCAGCAAAGTGCAGATAGGCGGCCCTACCGGTGCATTTATCGTTATTATTTATGGCATCATTCAACAATATGGCATAAGCGGACTCACCGTAGCCACCCTGATGGCAGGCGCATTGCTGATACTTTTAGGGGTATTTAAACTGGGAGCCGTCATCAAATTTATTCCTTATCCCATCATTGTGGGATTTACGAGCGGTATTGCCGTCACCATTTTCACGACGCAGATAGCGGATATCTTCGGACTGAGCTTCGGCGGTGAAAAGGTTCCGGGAGATTTTGCCGGTAAATGGCTCCTTTATTTCCAGCATTTCGACACGGTGAATGGCTGGAATACGCTCGTAAGCATTGCCAGCATTTTCATCATTGCCATTACTCCCCGGTTCTCTAAAAAGATTCCGGGTTCGCTGATTGCCATTATCGTAGTAACCGTAGCTGTTTATTTAATGAAGGTATACGGCGGCATTGGCTGCATCGATACCATAGGCGACCGCTTTACCATTCAGTCGCAACTTCCGAATGCCGTGGTTCCGGAGCTCAATTGGGAGGCTATTAAAAACTTGTTTCCCGTAGCCATTACCATTGCGGTGTTGGGAGCTATCGAATCGCTGCTCTCGGCTACAGTAGCCGATGGAGTGATTGGCGACCGCCACGACTCGAACACAGAACTCATTGCACAAGGAGCCGCCAACCTGGTAGCCCCTCTGTTCGGAGGAATTCCCGCCACCGGAGCCATTGCCCGCACGATGACGAATATTAATAATGGTGGCCGGACACCGGTTGCCGGCATCATACACGCCATAGTGTTACTGCTCATCCTGCTGCTCCTGATGCCTTTGGCGCAATATATCCCAATGGCTTGCCTGGCCGGAGTGCTGGTGGTGGTATCGTACAACATGAGTGGCTGGCGCACCTTCAAGGCTTTGTTAAAGAACCCGAAGTCGGACGTAACCGTGTTGCTGATTACCTTTATCCTAACCGTTATTTTCGACCTGACCATCGCCATCGAAGTGGGATTGGTTATTGCCTGTGTGCTGTTTATGCGCCGGGTGATGGAAACTACCGATATTTCAGTTATCAAAGATGAGATAGACCCGAACATGGAATCGGACCTCGAAGTGCACGAAGAGCATCTAAGCATTCCGAAGGGAGTGGAAGTGTACGAGATTAACGGACCGTACTTCTTCGGCATCGCTACTAAATTCGAAGAAACCATGTCGCAACTGGGCGACCGTCCGAAAGTGCGCATTGTGCGGATGCGTAAAGTACCGTTTATCGATTCAACGGGTATTCACAATCTAACCAACTTGTGCACGATGAGCCAGAAAGAGAATATTACCATTGTACTCTCCGGAGTAAATGAAAAGGTACATGCGGTGTTGGAGAAATCGGGCTTTTACGAGTTACTTGGAAAAGACAATATTTGCAGTAATATTAATGAGGCACTGGCCAAAGCGAAAGATTTAGTAAACGGAGATAGATAAAGAAAAGTTTCCACCACCTATATTTATTGAGGGGCATCGACAAATAAAATCTTTCAGTAGTAATAACAGCGGCAAAAATTCAGCCTCTGCTTTGCCTCCACAACTTTGCACTATTATCTACGAGATAAGAAATGCCAGAGGGTTGCAAAGACAAACACAAGTCTTATCAACCCGTTGTGAGTTGATAAAGAGTAACTTAGTGCAACGCCACCGGAAATACAAAACGTTGCGCAGAAAAGAGAATCGCCAAGTATGGGGAGGCCTTGGCTTATCGAGGGAAAATCCTACTGAATTTCATCTATTTCAAAAAAACAAAAAAAACGTGCATGACATCTGTCACATCTGTCACCACATATTTATTTCTTTAGTATTCAAACTCTTACGCTACGCTATCCTCTTCTCGTGATGTGACAGATGTGACAGATGTCAGGTGTCTGCCATTTCTGCAGGTTTCTTAAAAAGCTCTTTTTTTGTCTTCACATACATCGTATTCTATAAACAATTTTCCTTATAAACAAAAAGTGTTTCATAGCTTTAAACAAAGTGTTTCAAAGCATGAAACAAAGTGTTTTTAACTATGAAACACTTTTCAGACAAGTATAAAAACAGTTCCAATAAGTTAACATACAGAATATTATGCACCATTCTATTTTAATTTCACAAAACAAGGCGTTATAAGTTGCCTTCGTTCTTCAAGAAATAGGAAAACAGCATTTCAAGAAGGATACGACTGTTCGCTTTTTTGATAACATTGTGGCATGGTTTTTGCTCCTTATATTTCAGAGAGCAAAAAATAAAGAAAAAGAGCTACCACGCACATGGAAATAAATCTCTTCGCCAAATATTTCAGCGAATATTGTCCCTGAAAATAGAGAGGAAACATACTTCAGAAACAATATTTTACGAAACCTTTGACATTCCGGTAAAGTCACAAAACAAACTAGAATCTTAAAAATAAAGCCATGAGAGCTTACATCATACACCTTTCCTGCAATTTAAATAGCGAAAAAGACAAACATCGTTCCCCTAAAAACAGGTATATATCCTTCTCTACAGTTATCACCCGACTCTACAAAGTGCCATGACCAGAACCTTTACAAAGCTTTCATATACAAAAAGAAGTTACTTTTTGGCACACTTATAGCTATAAATAATTATCTTTGTACACTTTAAATAATCTTACAAGACTTACAAAACATTAAGGAAGAATGAAAAAACTACTTACGGCTATCGCTCTCAGTTTCGCCGCAATGGGTATGTTTGCCCAATCTCCGTTATGGATGCGCGACGTACAATTATCACCCGACGGCAAAGAAATCGTATTCTGTTACAAAGGAGACCTTTACAAAGTACCGGCTAACGGCGGCGCAGCCATCCGCCTTACCAGTCAGGATTCGTATGAATGTTCACCGGTATGGTCACCCGACAGTAAACAAATAGCTTTCGCAAGCGACCGGAACGGTAACTTCGATGTATTCATCATGTCAGCCGAAGGGGGAGCAGCCCAACGGTTAACCACCCATTCCGCCGGAGAACAACCGACCACCTTTACCCCCGATGGCAAGTATGTATTGTTTACAGCCGCCATACAAGACCCCGCAAGCAGTGCGATGTTTCCCACCGCAGCCATGAATGAACTCTACAAAGTGCCGGCAAAAGGCGGACGGACGGAGCAGGTTTTAGCCACCCCGGCCGAAGCGGTTTGTTACGCATCGGACGGAAAGACATTCTATTACCAAGACCGCAAAGGGTTTGAAAACGAATGGCGTAAGCATCATACCTCCTCCGTTACACGGGATATCTGGATGTATCAGGCAGAAAGCGGAAAACATACACAACTGACAGACTGGAAAGGGGAAGACCGCAATCCGAGACTGTCGCCGGACGGAAAAACGCTCTACTTTTTGAGCGAACGGAAAGGAAGCATGAATGTATATGCCTTCCCTACAGCCGATTCGAAAAACGTTAAAGCGGTAACCTCCTTTAAAACACACCCGCTACGTTTCCTCTCCGTAGATAAAAACGAAACGTTATGCTTCACCTACGACGGTGAAATCTATACCATGCCGAAAGGCAAATCTCCCCGGAAAGTCAACATCCGCCTGTTGTGCGACGACGAAGAACAACAGGCTATGATGGGAGTAAACCGCGGAAGCAGCGATGCCTCCGTGTCACCGGACGGAAAACAGATAGCATTTGTGCTGCGTGGCGAAATCTTTGTTACCTCTACCGAATACGGTACCACCAAACAAATTACCCACACCGCCGCAACGGAAAAAAGCGTTACCTTCGGTTCAGACAACCGTACCCTTGCCTATGCAAGCGAACGAAACGGACTTTGGCAGCTCTATACCGCCAAAATTTCACGAAAAGAAGATTTGAACTTCCCTAACGCCACCTTGATTGAAGAAGAAGCGCTTCTACCCTCTTCTACCGTAGAACGTTCCAACCCCCAATATTCTCCCGACGGAAAAGAACTGGCTTTTGTGGAAGACCGCAGCCGACTGATGGTGGTTAATTTAAAAACCAAGAAAGTACGCCAGGTTACAGACGGGTCCACTCAGTTCGATACCAACGGAAACTTCACCTATCGCTGGTCGCCGGACGGCAAATGGTTTACACTGGAATTTGTAGGCAACCGTCACGACCCGTATTATGACATCGGTCTGGTAAGCGCCGAAGGCGGAAAACCCATTACCAACCTCACCAACAGCGGATACATGAGCAACAATCCGCGTTTCGTAATGGACGGCAAAGCTATCCTGTTCGAAACCGAACGGTACGGCATGCGCAACCATGCTTCATGGGGCTCAATGGGCGACTTGATGCTCGTGTTCCTGAATCAGGATGCTTACGACAAATACCGCATGAGCAAAGAAGATTACGAACTGCAAAAAGAGCTGGAAGCAGAGCAAAAGAAAGAAGCTGAAAAAGCAAAGCAAAACGAAAAGAAGAAAGACGATAAAAAGAAGGATGACAAGAAAAAAGAGGAGGATAAAAAAGCAACCGACAACAAGAAGGATTCGAAAGACATTGTAGTAGAACTCAACAACATCGAAGACCGCATTGTCCGCCTCACTCCTAACTCTTCTTCTTTAGGCGACGCCATCATTACCCAAGACGGCAATACCCTGTTCTACCTTTCACGCTTCGAAAGCGGATACGACCTCTGGAAGTTAGACGTGAAGAAACGCGCACCGCAGCTGGCACAGAAAGGCATCGGCAACGGCGCCTTCGAAACGGATGCAAAAGGCAATATTTACTTGCTGGGCGGTAGTCTGAAGAAAATCAACAGCATGTCCGGCGCAGGCACTCCGGTAAACGTACAAGGCAGTTTGAAAATGAACCTCTCCGACGAACGGGAAACCATGTTCAACCATGTATGCCTGCAAATAGAGAAACGCTTCTACGAAAAGAACCTGCATGGAGTAGATTGGAATGCTATGACCAAGGCCTACCGCAAATTCTTGCCGCATATCAACAACAATTACGACTTCTCCAAAATGCTGAGCGAACTGTTGGGCGAACTCAATGTTTCCCACACAGGTTCCAGCTATCGTGCCAATTTGCAAGGCGAAACAACAGCCGACCTGGGCGTATTCTTCGATTGGGACTATACCGGAAAGGGCTTACGCATTGCCGAAGTGATTGAAAAAGGACCTTTCGACAACAAACACTCTAAAGTGGCGGCCGGAACAATTATCGAAAAAATAGACGGTACGGAAATCACTCCCGATACAGACTACAATACCTTACTTAATGGTAAAGCCGGACGGAAAGTATTGGTTTCTCTTTACAACCCCGCCAACAAAGAACGTTGGGACGAAGTGGTGAAACCCTACAATGCCGGTAGCCTGGAGACTTTGCTGTATCGCCGTTGGGTAAAACAACGCGCGGAAGATGTGGACAAATGGTCGAACGGACGTTTGGGCTACGTTCACCTCGCTTCTATGGACGACGGTAGTTTCCGCACCATCTACTCAGATATACTCGGTAAATACAACAATCGCGAGGGAATCGTTATCGACACCGTTTCAATGGTGGCGGACGCCTTCACGAAGATATCGAAATCCTGTTCAGCGGAAAGAAATACTTTACTCAAGTAGTACGCGGCCGCGAAGCTTGCGACATGCCAAGCCGCCGGTGGAACAAGCCTTCCATTATGCTTACCTGCGAAGCCAACTACTCCAATGCACACGGAACCCCGTGGGTATATCAGCACATGAAACTCGGCAAGGTAGTAGGAATACCCGTACCGGGGACCATGACCAGCGTAAACTGGGAAAACCTGCAAGACCCGTCGCTCGTATTCGGCATTCCAATTATCGGCTACCGTCTTCCCGACGGCAGTTACCTGGAAAACCAGCAGTTGGAACCGGACATCCGGGTAGCGAATTCGCCGGAAAGCATTGTAAAAGGAGAAGATACTCAGTTAAAAACGGCTGTACAAGAGCTGTTAAAAGAGTTAGACGCGAAAAAATAAAGTACATAAGCGTGTAAAACGGAAACACTCACGCTAAAAAACTAACAAACATAAAAGCCCTGTTAAACTCCGTTTTAGGTACAACCGTCCGCTATCGCGGACGGTTGTACTGTTTTTGAGTAGCAACAGGTCTTTTACATTTACTAACCAATAAAGGTGGTCAAGTTTCAGACTAAAAGTTATTCTTCCATAAAATGGAATTCAAGCAAAACCATAGGTTGCTCAATCTCGCATAAAATTTACATCAGCATTGTCTAAAGATTGACTATTTTGTAGTATTATTCTATTATGATTCTCTTAAAGCGTCAAAATATTCCATTATTCTGTCAAAAACGACCGAAATAGCTTGTTGTACAAAATAATTTGCTAATTTTGTACAACGGAATATATGACAATCACCTTGAATATTATATTTATGCTATGAAGGACTTGTTACTAATTTCAATGATTGATAATTAATCGAACTCAAATTTATATGAGAAAACTTATGTCAAAAAAACTAATTATTCTTGCTGTTGCAACACTATGCACGGTCACTTCTTTCGGACAATCCAAAAACATAGCGTTCGACCCACTGTTGGACACATCGTGTAAAGTATTGGAACAGCCGCAAAAAAGAATGGAATAGCACCTATATGTGGTATCCCGGACAGCTGAGTGCCCACATGCAGAAGCGACAAAAGCAGAAATCATTGGAGAGATGCACCTACGTGGGTTATCCAGGCAAATTCAACAAAGATGCCTATCATTCCTCATTCCGCAAAAAAGTGAAACTTGCCATGGAAACAACTATTGAATGGGATGGTCCAAGTAATATTATCTGCATTGTGGACGGCCAACAGCTAAGCGATAGTGTTCGCCAATACACACTGAATACAGGTACTCATACGCTCGTTTTTAACGTTTCATCGGCAGACAATCTCCCTTGTCTTATCGTCAAAGGGGATGGCGTTTCCAATCTGAATGGGTGGCAAGTGAGCTTAAATAATGAAACATGGAGTAATCCAGAAACAGATTCACGTTACAACAAACCGTCGGTAAAACCGGACGACGAACAGGAAACCGTTGTACGAATTCTGCCAATAGATTATAATCTGTTAAGAAACGCGTCGGAACATAACGGGAAAATATTATTGGGAAAAAATGGACGTTTAATCGCCGACTTCCGCCATTCTGAGGTTGGAAACGTCAGAATGAACGTATCAGGGTCGGGCAAGCTCGCTTTCTATGTTGGGGAAAGCCCTGAGGAAACCTTGAACAACAATCTGAAAGACTTTGAGCAAAAACCACTTTCTGATATCCAACTGGTTTCCGGGACACAGGAGATTGTTCTTCCTGAAAGAGCCCTACGCTATTTGCGGATTGAAAGCGAACAGCCGTGTTCGATTAATTCAATATATCTCGATGCAAAAGTTTGGCCGGTAGAGTTCCTTATGCAATTTGAATGCAACGACTCTAATTTGAATGATTTATGGAATGCGGGGGTTGCCACATTGCATACCTCGATGCACAATTTTTACCTTGACGGCATCAAGCGCGATTATCTGCCGTGGTCTATGGATGCCATTGTAAGTTCTCTTGCTGGGGACTATCTATTTGGAGACCAGCAGGTTTCCCGTAATGGCTTATCCATCGCATTAATGCCACCAGCCCCTTCCACGGCTGACTTGGGAATTGTTGATTATCCACTACATGCGCTAATCGGATTTAAACAGAACTACATGCGATATGGCGATATCAACACATCTTTATTGTTTAAAGATAGAATTATCCAAATGCTTGACCTCTATGAATCTATTGAGGATGAAAACGGTTTTATTTCTCACAAACATTCAACTTCCGGCTTCATTCCCGGATGGGCCACGAAAATGGGGCCAGGTAAACAGGGTATTCCGGCTTATGGACAAATTATGCTCTATCAAAACTACATGATTGGTTCTTATTTTGCCCACTTGTGGAAAGAAAATTCATTAGAAAGAAAGTACAAGAAGAAAGCAGAAGCACTGCGGAAAAACATACTGAAACATTTTTGGGATGCAGATAGAAAAGTTTTCATCAACGGATATGCAAAAGACGGAAAAAAGGATACTCGCATCTCTCATCATGCTCAATACTGGGCCGTGCTTGCCGACTTATATCCTACTCAGGATTATGATTATCTATTTGATAATGTTATCCCGAATATTCCCTATTATAAAGATAACGTAAGCTATGAAAAAGGATACGAGTTTCTCGCATACGTAAAAGCCGGACGAATCAAAGATATGTTTTCTTTCCTCGACCAAGTATGGGGCGATTGGCTACGGCAGGGCTACACACGTTTTCCCGAAAACTTCTCGCCAAACGCTCCCTTGAAACGGCAACTTGTCTTTTACAATCGTCCCTATGGACTGAGTTTGTGTCATGCCGGCAATGGTGTTCCCCCAGTAGTGGGCATTCTGCATGGAATCTTTGGTTTTTCGCAGTCAGACAAAAACATTTCAGACTACACACTAAGCCCACAACTGTTAGACTTGGAGTGGGCAAAAGGCCGTATACCATTGAAAGAAGGTTTTATCAAATTGGATATTCGTCGTAACGGCATCAGCCATATAGAAATTCCAAGCAGTTGCACCGTTTCATTGAAATTGACAGGTTTGCAAAAGCCATTAGTCTTTAAAAAAGCAGGCATATATGAATTCAGGTACAAAGAATAAGGGAAAGAAGATACTAAAGACTATGCTCTAACTTCTTCTTTTCCGACAGTAGTTCTTCCAACTTGACTTTATTACCACACATACATATGCGTGGTAATAAAGTCAAGTTGGAGATATCCTATTTTGAGTAATTCCTTTTTTTGACTGCAATAATTATTTGGATGCAGTATCCCACACGATATTTCTCTATTTCATTTTTTTAATGCGACAGCTGTTCTTCTGCTTTTTGTGTGATAGAAAAATACAATACTTAGTCCTATCTTTTATTCATCATCAGTCACCTGTTACAAATCGAATAAATCCACTCCTTTTCATGGATACCCGAATACCGATATCAACACAATATCCCTCTCAGATAACAATCCCTTTTTTCTTAAACATCTCGCAAAAACAAGGGAGATGTTATGGTTATCCCATTTTTTATATCTATTTTTGAAACATCTTCTACGAAGAGGACGCAAAGATAGTTTTAACTATGTATATCTTGCTGACACTCCACGAAACAAATGTTAGATAAAAAATGGACGATGTAATTAATGTAAAAGAAATTTTGGAAAGAATCAAACTAGTGAAAGGATTTCACACCCAAATAGAAATCGCAAGGTTTCTGGGAGTTTCGAAAGGAACTATCTCTAACTGGCTTGCGCGAAACAGTGTAGATTTTCCCCTCGTTATAAGCAAATTAGATGGAGTCGATTTAAACTGGCTATTCACCGGAATAGGTATGCCACAATACACATCGGCCCCCTGCAACAATGAACAGACAAACAGAAAAGACAGCTCAAAAACATCCGACGTGGCAGACGACCGCAGCGTGACACTTTACGATGTAACGGCCGCAGCCAATCTGAAAACGCTTTTCGCCAACAAAAACCAATATGCGTTAGGAAAAATTATTATTCCCAATCTTCCGGCCTGCGACGGAGCTATTTATGTGAGCGGAGACAGTATGTATCCCATACTGAAATCGGGTGACATCATCGGCTACAAACAAATATTCAACTTCAACAATGTTATCTTCGGAGAGATATACATTGTGGCATTCGACCTCGATGGAAACGAATATCTGGCTGTGAAGTATGTAAATCGTTCGGAAAAAGAGAATTGTATCAGGTTAGTAAGTTACAACAACCATCACGACCCAATGGACATTCCAATGGATCATATCAATACCATGGCTATCGTCAAGTTCATGATAAGGAAGAATATGATTATATAGCTTTAGAGAACGAAACAGACGTTTTTCTCTTTCATAAAACAGAGATAGTTAAAATATAGAGGAAGCACTTCTTTCAATCGGATAAACCGGAAATGAAAGAAGTGCTTCTTTTTATTTAAGGACATTAACAAACACCCTCTGCTTAAAATCACTTTTAAATCGCCTATACCTCTGTTTAACAGGGATAGCACAGATGAACCAGTAACATAAAATCCTTCTTCGATAACGGATGAATAAATTGACTCTATAAAAACACAATCCTGCAAGCAGTTACACCAATAGCAGTACGAACGGGTATTTCCCTTTCATTGCGGTTAGATAGAACGTTTCCGGAAACGGAACGTGATATCCTCCATCTGTCCGTCGGAAATCCGGTACAAGTGCTGGTTTGTATCGGGCGAGTCCAAACCTCCCAGACGCTCGATATAAGGCCCCAGCTTTATGTATTGGAAATCTTGTATGGAAAAGCCGGATGGCAACTCACTTTTTCCCGAGTACCAGGCCACCTTTACCGGAGCAATCGACTGCCGGTGAAGAAAACGAGCCAACCCCTGCACCTCATCCGGAAAAGCATCCCCTCCCATAAAACAGACACAAGTAACAGACTTTCCATACTTCTGTAAAAGCATGGAAAGACTCTCTTCTGTCAACGGGTCGCCTACATCTTCCATTAAATAAGCACTGTGGCATCCCTTGCAACGGTTCGGACAATTCGAAAGATTGACCGCTAAAGTCACCTCATCCGGAATCTCCTGAAACACAATATCGTAATCAGCGAACCGAAGCATAATATCTTCTGGCTGCCTCCTTCTGCCTTGGTTGGGAGAAATTACTAACGCGCTTCATGTAACCGATAATACGGGTCAGGTAATCCACATTGTGGCTATGGCACACGGGGCATTCATGCAGATATCTCTTGTCGATATGCTTGCAATCGTTACAAACCGTATTGGGTATGTTGAACGTAAAATAGTTGCAACCTTCCGTAGCGGCAACCCGTAGCAACTGCCTGTACTGCTCTTTGCTCAAATGTTCCTCCAGATTCATGTGCAGAGCCGAGCCTCCCGTCAAATGTTCAATATAACGGTGTCCGTGAAGGCGGAACTTATCCACAATATTCAGTGTCTCGTCTTCTACAATATAAAAATAGCTGTTGTAGCACTCTCTGAAAGTCTGGAAGCCGGCTTCTTTATCCCATTTGGCATGTTTCACGCCTACATTTTCGGCCGGAATCATTTCACAGTTAAACAGTACATCCTTTGTGCGGTACTTCTTGTTGTATTTCTCTATCATACCGAGAATCTCCTGTACAAAAGCCTCATACTTGGGATTATCGTTGATGTCTATTCCCATAAATTGCGCCGCTTCCACCAAACCGTTTACACCGATAGTGAGATATTGCCGCCCCATATTGATGTAACCCGCATCGAACAAAGGCAACATTCCCTTAGACTGAAGCTGTTTCAGGTTCTCATTGTATGCCAGCTGCACTTTATGTACCAAATCGACTACCTCTTCGAGGAAGAATGGATAAAGGATGCCCGATTTAACAGCATGCTGAATGCAGCGGTTCAAGTTAATAGTAAGTACACTCTTCGAACCGGTAGAGACACCTCCCGCACCCAATGTATAGCTGAATCCGTTATCCTGTATCTCGTTACGAAGGCGGCAACAGCTGCTCAACGAATCGGCATTGTCGCTCATATAAGTAAAGAACGAATGTCCTTCGCCATACATTTCGGCTGTAAAATCACCATACTCCTTATCGAGCACATCACCGTCTTTTGTCAACAGGGCCATGGTCTCAACCGGGAAAGTAAGGATATTGCGGGTACGTTCCTTATTGAACCATTTCATGAAACGCTTCTGCAACCAGCTAAGCGATTCCCAGTCGGGTTTGCTTCCGTCGGGGAAAACGAAATGCTCGAACAGGCTGTTGAAATAGTACTTATCATAATAGGCCACATTCCAGAACACTGCCTGGAAATTGCGTGCTCCCGTAGGCTGGTTGATAGAGTAAACAATCTGTTCGAAACAATCGGTGATAATCTTATCGATAGTACGCTGCTTTGCCGATAAATCGACTTGCTTATCGGCATGCAAATAGTAATCTTTCCCATATTCCAGCCCAATAAAGTAATTCATGTACATCAGGAACTCGGGTGTAGCACAAGCGCCGCTCAGCATGCTCGAAACAATAAACACCATATTGATGAAGCCTCCACAGAAAGATTTCAGATTGGTAGGCGCCGTAGAGTTACCACCCACAGCCACAGTTCCCCCTATCAGCCACGGGTACATGGTGATACTGGCGCAATAGTTTGCCAGATTCGTCTCATCATTCTTATATATAAAGTGGTGGTTCAGGAGTTCTACGTAACGGTCGGCTACCTCTTTGCCATACATATCCTTCAGGCGATCGGTAAGCAGACGGCGGTTCAGGCGGATAAAATTAGACTTCGGCAGTTCCCCTATCAAGGTAGCAATATTCTTATTTTCCACATTGGCATTGGCATCATATTTACTGCCTGTTGCGGGATTGGACGCATCGCAATAGTCCATCAGAAAGCGTAGCTTATCTCTTACCTCACGGTCTTCCAGATGTTTCTGCCGATAGAGCATGTATGCCTTAGCCACACTATAATAGTGCTCGGCCATGAGCGCTACTTCCACCTGATTCTGAATATCTTCCACATTGCTTCCATCGCTTACACTTACCCGGCTGAGCACCGTCGTAATGACATCCTGTGTAGCAAAGCTTCCTACCGACAAAAATGCTTTTGCAATCGCATTCCTGATTTTATCAAGAGAGAACAGCTCTTTCTTCCCGTCTCTCTTTACAATAAATATCTCCGAGTTAATCATACTTATATTATTGAGGTTTAACAAAAACAAGATTTACCATTCTTTGCTTGCGCAAAGTTCACGCACGTACCGTTTCCCGGAGAACAAGTAATAAAATGGACCGCTTTACAGATTCGTTCTATTTGCTTTTCAACCCGAAAGCCTTAAATAACGCAAAGGTGAATAACGGCAGGTCTTCTGACTCGTTTCTGCTGCGAAACCTTCCCGGCTTTTTCATGAGCCAGTGGCATTTCCATCGCAGGCATTTCTTCATTTATGAAGAGGAAACTTACAGCTACGGGGATAGTTCCGGATTTACACCGGATTCCCTTTTAATCTCTCCTTGCGCAACACGGCAATTCGAAAACCATTATCGAACGCAAAAATAGGAATTAAATCGATAAACCAACTCATTATATGAAGAAAAGATAAAGTTAGTGCCTACCTTTTTTATACAGACGAAAACATTTAAGAAAGGAATGAAAAACAAGACTCTATTTATAAGGGTGCGGAAGAAAGCCTCAACAAATGGACTCACGACTTCTTCTTTATCTCACTGCGTATCAGCAACAATACATCGCCCACATGCAGCTGCACGCTTCCGTTCGGAACAATGTATTCGTCGCCTCGCCGTACCATCATCACCAGCGTTCCTTCCGGAAGACTCATGTCCATCAGACGGTTTCCATTTACAAGCATCTCTTCGGTCAAGACCAAATCGCGCAAAGAGCTATTCGTCTCCTCCGGCAATTCAATGCCAAAGCTATTCCCCGTTTCGGGAAGCGGCTCGTCCAGATGGAGCAACCGGGCCACCCACGAAATAGAACTTCCCTGTATAATCAGCGACAAGATAGTAATGAAAAACACAATATTAAACAGCTGGTTGGAACCTTCGATACCTGCCACCACAGGATAGGTGGCAAAAATAATGGGAACTGCCCCGCGGAGTCCTACCCACGAAATAAACAGGCGCGAACGGTAACTGATGCGTTTACGCTTATAAGGCAGCAAACAGAGAAATACACTAAGCGGACGTGCCAACACAATCATAAACAAGCCGATAAGCGATGCAACCACTGCCACGCCAAGCATCTCGTGCGGATTAACCAACAAACCGAGTCCAAGGAACATAATGATTTGGAAAAGCCACGTCATACCATCCAGAAAGGTGGAAATCTCCTTGCGGTTCACTATCTTGGCATTTCCTACAATAATGCCGGCAATGTACACAGCCAGGTAACCGTTGCCTTCGAGCAGGGAAGTCGCCGTGTAGATAAGGAATACAAAACTCAATAACAACAACGGATAGAGCGATGTGTTATTGAGATTGATTTTATTAATAATCCAAACCGCCAACTTACCTAAAATATATCCGGCTACCCCTCCAACAATGAACTGGATACAAAAAGCACTTAGAATGGCCCCTATCGACATACCGCCCGACTGGATAAATTGAATCAACACAATGGTCAGCATAAATGCCATCGGGTCGTTACTTCCACTTTCCAGTTCCAGTGTCGGACGAAGGTTATACTTTAGATTCATCTTCTGCGACCGGAGAATATTAAAGACCGACGCCGAATCGGTAGAAGACATGGTAGCAGCTAATAACAAAGAAACAACCAGCGGAAAATGAATATTAGTAGAAGAGAGATTAGACACCCAGAAAATAAACAGTCCGGTAAACAGGGTGGTAAGCAGCACGCCCAACGTAGAAAGCAACACACCTTGAGAAAGCACCGGCTTGATTTCCTTATACTTTGTATCCATTCCTCCTGAAAAAAGGATGATACTCAACGAAATCATACCGATAAACTGGGCTTCTGCCGCACTATGAAACTGTAAGCCAAATCCGTCACTACCGAACACCATACCTACCAGCAAGAAAAGAAGCAAGGTAGGTATGCCGAACCGGTATCCCGTTTTACTGACAACAATGCTGATGAACAGTAAAACGGCTCCAACTAATAATACTATTTCCGCTGAAAAACTCATGCACTCTTTGATTTGATTGATTTAACAAACTTATTCAGCAAGTCTGCTTTTTCATCTTTATAATAATGTATAGAAGTAACAGGAGAATAAACATAAGGTTCAAACTCAAACAGCTGAGCACCGGCAAACTGCCCATCCGAAGTTTTCAACACCTCCATTTTTACACAACCGTTCGGCACACTCTGAATAGGAGCCAACGAAGGGAAATCTCCGTTATTGATATATTCCTGCAATAAAGCAGACTGCTTTGAGTCAAAGAAAAAAATCTTTTTCTCCACAACACTGCCTGTGGGCAGATATACCTCTCTTTTCGAACGGTACAGAACCTTATACAATCCCACTATAATAAGTATCACCCCTACTACTATACTCAACATACTTAATGTATTGTATTTCTCATTCAAAAGATAAGATATAATTAGCAAGACGATGCCTACTTCCATATAAAGTGAAGCTAAAATAGCTGATTTATAACTCATTTTTTTCACGATTTCCGGATGTGAAGAAGCAAATAACGTAGCTTCTTCCTTTTTATTTTCTGTATTCATAATAAGAAGTTTAATAATTTGATTTAAGTTTTATAAGTAAAGTATTCCAAAAGTAGAAAGGACAAATAACCGTTTCTTTTCAGGAACTGAACATCAGGAAAGCCGATACATCCGCCACCAAGCAAAAACATCCGCCTTTACTCCCCAGCTTCGCTGCCAAGCTGGTGGCTTGACTCCCAAATGCCTTAACAAATAAATTAAACTTCTAAAT
>ERZ791753.1283-NODE-1283-length-16690-cov-2.069612_pt1 | contig 16690 bp, 14 predicted proteins | sample MGYA00509951_ERZ791753 | MGnify/ENA primary metagenome ERZ791753 (study PRJEB30046, sample SAMN00792026) | human gut metagenome | study: EMG produced TPA metagenomics assembly of the A metagenome-wide association study of gut microbiota in type 2... | reverse complement strand
TGCACGGTGACCGTATCGGCCTTGGGGATGATCAGGGAAACGGAGTACTTAGGCGTGCCGCCGTTGATCGATTTCGCGTCCCAAATGTTGCAGTAGCTCCAGCGGGTGTCCTTGCCGGTGATCACCTTGGTGGGATTCATGCTCTTAGCCATAATCTTGTACCTCCAAATCAGTTGTTGGCGAAGTCGTTCTTCGCGTTGGTCATTTCAGGTCGTTTGTCGCTTGCAGGTACGAGGGTGGGTTTGCCCTGCGGGCGTTCCACCAGATTGTCCAGAAGCGTCGAGAATTGCTTTTTGCCCAGCATGCGTTCCATGGCGGTGATCCCGAGCAGTTTGCGCTCGTAGGGGTCGTGCCCGCTGGAGATGACCGCCTGTGCTACGGCGGCTTCGTCGGTGTAGCGCCGGTTCGCGCGGCCTTCCACCAGTTTCCAGCCGTCAAAGCGTGTGCCGGACAGCGCCGCATTCAGCGCGTATTCCCGGATGTCCGCGGCCCAGCTGGTCAGATCGTCCAGCTTGCCCAGGATGACGGAGATTTCCTCGTCCGAGAGCGTGGGCGGCAGTTTGAAATCGTGCTGTGCCGCCAGCGCGAGATTGGCTTCCGCGCGTTTGCGGCAGGTTGAGCGCAGCTTGCAGAAGCGGCACCAGCTTCCAGCATTCAGTTCGCCTTCGCCCTTATAAGCCAACTCGGCCATCGGGCGCAGAATGGTCTCGGCCCACTCAAGCAGGTCAACCCTACTGATCGTATCCGTGCTGATGTTGGAAAGCCGCGGCTGGTAGATGGTCATGGAGACGGTGTCGATGTCATACAGATCTCCGAACATTTCCAGCGCGCCGAGTGCGTACAGCCGCATCTGGCTGTTGTTCTCCGCGGATACCGAGACGCCTGTTCCGTACTTCATGTCCACGATTCGCAGGGTACCGTCCGCGACGATAATCGCGTCGCCGGTTCCGAAGCCGTCCTTCACCCAGCGGGAGAAGTCAAGTCTCTGTTCGACCATGACAAGAGGATCTGAGCATGTCCGCCGGATTTCCTCCAGCCCCTCCAGCACAAAGGCCACGTAGCCTGTGGCCGCGTCCTCCATGGCGTTGTCGTAATACTGGAGACCGCCGGGGCTTTCGAGCGGATTCTGTGCGTCCTGGCCCAGCGCCTGTCGGAGCTTGTACTCGCACAGCGCGTGCGCTTCACTGCCCTCGGCGGCGTATACGCTGCCGCTGTCGGACATGTGCTCCGTAAGCCTTACCGACGGCGGGCAGTTCATCCAGCGATGGCTGGATGAAGCGGAGAGGATCGTGTGATTACCCATCCGCGCCCACCTCGTTTCCAATGGCCTGCGCCGCAAGCAGCAGGCTTTCGTAATCCTCGGCCTTAACCGCCGAAAGCTGTGCCGCGCCGTATCTCTTGAGCAGGGCGCGCACCTGCGCTCCGTAGCCTGTTGTGGCCTTGGCGGCCAGTTCTGCCCGGACTTCCTCTTTGGTGATGGGCCTGGATTTTGACTTGCCCTGGGCAGGCTCTTCGCCGGAGTAGAGCTCGGTCAGCGTTTCCGCCGCCGAGATCAGCGCCGCCGCGGCGGCCTTAAGGTCGGCGATACAGCCTGACAGTTCGCTCATGCGGGACATACGGGATTCCTCCTTTCAAAAGTTGACTCTGGTGTTCGTGAATGCGATTGTCCATGATTTCCACCTCCGATCCGGCGCTGTGGCGTCCTGACACCTTCCTGTTCGGACACGCGGAGGTGGAATGTGGACATCGGTCAGGAATTTTTTTCGATGTTTTCCTGAAGCCTTCGGGCGGCGCGCTTGAGCCGCTTGGTCACGCCAGACGGGTCTTTGCCCAGTCGGCGGGCAAGCTCGCGAGCATTGTAGTCCACGCTGAGGTATGCAAGCAGCAGCTCCCGGTCGGCTTCGGTCAGCGCGTTGAAAGCGGCGCGATGGCCCGCGAATCGCTCCTTTAAAAGGAAGACAGATTCGGGTGTTTCCTCCGTTGAGAGCTGATCGCCTAATGTCATGCCGTCTTCCGTCATTTCCATATCGAGACTCAGTTCGGTTTTGCACGTACCTGCCTTGATCTTCTGCCAGTTGCGGTAATGGCGTTTGTATTCGGCGGCCATCTCACGGTTCAATTGGATGAAGGCTTCGGCCCGTTCTGGGCAGTAAGGGAAAAGGTATGCATATCCGCCTTCGAGGTCGATGTTGACCTGAGCCATCGGACAGGGCTGCTGTGCCAACAGACGCATGAAGTCAGCGCGCGTGACGACCATCGAACTGGTCTCGCTTTCGCAGTAGATGTACTGCATGCGTTTGAACTGGATGCTCATACTCGGAATGTACGGGATGTGCTTCTGGTTAGCCATTGTGTTCGCTCCTTTTCGTTTTCGGTCGTGGATTGACAGAAAGCGAATGGAGCGAGAATGCAGCCGCCCAGACGCTTTCTTGCATCTGCGGGAGCGGTCGCATCACTTTGAGCCGCACTTAAAAAGGGCCAGCCGCAAAATGAAGGATTGCTCCCTCAAGGGCTGCACCTGCCGTTGTTCCTACGGTCATGGCACAGGTCTTCCGGCTCTTTTGCGGCGGTAGCTAATCGTCAGCGTGAGAACCGTACAGAGGTGGCAATGAGGCATGAGCCTTCATCACCATTGGAAACAGGTGGATGCGTTTGAACGAATTTTCCAAGCTTTTTTAATGCGCAGTAGAAATCCAAATTTGACTGTCATGCGAAGATCGCTTTGCAAGAAATGAAAAAATATGTCGATATACCCTGAGTAGGACAAAAAGACGACAATGCATTGATGAAAAGTCTTTTTACTCTTCATCCGCACTGTCGTCTTGCGATCTCGCGGTTAATTAAGGAGCTCGTTTTGTGTATTTTACCTGTATTTTCCCGGGGGGAACTTTGAGGATTGTTATGCACTTTCCTCGAATGATTTCAATTTCGCCACGCCTCTCATTAATTCTACAATCAATACCATGCCCATCTGGATGACGAATGGATTGCATATCATCACGATTGAAATTCGTACTTTGCACTTTTGGATACCTCCATCCACATCGAGTTACGCAAATACGCAAATTAGCGTAATTTGTAAGGAAAAAATATATGCTACTTTACCGTAGCATATGAATTATACTCTGACGTCCAATTCTGCCATTCGAATAGCGGCTGATTGCATAGATACATTGTAAAAATCAGCAACTCGTCGTGCAATTGCCTTCACATCTGCGGAATGGTCTCCAGTACGCTGAGTGTACCGTTTCTTGATCTCCGAAATAACGCGAGGGAAGGTCTGGTATGGCATGAGAATACGCGGAGCAATGCCATTTGCTTGCCACTCAATCCAATCAATATCAGACCATTCTTGCTGTGTTGTTTCATCCTTTTCCACTGCAGGGCACCGGCACGCGATAGCTGAACTGGAATTAGATGATGAAGCGGCTGGCAATGACATAAAATATAAACGATGCTCTTCCCAATGGACGCATTCATGCGCGGTTGTATTGTTAACACTTCCAAGGTTGCGTATGAAATAGGTATCTGGATCAATAAACATTGTTCCAGGCCGCACTCGAAGATCTCGAAATTCATCCTCCATTTTATCGTAGATCGGCACCACTCCCTTGGTAAAACACATTTGCCCAAGGATGCTAAAGTCTTCAGTAAGTCTATAGTCGGTAAGAACTAGCAATCCCATTTTCTTTCGAGCTATATTGCCAATTGGTACGGGCATTGGATTGTCTAAAGCTTCCGGACAGTACTTTGCCAAGAATTCAGATGCCTTGACATCAAAATCACGCTTGCGGATTACGGGGACAAGAGATTTTCTATCAAAATAGTTGCGTGCCATTCCGTTACTCCTCTTTATCAATCGTGTCCGAGATTCTTTTCCAGAAATCATCTCCAAGTCCTTTTTTGCTCGCTTTTCTCAGCGCAGTGCGAACATGAGGGATATTAGCATCCATGATGTAGCCTGGTAAATCAGGGGCCGCTTCACTACGCTCTCGACCGACCAAGTCCAACATTTCTTCTTTTTCATCCGGAGAAAGAGAAAGAATTTTTGCAATAGCGTCCAGTTGCTTCATGTCTGGTAAACTGCGACGTCCTTTCAATATATCAGACAGATAAGAAACTGAAATACCTATCGCTTCGGCTAAATCTCGAAGCAGCACATCACTGCCTCCTGCTCCACGGCCTTTACGCTTTTGATTAACAAATGCGCCAAATTCGCCCGCCATAGAATCCCTCCTCTAAATTGCAACTTGCAAATATGCAATTTCGCGAAACTGCGTAATTATTATATCAGGAAACTTTTCCATTGTCAAGCAGCAAAAGGGATTCGTGCGAGAATAGTATAAAATCGAGCGATGACTTGAATTTTTACATTCCCCATGATACACTTAATCGAGTGGCAGTTTACACTTTCCAAAGCACATGAGGTGAGATAGATGGGCTTGAGTTATAAGCGGCTATGGAAATTACTTATTGACCGCGACTTGAAGAAGAAGGATCTTCAAGCTATGGCAAATATTAGTTCTGCTTCCATTACTAAACTGGCTAAAAATGAGAATGTAACAACAGAGACTATCGAACGAATATGCATTGCGCTAAAATGTGACGTTTCTGATATCATGGAAATGACCAATGAGTGACCGGGGGGCCAAACGAATGATGCAGTATACTCCTTATCAAGCAAGATATTTTGCTGAGCAAATTGACCTTAAGCGTTCCCAGTCCAGTATGGAAGGATTGGCTTCCACCATGTCTGGCGTAAAGGTTGATTTGAATCCTCATCAAGTTGAGGCAGCATTGTTTGCCTTGCGCTCCCCTCTGAGCAGCGGAGCGTTGCTTGCTGATGAGGTTGGTTTGGGGAAAACGATTGAGGCAGGCATTGTTATGGCTCAATATTGGTCGGAGCGTAAGCGGAGTATTCTGCTAATTACGCCCGCCTCCTTGCGCATGCAATGGCGTAGTGAGCTTTCTGAGAAATTTTTCATGAATTCTGTGATCATGGATTCAAAGCTATTTAATAGAGCAAAAAAAGATGGAAAAGTGAATCCATTCAATGTTCAGGATCAAGTTGTTATTTGTTCTTTTGATTTTGCTTCTCGCAGGCATTCCGAAATTCACTCTATCCCATGGGATTTAGTTGTCATTGATGAAGCACATCGCCTTCGTAATGTTTACAAGTCGAATAATGTAACCGGGAAAAGATTGAAGCAGGCACTTGCCGGTCGTAAAAAACTTCTTTTAACTGCAACTCCGCTACAAAACAATCTGATGGAGCTTTATGGCTTGGGAAGCATCATCCATGATGAGCATGTATTTGGTGACCCCAATACATTTCGTGAGATGTATGTTAATGTTTCCAATGCAGAGATGCGCAATTATACACTACGGCAGCGCCTTCAACCTTTGTGCATCCGCACATTGCGTAAGCAAGTAACAGAATACGTACCCTATACCAAGCGCATTCCGATCACGCAAGAATATAATCCCAGCAAAGACGAGCAAAAGCTATACGACTACATTACCAATTATTTACAAGAAGATAAACTCTATGCTCTTCCAGCTGGTCAGCGTAATTTGATCACTATGGTATTGCGCAAATTGCTAGCATCGTCTTCTTTTGCAATTGCCGGAACGTTGAAAACAATGATCGAACGATTAGAAGGGCTTAAGAATAATATTGAACGTCAACTTGATATGGATGACTTTGATACTTTTGACGAATTGTCAGAAGGTGATGAAGAAAATATTGTAGACGATGAGCTTCAAAACGATATTGATGGTATCGACAATGAGCTTCAGCAGCTGAATACTTTCCTCGAACTGGCACGGCGTATAACGTCCAACTCGAAAGGTGAAAACTTGTTGGAAGCCTTACAGCGCGGATTTTGTGAAACTGAAAAACGTGGTGGCCAACGTAAAGCCGTTATTTTTACTGAGTCCCGCAGAACACAGGTGTATTTACTGCGCTTATTGGAAGAGAATGGGTATAAAGGTAAAATTGTATTTCTGAATGGCGTTAATAGCGATGAGATCTCTAAAGGCATTTATGAAAGATGGATAGAACGGCATAAGAACGACGGTACTATTTCCGGCTCAAAACAGGCGGATATGAAAGCTGCCGTTGTTGAAGAATTCAAAAACAACGCGGAGATTCTCATCGGCACGGAGGCTGCAGCTGAGGGCATCAACTTGCAATTTTGCTCTATTGTAGTCAATTACGACTTGCCTTGGAATCCGCAGCGCATTGAGCAACGCATTGGGCGTTGCCACCGATATGGGCAAAAAAATGATGTTGTTGTCATTAATTTTTTGAACACGAAGAATGCAGCTGATGTGCGAGTATTCGATTTGTTGGAAAAGAAATTTTGCCTATTCAGTGGCGTTTTTGGCTCCTCTGATGAAGTGCTGGGTTCTATCGAATCTGGTGTAGACTTTGAAAAACGTATTGCTGCGATCTATCAGCAGTGCAAAACCACTGAAGAAATTCAACAGCAGTTCGATGCTCTTCAGGCAGAAATGGCTGACCAGATAAATGAAAAGATGCTGGCTGCCAGAAGATCCATACTGGAAAATTTCGACGAAGATGTTGCTAAAAAGCTCGCTCAATGTAAGGGAGATGCTGTAGCTACGCTCGATAGATTCAGCCAGTGGATGTACTATTTTTTCCTGATTCATGGGGCTGAGCGTGTAGAGCCGTTGGAGGAAATGCGGTTTGCATGTCGATTCAACGGTGATGTGCATTACTATAATCTCAGTTGGAAAAAAGCAGAAGAAGAAGGCGATCAGTTCCTGCGTCGAGAGGATTCTTTCTTCAGAAGCTGGCTTAACGAGTCCAAAACTGCTCCACTTGCTAATGTACACATTCGCTTTAATGCAAGTGGTAGTGCACGCCATTTCTCTTTCTTGCAAAAACATATTGGAATGCGTGGCACGCTTGTCGTTGATAAATTGCGGTTTACGGGCGTAGACAAAGAAGAGCAACTCATTTTGACGGTAATTACTGAGGATGGAACAGTATTGGATGATGCTAATATCGATCGAATGATGATGCTCCACGGCGAAATTGTCGGAGGCGCCTTGCCCGCGACCCAGGAGCTGTTTGATCAGCGGAATAAGCTCATAGAAGCGGGCCGTACTGCGATTGAAAATGCAAACCGAGAGTATTATTTAGCTGAGTGTGCCAAGCTGGATGCTTATTCGGACGATTTAAAAGAAGGACTTCAGCAGGAACTGAAAGCGCTTAAAAATCTCATTCGGGAAAAGAAAAAGGCCTTCAACGAAAGCAGCCACCTTCCGCTCATGGAGATAGTGGCATTGAAAGATGAAATCAATGGCCTCGAGAAAAAACGCAAGCTCATGCAGCGGGAGATATACGAAAAAGAAGACGAAATCGATACTGCCAACGAAAGACTACAGGCCGAAGTTCGAGCCCGCCTGGATGGCAAATTTGAAGAGGAACATGTAATGACAATTTCTTTTGAAATTGCATGATGTAGGAGGATACAAACATGCAGAAGCTGGAACTGACCTGGGTTGGCAAAGACGAACCGATAAATGTGGAACCACGCATCCTTTTACACGATGCCTCGAAAGACTACGGTGATCCGAATACTGGGAATATGCTCATTCATGGGGATAATTTGCTTGCGCTCAAGGCATTGGAACAGGAGTATGCGGGACGAGTGAAGTGCATCTATATAGATCCGCCGTATAACACAAATGCTATGAATGAACACTACGATGATCTAATTGAGCACTCCGAATGGCTCCGAAAAATGAAACCCCGCCTTCAATTGCTACGTTCGCTATTACGTGAGGATGGAACCATATGGATTCAAATAGACGATGAAGAGCAGGCATATTTAAAGGTGCTATGTGATGAAGTGTTTGGAAGAGGTAACTTTGTCAACATGGTTTCCGTTAACATGAAGAATAATGCTGGAGCTTCTGGCGGTGGCGAAGATAAGCGCCTAAAGAAGAACTGTGAGTATATTTTGATATACGCAAAAAACTATACGTTTCTCCCGTTGTTTAACGGTCCTTATGTTTATACCGAAATATGGGATCTTATTCAGCAATATGCCGAAGAAGGAAAAAGCTGGAAATACACATCGGTACTTGTAGATCCCGGTGAAAAAGAATACATTGGTTCGACAGTAGATGGGGATAGGAATGAGATAAAGGTATTCCGCAGGAGAAAACCTGTAATGCGGTCGGTTCGCCAGATGGCTTCGCAGGATGGAATTACTGAACACGAGGTCTACAAAAAGTATGGCGTCTCTATTTTTCAGACAACAAATGCCCAAAGTTCTATTAGAACAAGAATAATGGAATACCGTCAAGAGAACCATATAGATGATGATCTTCTCTCCATAGAATATGTACCTAGAACCGGGAAAAACCGTGGTATGGTTTATGAGCAGTTTTATAAAGGAGATAAATGTAGGTTGTTTGTTTGGCTTAGAGACACGTCTGAAATCATTGATGGAGAATTGTATAAAAAAGACTTACAAGGTACCTATTGGGACATGAATCCTTGGATGAAAAATGTTGCCAAAGAAGGAGGTGTTGAATTTGGTGCTGGTAAAAAACCCGAATTATTAATTGCTCAAATACTCGATATGACGACAGAATCAGGAGACATCGTTCTTGATAGTTTCCTTGGATCAGGAACCACGGCTGCAGTCGCGCATAAGATGTCCAGACAGTATATTGGGATAGAGATGGGTGTACATGCATATACCCATTGTAAAGTAAGGCTTGATCGTGTTGTAGATGGTGATCAAACCGGTGCCTCAACAAAATTTGACTGGCATGGCGGCGGCGGCTATAAATTCTATGAACTTGCTCCCACACTTATTGTAAAAGATAAGCATGGAAACGAAATCTTCTCTCCGCTTTACAACCCAACCATGCTAATTGCAGCGGTTGCTAAGCTGAATGGATATTTCTATGATCCTGACCCGGAGGTGTTCTGGAAGCAGGGTTACAGCCAAGATCATAGCTACATCTATGTCACTACCACTTATCTAACGGCAGAAATGCTGGATGGCATTGCCCGCGAACTGGGCGATTTGGATCAGTTGATGGTGTGTGCTTCGGCGTTCGATGTAGGGCTTAATCAGCGCTATGCCAATATTGAAGTACGCAAGATTCCTCAAAGTGTTTTAAATAAGTGCCAATATGGTGTGGATAATTACAACTTAAACATTATCGATCCTCCAGTGCTCGATGATGAAGATTGGGAGGAATAACCAGTGCTAAAGCAGCCGTTTAGCGAGCAGTTTTATTCCCGGCATTCAAAACTGATCAATGTGGCCTTGGCTTTACGTCAGCCGCAGCATGAAAGCCTCGAAATTTTTGCAAGGCTCTGTGATATGCTGTCATTAAGCAAGACGCCCGACTTGGATGCGGAGTTGAAGGCAGTCAATGAAATGTGTCCAACACTATCCAGCTTTGAGCGGACGTTCCCATCATTTTGCTTTGCTCTGGCAACAGGCATCGGCAAGACGCGGCTGATGGGCGCTTGCATTGCCTATTTGCATTATGAAAAAGGTATCAAGAATTTTTTCGTTGTTGCGCCGAATCTGACCATCTATAACAAACTGAAAAAGGACTTCGGAGATCCAGCAAACCCAAAGTATGTCTTTCGTGGCCTGGACAGGTTTGTCACGCCTCCGCGTATCATCGATGGCGATAACTATGAGCAGTTCCGCATTGATAAGTTTACTGCTTCCGATATCACCATCAATGTATTCAATATTTCCAAGCTAAATTCTGATAGTAAAACTACCGATGGAAAGCCTGCTCGTATTAAGCGGATGACGGAGATCCTTGGGCAGTCTTATTTCTCTTACCTTCAGTCGTTACCTGATTTGTGCATTTTTATGGATGAAAGTCATCACTACCATGCCGATCGTAGCTTTGAGGTTATTAATGAGCTCAGCCTATTTTAGGGGTGGAATTGACGGCGACTCCTCAAATTCAAAAGGGTGCAAGAGCGATACCCTTCAAGAATGTGGTTTATGAATATACTTTGGCGCATGCACTCAATGATGGGCGCTACGTGAAAGTGCCTGCTGTTATTACGCGACGGGATTTCCATCCCGATGAGTATACGCCCGAGCAGCTGGATCGAGAAAAACTAAATGATGGCATTCGTATGCATGAAGAAACCAAGAGCCACCTGGAAGTTTACGCTCGTACTTTTAAAAAACCTGTAGTGAAGCCCTTTGTACTTGTGGTAGCAAAGGATACTGAGCATTCCAGGCAGATTCGAGAGTATCTGACTTCTAAGAATTTCTTTAATGGATACTATGCTGATAAAGTGCTGGAAATCAATTCCGCGCAGCGAGGAGCAGAAAAAGACGAGAACATAATGAGGCTCCTTGCCCTCGAGAGCCCTGAAAATAAAATTGAAATTGTTGTTCATGTAAATATGCTTAAAGAAGGCTGGGACGTTACGAATTTGTACACGATAATCCCTCTTCGTACTTCTGCCTCTGAAACATTGACGGAGCAAACTATCGGTAGAGGTTTGCGCTTACCATATGGTTCTCGTACAGGTGTTGATGAAATCGATAGGCTTTCTATCGTACATCATGATCGCTTCGAGGCAATTGTTAACTTGGCGAACAATCCGAATTCTCTGGTTAGAAAGGTATACTATATCGATCAAACAGCCCCAGAAACTGATCCGGCACAGCACGAAACTGTAGAACTTCCGACGGCTTTTGATGAAATTGTGTCTGATTATAGCTTTACGCAGCAGCTTTCCATGACATTGCAGGCAACTCTTGGGTATCGCCATGCAGAAGATAATGAGCTAGTGTCAGCTGCTGAACAAGCACAGCAAGTTGCTAATTATGTTGCTCAAACGACCGCCAGAACTGTTACGGAGCTCAATCGTCAGGTACGTACATTCGATGCAGTCACTGCCCCACAAACACGTTCTATTGTGGAGAATAGCGTTGTTGAAGCAACAATCAGGCAGTTTCCGCAATTGAATCTCACTCCTGAGATTCTCACGCCCATGGTGCAACAAGCTGTTCAAACAACGACACAAGCTCTCACGGGCAGAGTAATTCCCATTCCGCAGGCGGTTATTCAGCCATTTACGGAGATCAAACAGGGATTTTATCCTTTCAAGTTGGATACTTCCAGCATGCATTGGCATCCGTCTGATGGTACGCTCATTGGCACAGAACTTCAGGAAGGCGGACGGACTTATCTGGTAGAAACGAACAGACGGGCACAGGCTGTTGTAGATACACCAGAAAACGAAATCATTCGGCACATTATTCTAAAAGATAATGTTGACTACATGACCTGTTCCTCGTTGCTTTTTACTTTAGTTGGAGAAGTCAAGCAGCACTTTCTTACTTACTTGACAGAAGAGCAGACTATCCAGATTATGCGGGATCGGCAGACAACTATAGCCGAAATCATCTATGCGCAGATGAACCAACATTTCTATAAAGAAGAAACCAACTATCGCGCCTCAACGATGCGGCCTTTTTCCAAGATAGAGACGAGCTTTGGTAATAAACTGCGAACAGATGAAATTTATGATCTTCGCGCTTCTATTCCAGCAGGAGAAGTGCGCTCAAAAGTATTTAAGGGGTTTAAAAAATCATGCCACACGCTTTACAAATTCGATAGTGAAACAGAGCGTACATTTGCTATCGTGCTAGAGAATGATCCAAAGGTTCTTAAGTGGATGCGACCGTCGCCCAAGCAGTTTAACATTTATTATGGCCCGGGAGGTTGCAGCAAATATGAACCAGATTTTATTGTTGAGACAGCGGAAGCCATATATATGGTAGAAACGAAAGCAGCCAATGAGATAGATAGTGACACAGTGCAAGATAAGGCACGTGCTGCTAGGGAATACTGCAGAGCAGTAAATGCATGGAACATAGATAACGGCGGAAAACCGTGGTATTATTCAATTGTTGCTCATAGCGAAGTTCATCTGCAGTCGAGTTTCCATTATCTTGTCGATGAACGAGCGAAACCGCGTCAAATTCGAATGGATATATAGTGGGCTGAACTGAGGAGGGAAAGTCGTGGCAAAAGATAATCGAGATTTCTTTAAGCAAAAGAAAATTTGGTCAGAGGTAAAGGACGAACTGCTTCGTTGTTATCTTGTGCCATATTTTAATAAAATCATGATGACCAGACGCCCTCTGATGTATGTTGACTGCTTTGCTGGAAAAGGAAAATTTGAAGATGGGAAGAATGGTTCACCTTTGAATGCGCTTGAGTGTTTAAACACGAGCCTTCAATCTAATCGTGCTTTACAGCAAGGTGCGCCATCACCTGAAGTATTTATGCGGTTTATTGAGCTAAATCATGCTCAAGAGTTGAGGAATAATCTCCCCACTAATAATTCGTATAGATGCAAGGTTATAGAAGGTGCTTTTGAAGAGAGAATCTTGCCCCTGCTCAATGCGGCCCAAAAGCAGTATCCAACGCTGAATGTGTTTCTTTACCTTGATCCATATGGAATAAAAGCTCTGGACATGAGCTTGTTTCAAGCGCTCCCGAGTAGTTTTGAATCAGCAGAATTGTTGATTAATCTCAACTCGTTTGGCTTTCTTCGCGAGGCTTTGCGGGTTCGAAAGATCGCACTCAATGCCAATGATGAGGATTTGCTTTCTGATTTGGTCGAATACGACAGCTCCATTTTGGATTCGATAGAAGATTTGAATGCAATTGCAGGTGGAGATTATTGGCAACCGATTGTCGATCGATATAAAACACATGAGATAAGCATGGTTGAGGCAGAAAAGTTGTTTGCAGAAGGGTATAAGCAGCAATTGCGCTATGCATATAAATATGTTCTTGATATGCCCATTCGTTTACGCAAAAGCACAAATCCCAAATATAGGATGGTTCATGCGACAAACCATGCTGATGGTTGTACGCTCATGGCAGACAATATTTTTAAGCGAACTGAATTTTTGGTGATAGATATCCAGCATCATGGACAAATGTCAATGTTTGAGCCTACGCCTGACAGTGGGTATGTTGATGATCAACAAATTGATCGTAATATGAGATCTTTAATAGCTGATATAGCCAATCAGGAGTATATCCGCTTGAACGAGCTGCAAGCAGAATTTTTTAACCGATATGGTGTGATATGCTCTACGAAGCATTTGAGCAGTGGGCGCGAAGGCTCATCTCTTAAGCGCCTCGAGAAGAATCGTGAGATACTGGTTGAGCGTAGCACCGATAACAACGCCAAATATTGGTCGGAGAGCGGCAAAAAAACGATAATGATCAGGAGGGCGTAAGCCAATGCCTATGAAAACGATAACTAGAAAGACTATGCTCTACAAGACCGGTGTCGAATATGGCGATTATACAATGAATCACGTACAGGGCTGCGCACACGGTTGTTTATATCCGTGTTATGCATACATGATGGCAAAACGTTTTGGCAAAGTGAAATCGCAGGAAGAATGGTGTACACCTCTGCTAGTTTCTAATACGCTTGAGTTACTTGACGAAGAAATTCCGCGCTTAAAGAAAAAAATTAGTTCTGTGCAACTATGCTTTACAACCGATCCTTTCATGGTAGGATATCCTGAGGTTGGACAAATGAGCATCCATGCAATGAGGCGTTTAAACGAGGATGGTATCAAATGTACAGCGTTAACAAAAGGCATCCTCCCTGCCGAACTGGTGGAACTAAGCCCGCAAAACGAATATGGCATAACACTCGTCACGCTTGAAGAGCAATTTAGAGAACAGTATGAACCGGGATCAGCTCCACTCGCTGATCGTTTGGCCGCACTTCGAGCATTACATGACAACGGATGCCATACATGGGTGAGCATTGAACCTTATCCGACACCAAATTTCGTAAGACCAGACTTGAGGGCTCTTCTGGAAGCTGTCAGTTTTACGGAGCGCATAATTTTTGGACGAATGAATTATAATAAACGTGTTTCTGAATATGATGGTGCAAAGCAGTTTTTCAATATGGAGGCAGAAAAAGTCATAAGTTTTTGCCGTGAGAAGCACATTGATTTCCATATCAAAGAAGGAACTATAACTGAATAACACCACCAATGCGTCCACTTTCCAACGATACTCTGTAACCGCTCAATAATCCCGCGGTACAGAAAGTCGTGGTTCCCGGCACTCACACCGCCGAGAACCACGACTTCATTTCTTCTGACCAAGGGAGCAGATCATCAATCTCGAAGTCCTTGTTCTGCTCCGCGCGCTCAGGCATAATACTGAGCAGATGAAGCAGATAGTCATCCAGCCGTAGGCTGTTGGCTTTTGCCGTTTCCATCAGCGAGTAGATGATTGCGCTCGCTTCCGCGCCCTGGGGCGTATCGGCAAAGAGCCATCCCTTCCGGCCAACGACAAAAGGGCGGATAGCGTTTTCAACCTGGTTGTTGCTGATTTCAATCTCGCCATGTTCAAGAAACGCACTGAGGTGTGCCTTCTGGTTTTGCGCATAGGTAACAGCGTCCTTCAGCTTGCCTGTTGGACGGGGAATCGTATAAAGCCATGTCCAGTACGCTTCGAGAATCGGGCCTGACTTCTCCTTGCGCTGAATGAGCCGCTCTTCTGCGGTCAACCCTTCAAACTGGCGTTCCAACTCAAACAGCCGGTTGCAGAACTCGTAGCCCTCCGCAGCCTTGCAGGTCTTTGCATCGGCACCTTCGGGCATCGCTTCCAGCCACTTCCTGCGCATGTGCGCCCAGCAACCTGCGCGCTCTGCCCCTTGGACCTTGTTGTAACCGCTGTATCCGTCTGTGATCAGGACGCCGCTAAATCCCTCAAGGAAGGTCTTTGCCCATTTTCCGCTTCGGCTCTCCCGGTATTCGAAACAGCGCAGCTGGATATCCGCCCGCTTGGCGGATGAATACACCCACATGCGCGATTCCGAGGTGTTAGGCCTGTCCTTCTCCTTGTGCACCTGCATCACCGTTTCGTCGGCGTGAATCGTGCTTTGGGTCAGCAGTTCGCTCCGGATTCGCTTCCAGAAGGGACGAAGATAGAGGTCCGCCACCTGAATGACCCAATTGGCCATGGTGCCGCGCTTGAGCTCCACACCCATGCGTTTCCACATCTGCTCCTGCCGGTACAGGGGCATGGCGTCCACATACTTTTTCAACAACACATCGGTGACAACGGAAGCAGAAGCATAGCTGTGTGCCAGCAGGGGCGGTGGCATGACCGGCTTGAATACCTCGGAATACCCGGTCTCCTGTTCAAGCTGGCGGTCAGCATAAACCTTCCGGTAATGCTTGACAACCTTCGCTTTGGCGCGTTCCAGAACAAGCTCCGTACGGATATACTCCTGCCCGATGCAGACCAGTGCTTGTCCGTTGGCATTCGCCTTTTCTTCATCCGGCAGATCCACGATTCTCTCTTCCACAGGCAGCGTCGCACAGAGCTCTTCCAGCGTGCGCTTTTTCTTCCGGCTATGACCAGAGACACAGATTTCCTTCTCCGGATTGGGCGAAGGTTCCGGGTTGGACTTCTCCTCCGATTTCTCCGGCGTGTCGAACAGGCTGAGCTGCTGATTCCCGTCGTCAAGAACGTATGTCCGCTTCTCACTGCGCTGTCCGAATTGGGTGCGCTGAAGATTCAGGATGATCTGTCGGAGTCTCTCAATCTCCTCATCCTTTTGCCGGCTCTGTTCCCTGAGCGTATTCATGGTGCTTTGCAGCATGGCATTCTGCTGCCGGAGCTCCTCAAAAATCTGCACCAAAACCTTGGCCTGTTCCATGCTGCTTGCACCACCCTTCATGCCTGATTGATTCGACATGCAGGGGGCAATATCCTTTTGGTTTTCTTCACGTTTTTCAGCATTTCCCCGATTTTTCAGCAGACGGTGCCGGGTTTTCCCGGAACAAACGCCTTTGTCTGCGTAATGGACAGCCCCTCCATGAGCCAGCGGAATTCCTGCAGTGTAAGCTTCTTCAGATCCTTTTCGCTTCGCGGCCACTGGAACCGTTTCTCCGTCAGGCGCTTGTACAGCAGGATATATCCCGTACCATCCCAATACAGCGCTTTGATGCGATCTGCCCGCCTTCCGCAGAACAGATACAGCGATGTCTCATCCATTTCCTGGCCGAATTGGGTTTGCACCAGTGCGGCCAGACCGTCTATCTGCTTGCGCATGTCCGTATAGCCGCAGGCAATGTAATAGTTCTGTACGCGGCTGAAATCAAGCATGGCCGAGTGCCTTCACAAACGCCGCGAGAATTCCAATATCCGTGTCCGACGGAAACTCGGCTTCCACGCCGTTCGCCCGAATCACGATTCCCCCGGAGGAAAACTGGGGAGATACGGTCTCAATCGCCAGCTTTTCCGGTTCTACTCTGACGAGCGCACCGCTCTTGTTCTCTGCTTCACAAAGAGCTTCTTCCCGGATGATTCTCAGCCAGTAATAGTAGCTGTTCTCACGGATTCCGTTCTGCAGGCACCATGTTCGTACGCTTTGACCGCTCTGCTGCCGCGCATGAATCAGCTGCCTCCACTCGATGATTCTTGCGGTTCGCTTTGCCTCTGGTATTGTCATGTGCTTCTCTCCATAGTTTTTCAAGTTTGCTTGATTTTCTGGATTCCAGTTTTTCAAGTTCTATGGATCAGTATCGCACGATTCGTGGAGGTTGTCAGGGCACGGGATTATTGAGCGGTTACGATACTCTAAGTA
>ERZ791753.1279-NODE-1279-length-16743-cov-3.224473_pt1 | contig 16743 bp, 8 predicted proteins | sample MGYA00509951_ERZ791753 | MGnify/ENA primary metagenome ERZ791753 (study PRJEB30046, sample SAMN00792026) | human gut metagenome | study: EMG produced TPA metagenomics assembly of the A metagenome-wide association study of gut microbiota in type 2... | reverse complement strand
CGCGTTATCCGTGTCATCCGCGTCTAAAAGATTATTTATCATTTAACTCATAACCGAAAAGAGAAGAGCAAATAAAAGTTCATATACCCCATAATCATCTGTGTAACAAGACACTTGGTGTTCCATCATGATCAGTCGTTGTGGAACACGAGTTCAGTCCTAGTGGGAGGTACCTTCAGTCCTAGTGGGAGGCACCTTCAGTCGTAGTGGGAAATACCCTCAGTCCTGATGGGAAGTACCCTTGGTTTAGCATAGTAAATGAATCATTCCGTTGTTCATGCCCGAAAAGAGAAATTAATTCCACCAATAAGTTTATTTATTATAGGAATACGGAGCGTCTTCAGGCTTTACTCCCCTTTCTTTATCAGGAACACAATCCATGATTAGTTTAAGTTCACCGCCTTGCATTAGTTCTTCATGTTTCAGGAAATTATGGGAGAAATTCTTCCCATTCAGAGTTGCCGAACGAATATAGCAATTATCCTCCGACGCGTTTTCTGCATGAATTACAAACTGTTTTCCTCCGGGCAAGGAAAGAGTTGCCTTATTGAACAACGGACTTCCCAGTACATATTCGGAAGCACCGGGGCATACAGGATAAAATCCCAATGCAGTAAATACATACCACGCTGAGGTCTGACCGTTATCTTCATCTCCGCAATAACCTTGCGGACCGGAGTTATACAGTTTGTTCAGCACATTGCGTGTATGGTATTGTGCTTTCCAAGGTTGACCTACATAATTATACAAGTAGATAGCATGTTGCACGGGTTGATTTCCATGGGCATACTGCCCCATATTGAGTGCCACCATCTCAGCTATTTCATGGATAACAAAACCATAAGTACCATAATTAAAGGTGTTAGGAGTCGTAAACATGGAATCAAGTCGTTCTGCCATTTGTTCATGACCACCCAGAAGCATAGACAAACCTTCCGGATCATGGAATACACTCCAGGTCCAATGCCAGGAACAGCCTTCAGTGAAAGGTCCTCCCCACTCGGTGGCGTCAAAGTTATCACGCCACTTGCCATTGGCATCCCTTGCCCACATGAAACCTTTTTCGGGATAAAACAAATTGCGATAGTTCTGTGCCTTTTTATAATAGGCTTTCGCAATTTCCTGGTTTCCCGTAGCTTCTGCAAAACGTGCCAGACACCAGTCAGCATAAGCATATTCCAGAGTTTTGGCAGTCGCCTCGGGCACTTCAGGATAAGGCACATAACCTAAACGGTCGTATTCCTCATATCCGTCGCGTCCTACCGACGCTATCTCTCCGCGCGCCTGCGTCTGATGTAACATGGCTTCCAAAGCTTTGTCTTTATCAAATGTCCGTATCCCTTTCATCCAGGCATCGGTAAGCAAAGAAATTGAATTGTTTCCGATCATACAGCCACGATGTCCGGGACTGGCCCACTCTGGCATAAATCCACTTTCATCGTATGCATTCACTAAGGACTGCATGATTCGTCCGCTGACCTCGGGATATGCCAAAGTAAACAATGGATGTACCGCACGGAAAGTATCCCAGAATCCGTTATCAGTATACATATATCCGCCATGCAATTGTCCATCGTAAGGACTGTAATAAACAGGCTTGTTATCCGAATCAAATTCATAGAACTCACGCGGAAATAAAAGGGTACGGTATAAGCATGAATAGAATGTTTTCTGCTGCTCATGTGTCCCGCCTTCCACCTGGATACGTCCCAGTTGATCATTCCATATTTTTTTCGCTTCTGCTGAGACTTCTGCCAGTGAGCGCCCAGCCACTTCACGGTTGAAATTCAGACGTGCCTGATCGTGGCTAATAAAAGAGGAAGCTGTACGGACAGTCATTTTTTCGCCAGCTTCCAGTTGAAACTTAACGTACGCACAAGAATTTTCATCGGTGCCGGACTCGACAACGGGTTTATCAAATTCGATAATAAAGTAATTAGCAAAATTTTCAGGCACTCCACCATTATTATAATGAGTGATACCATAGATACAGTTCTCTTCTTTGTTCCATACCACACTTCCACCATGTTGATAAGCATCCACCACAATATACTGCCCTTCTTCCGAAGGATATGTAATCTCAAAAACAGCTCCACGTGAAGTAGCAGACAATGCTGTACTGACTCCATTATCGAACTTTACCTGATAACAATCGGGAGCCGCTTTCTCATTCTCATGTGAAAAACGCATTCCACGTTTTTGATTATCCATAGTCAGTTCACCCCATACGGGCATAATGGAGAATGTTCCATAATCATTGATCCACGGACTGGGCTGGTGTGTCTGGCGAAAGCCTCTTATCAAGCTATCCTTATATGTGTACATCCAACCACTTCCATTTTCTCCTGTCTGCGGACTCCAGAAATTCATCCCCCAGGGTACAGCCACTGCCGGATAAGTATTGCCATGTGAGAACTCGAAAGTCGACTCAGTCCCCATCAGTGGATTCACCAAAGATACTAAAGACACCTGAGACTTATGTCCGCACGAAACGAGCAGAAGGCAAAGGTTGAAAAAGCAAATCAATTTCTTCATAAGCATTAATAGATTTTATTCAAATAATCCAGAGTTTGTTCAGGACGTCGACTCATGCGTAAACGCCAAACCAATTCCTGCATATTAATCGCCTCAAAACGGTCGTCCAATCGTTCGGCACACCGTTTGGCAGCTGAGGCTCCATAAGTATCGCCTTCAAAACGACTCCAAGCGTGCACACATACCACTGAGAAACTTTCTTCCTGTGCTTCCTCTTTCAGCTTCGAAGCTATAAAGTCGGGAGAACCTTCACGTTCATGTATTCTGTCCCAGAGAGAATATTTCACCGTAATAACCGGAATATCATATCCTGCCTTATTAGTCACCCAGAAGACTTCTCCCTCACCTCCGGCATACGGAGAATATTGCAAAACAACGATGCCTTCCAACTGGTCATTAGCGTCCACATAAACTTGATAGGCTTCTTTGGCCGCTTCCGACTTCACATCCATAGCCATTATTCCCAATAACTTGATCTGATATTGACGCATAGAAACCGCCAGGCGTTTTGCTGCCACTCTCAGATTGGTTTTCCGGTTATGATCCTGACTGTACGTATCTACATAATAATAGCCTCCGCCCAGCATTTCCATAAGCGAGCAATTCTGTTTCTGCAAGCCCATCAGATTGTTGAACTGTACAGGAGCCATCATCGCCAACGTAGCAACCGGCAATCCAAAAGTCATCTTCACATCTTCTGCCTCCGGAACATCATAATACCGGGAAGCAAAATCCTGCATCATCCACTGAATGTTATCACCATCGGAAAGGAAAAAAGAAACAAAGTTTTTCTTTTTCTTGAAATCGATAGACCGGGGATCGAAAATCCGGGGCAACACCTGTTCCCGGCCTTTTTCATAAAGCAGGGACAGTAACGAATGATTATAGCTCCAGTCGCAGGGGATCATCGGATGTCCGCTTTTGGATACACGGGCTACAAATTGATCTTCACTTACTCCTTGCTCCCAACCGTATACCGGAGCATTGGGTTCCAGCCAGGCAAGCACTTCTTCGAGTAATGAAATGTTTTGTCCGGCCCCAGCGTCTCCCAGTTCCTTGTTCAGGTTCAATACAAACAGATTGTTCTTGATGGCAAATTCGCGCAATTCTCCGGTTTGCACCGGCATTATGACCAGTGCCCTTTTACTGCATTTATTTCTGAATTCACGCCAGGCATCCACTGTAGTCTTTCGGGTGGCATCATATTTCATCTTATACCCCGCTTTCTCAAAATACTCCTTATCACGAACATCCACAATAATGGAATTATAAACATGAGAAGCGACAGATGCCACTACACCACTTTCCGGATTATTCTTCACATCGGTCAATACATATCCATCGAACATTCCTTTTAACTGGACTTTTACACCATCCACAGAGGAGTATTCATTGCATGCCAGTTCAAGCCCATTCTGCATGCCTTGTTCATGTATCCCCATATCTTCCAAAGCCTGTCTGGAAAGTTTATAAGAAGTCTTTCCACCGTGGTCGCACAACCAGACTGCTATTTCACTCTTGCCTTTTTCTACCGCACGGTTCGTCAATCCCGCCAAGGACTGACACAAGAGATGGTATTGCAATCCGCGCATTTTATCTGTCTCGTCTACACTATTACGGCTATCCACAGGGATTACACCCACACAACTCCAGTACTTCTTCGGCTTAGCCTTCATTCCGGGCATGTGATATTTTCCCTCATCTGCCACAGATTCAGATATCCATGGACTTTCAGAGAAACGATAAGGAACACTGCCAATCGCTTTCAGCCCAGCAAAAAGCAACAGGAAACCAATAATAAACTTCATGATTCAACTAAAAAAAATACCTATTGAAAACTGTTATCCTACCTACTAACTATAACTGTATCTCAAAAACCGGAGAATAATTATACTTAGCCTGTATACCTTCACCCAGATCTTTGGGCAGTGCACCGATACGGAAGAAGTACTTCTGTCCGGCTTTCAACTTCTTACCTTCGTCAGAGTTCAAGTCCAATGTCAATGTAAAGACTTTATTCGCATTCCGGCTATTATTCTCAAAATTGATATCATCGCCTTCAATATTAGCCGTTACATGTGCCAGATTGAAAGAGTTGGACGGATTCTGATCCGATTGAGCAAACAGGGCCACCTTTTCGGCTTTACCTGTTCTGTGGCCATACTGTAATTTAAAGGTGGCAACAATAGCGTTATTCTCTTTCTTCACAATGGGCTCTTTGATACGGATATTCGGAATCACCCTGAAATCAAGCCTATTTTCTCCTTTGTCGAAACGATATCCTTTAATCGTATCCAGCTTCACAAAGTTGCCATTATTCATAATGACATCATAAGTACCGGAGAAAACAAGATTGTTTCTGTATTCCCCATTCAGCATGAGCTTCCATTGCTGCACCTTGCGGATAGCATATCCATATGCTATAACCTGCACACAAGCTGCATCACCACTGGTACCAATTTCCTGCTGGATCAACTCTTCTGTTTCGGCATCAATTACCGCACCATATACTTGTGCATCCGGACCATCAAAATTATCCAGCTCGCAGCTTACCATGAAAACCGCTGCACTGATTCCGGCTATTATATATTTAATCTTTCTCATATTCTGTACTAATTTAAAAGTTAAGGATTCTGAATCATTTGGTTAATGGCATTGCGTGGTACATCTTCATAGTATTCGGAGATTGAATAGCTATTGGGACCATTCAGGCTTGCTCCCATAGTGGTTTTACGCACAAATATCAGGGAAGGATTCGTATCACGCAAATCAAGCATAGGCACCAGAATGTCATGAGAGAAATTATTCATCAACGTATGCAGCACTCTCCAACGACGCAAATCCCAGATACGGATATTCTCAAAAGCGAGTTCCACAAAACGTTCGTTTCTCACATTCTCTCTTGTTAATTCTATTTCATTAGTATGTGCGGCTCTCTTACGAATATCATTCAACGCTTTTGCTGCAATAGTCTTATCCCCCAACCCGCTTTCGCAGACTGCTTCAGCATAATTCAGCAACACTTCCGCATAGCGGAATACGATATAATCCAACGTCGTCTTATGATATTGCGCCGGCATACTTTCACTGATCATCTTTCTCATGAGGAAACCAGACATGGAATGAGTTCCGTCTCCTGGCCAAAAACCGGACACCTGATGCTTTTCACCTCCTAAAGAATAGTAAGTCTTACCGTCTTTTCCGGTCACTGTAGTTGGAACACGATACAGTTCTGTTCCATCCGGTTGAATCACACCGCCTTGCATCACAATCTTAGTCCCTTTCCATTCGGTACCGGGAAGTATGATGGAAGCCCACAGACGAGCATCCTTCGCTTTTTTCTCATCTCCATAAGCGATGCCATTAAACAAATCATAAGGGGTATCCTTATTTACTTTGATATAATCAGTATAACCAGTATCAAAACCTGCATTGGAATAATTGTCATTGACACGAGTCTTGACCTTTGCATCCGAACGGATACCCGGCAGGTCCGTATAATCTTCATAAGCATCTACCAAATTAAGAGCTGGAGACATTTTACCCTGTCCCTGTGTCTGGTAAGGCTCGATAAAGTAATTTAAACTACTGGCAAACTCAGATCCTTCTTTTACAATACCTTTAATAAAAATAGCCTCTCCGTCTGTTTGGTTCGGATTAACAAAGATACTACGATAGTTCTCCTCCGCTTCCTTCGGACTGGCAGGATTCGGTTTATACAGTTTATGGTTCGATTCTGTCATAATAGTCAGGGAAGCATCAATGCAATGTTGATAAAAATAGGCTGCATTTTCAGGTTTCATTCCGGCCAAGCCTTTTGTCACAGCCTCTCCTTCCATCGGCGCCAGTTCTCCGAATTTGGCAATAGAAGCAGCATACAAAGCGGCACGAGATTTTAAAGCCAATGCCGCCCATCTGGTTGCCCGTCTGTCCGAACGTTCTTTAGGAAGTTGTGCGGCTGCAAGATCACATTGCTGCATTACATAATCCCATGTATCATACTCTGTGCTACGTGGAACCACCAAAGCTCCCGGATTGGCCGGATCATACTCCTGCAATTCCTTGATCAGCGGTACTCCACCAAATTTTTCTGCCAGGTAGAAATATACATAAGCAGTCATGAAAGCAGCCTCTCCTTCCAGTTCTTTCTTTTCACTGTCACGAATATCCAGTGTAGGGATGATGCTTTTCAGCAAATTAATATTACGAAGCGTTTCATAGCCATGATTAAAATAATCCGCACGAATAACGTATCCCGGTGACTGCTCCCCCCACTGACTTTGTACAGCTTCCTCACAGATATTGGCATACCATAATAAACCGATATTCCCTGTCGGATTATTGAAACCTCCTTCTCCGCTGGTACCCGGCATAAACATGTAATCTTCAATAGGCAAATCGCGATAAATAGTTGCCATAAAAGCTTTTGCCCCATTAGGGTTATTAAACAGTTCATTGGGAGTGATCTTGTTATTAGGCTCAATGTCCAGCAAGTCCGTACATGCCGTAAACACAGCTGATAGACCGATAACCAAATAATATTTTATATTTTTCATATCTAACGTTTTTTATATTAGAAGCTAACATTTACACCGAAGTTGATAGAAGACGATAACGGATAATTCATCATACGATTATCCTGACCGGCTGTTTTCTCCGGATCCAGTTTCAAATCCTTCTTCAAATAAGAGTCACAGAATGTGAAGATATTATAAGCATTTACATAAACACGCAGGTTTTGCAAGCCTACATGACTGGCCCAACGTTGAGGTAACGTATAGCCGACTTCAAGACTTTTCAAACGAAGATAGCTTCCATCCACCGTATTGCGGTCTGTCTCCTGTGCATTGTTCCCCATCGGATTGTAGTTGGCCACGCGGGCTGCCGGGAATCTTCCCGGAATCCAGTTGCTGTTTGCATCAAACGGATCTTCACGATGCCATCTGTCATACAGATAAGCAGATGAATTACCTTCCCAAGGTGCATAATTGCGCAGGTTGTCGGGGATCTGGATAGAATAACAGGCTGCTCCTTGGAATAGAGCCATGAAATCGAACCATTTCCATTCAGCTGTCAGAGTGACGCCATAATTCAGAGCCGGCATATTCAATCCATAATATTTAGGCTTCATGTCATTGCCATCAATGTATCCATCACCATTTACATCTTGCAGGTAATAGTCTCCCGGAAGAATCATGGTATTACCTCTATCACCGCTTTGCACAGGTGCATTATAAATCTGATCATAGTTCTGGAATTGCCCAGCTGTTGTATATCCCCAGCCGATACCACTCCAACGTCCTTCGGTAGCGGATTTCCAAACATCCCAACTACTTTCGTATTCACCATGTATCTGGCGGGTCATCTTACTGCGGGCAAAGTTGAAGTTTCCTTGTACACCGTATGAAACCTGACCGATTTTGTTCCGGTGCCCCAAGGTAAACTCAATACCTTCGGTACGGTCGGCATTCAGATTCTCTTCCGGCAGGGAAGCTCCGAATGTATTGGTCAGTTGGCTGCCTCTGGTAGCCAGCAGCCCATCTCTGTCACGACGATAAACATCAAATGTGAAGTCCAACAAGCCGTCCCACAAAGTTATATCCACACCAAGGTCATAAGTACGTGTCGTAATCCAGGTCAGGTTCTTATTAATAAGTGCCGGAGTCAGTACTCCATTGGTTTGTGTACCATCAACGAACTCGTACCCCTTTGATCCCATTGTAAAGCCTTCTATGAACTGGAATTCATTACCGGCATCAATACCGGTCTCTCCATAGCTGGCTCTTAACTTCAAGTTACTGACAAACGATATATTATCCTTAATAAAGGATTCCTCGGACATTCTCCAGCCTGCACTGACAACCGGGAAAAATCCCCAACGACTCCCCGGAGCATAACGATAAGAACCATTATAACGGAAAGCACCTTCCAACAGATATTTGCCTTTGTAGTCATAATTTAGACGCCCCAGATAAGAGATGTTTGCCGTCTCTCCATAGCCGCCAGAATTCTGGATATTCGTTTGAGAACCTAAGTCAAGAATAGGTTTAGAATAAATCTCATACTCGCGGGTAGCAGAAACATTATCATTCCAGCCATGATTCATTTCGTACATAGCCATCAAAGAAATGTTATGGTCGCGCGCAATAGTAGTACTATAAGACAATTGTGCCTGAATATTAAGATTATTACCATTATTCATATTCACATACAAACTGCTCGGGTCATTAATTGTCTTTGATACATCATACGATTCATTCTGCGAATTATAACTGTACAACTGGTAGAGTTTTCTCTCATGCGAGGTACGGTTATCACTGGCATCATACGAAGTCATTAATTTAGCTTTCAATCCCTTTACCCAAGGAACATCATAGGTCAATGTGGCAGTTGACTGTAAACTACGTCCTCTGCTGGTATTCATACCGGTGAGATCACCATTCATTGCTGCCACTGGATTGTCCAGGAAAGGATAAGCTGCATTGTAGTATTCGGAATTGTTATTGGCATACACTCCGGATGTCGGTCTCATCAATGTAGATTTGAACAGTAAGTCAAAGACTCCCTGGATAGGAGCATTCGTCACGTCATATCTTCCGGAAACATTAACTTCCGCTTTGAGATACTTAGACAACTGGGCTGTAAAATTACTACGCATAGTATATCTTTCGTAATTGAAATCGCCTCCTCGTGTCAAGTCACCATCGTGCGCATAACCGAAACTGGCATAATAGGTCATCTTATCACTACCACCCTCAACAGAAAGAGTATGCTGCTGGCTACCTGCACTTTTTTTGAATACAGCATCCAACCAGTCGGTACTTTCATAGCCGGGACCACCGGCCTGCCATTTGGCAAGTTCTTCAGGAGTGGTAGTAGGGCCGGTACCCGCATTCATTGACAATTCATTGGAAATCTCCGCATATTGGGCAGCATTCATAACCTTCATCATGGAAGTGGGGAAAATAGCTGTGAATGAACCGTTGTAATTAAAACGGGCTTTACCTTTTCTTCCTTTTTTGGTGGTAATAATCACAACTCCATTGGCGGCATTCATACCATAGATTGCCGCAGCACCATCTTTAAGTACAGAAATATTTTCAATATCTTCCGGATTCAAGCGCTGAAATTCAGAACCACCGTCGCCACTATCGCGGACAACACCATCGATTACATACAGCGGACTACCAAAGCCACGAATTTGTACCATAGAACTGAACGAACCTGGTTGACCGTCCTGTTGACGGATCTGTACACCGGCAATCTTTCCCTGTAAGCTCTGAGCCACACTCGTGCTTTTGGTTGTCAGCACTTTGTCACCACTAAGAGTAGAAATAGCCCCAGTCAATGTCTGTTTCTTCTGAGTGCCATATCCTACAACTACTACTTCGCCCAAAACGGCTTCATCTTCCTTTAACACCACTCTTACTGAGTTTTCGGCTCCTACTTTGACTTCCTGAGTCTGAAAGCCAATATAAGATATCTGAAGAACAGCGTTCTTCTCAAGATTTTGTAGCACAAATTCACCCGACATATCTGCCACGGCATTTTTATTATTGGCTCCTTTCACTACAACGGTCGCACCAACCAGCGGATTCCCTTCCTGGTCTATCACCTGTCCTTTAAACTGTGCATGTTGCGCATATACCATTGTGGTACAGAGTAACATGATGCATCCCAACAAGGTGCGTGCTAAATGATTCATGTGTTTTATCATATAAAAAAAGATTTTTAACTTTACAATTACATAAAAGATTTCTAAATGTTACGTTTCCAACTTTTCTCTGTGGATACATTCTTTGGGTCATTTAATCTTTTCTTTTAACATAGGCATTTTCTTTTAGGGGTTAACATTCTTATTTTATTGTTACGTAACGAAAGTCATGTTTATCTGCCTCCTGAAGTACCGGGGCTTCCAGACGATTGTCAATAATACGATCCCAGTACGGACTCAGATCCAACGTTTTTCCCTCTTCCACCACAAACTCTTTAATTTCGATTTCTCTCTTTTCGGAAGTGGAAAGTCCTGCAGGTTCCGATATCACTTTATTGAAACTGATCCGCTCTTTACCATATTTCTTCGTTATTTTGAAAGTGATGGATTTCTTCTGAGGATCAGCAGTTACTACTCCCCAAAAGTTAGGATAAAACAGAGGGATGCTGATTACTTTATCATCGGCCACTACAGGAGCCAGACGCAATTCTTTTCGGGGAATGTTAACGCCAGCACCAGCCAATACATCTGTAGAGAACCAAGTTACCGGAGCTGTCATATAAGTAATGTCACTGGGATTCCACAAGTTTTGAGTCCATGTCCAGCCTTTACGCAGATGTACTAATTGGATGTGCTTCATAATATCCATGGCATCTTCATAAAATCCCGCCTGCATACCGGCTAAAGCAGTATAGCTTTCCAGATAGAAGGGCCAGCATTGTGATCCCCTATTATCAATGCCTCGGTTCAGATTGATATCCCACACTTTATTAGCATAATAATCAGGAGACTTGGAAAGAGAAATCTTGCATTGAGATATCATAGATGCCTTCACTATATCCATAGGATATACGTCTCCCCATCCGCAGTAACGGCTCAGGAACTGGCCTGCCAACTGTCCCGTAAACAATACATTATCCAGTCTTTTGGAACCATCCGGTTCACAGCCGTAGGCAAAGAAACGTCCATTCCACAACTTCTCAAGAGCCTCTTTCTGAGAGGTAGCAAACTGTTGTTGCGCCTGTTTCACGATGCTTTCATCTCCAATAGCTTTTCCTATAGCTTCGTAAGCCCTGAGTGTAGTCAGCCATACACCTGCATAGTAAGAATACAAAGGAGGATGAGTAAAATCATCATACGTAGTAGGGCCTACAGGAATTGTACTGCCTTGAGGCATACGACTATATAAGAATTTCATGGCTCTTTTAAGTCCCGTAAGATGTGCTTTCAAGTACTCTGTATCACCAGTCTGCTCATAGTCTTTAACAAGTTGTATGATCCAGCCGGAAGCATTGTCCAACATCCAACCCTTTTCCGTTGGTACACGGCCACCTACGGTACCCATACCTACATAGTAATGTCCGATGAAATGAAGTATATAACCTTCCGGATCCATTGCATCTGCAAAAATATCCATCTCCGAACGATCCAGTTGAGTGAAAAATTTCTGGTAAAAAGGATGTGAACTCAAACGCTGATCCATTGTTCCGGCAAAGCCGCCCATGGCTCCTTCATTAACCATAACATCACCTCCTTTAGTAAGCACCATATTGGTGTAAATGACATATCCACTATTAATAAGCTTAAACTTATACCAGTCAGGAAGGCTACTCTCAAGAACCGGGATTTGCCACTCCGTAGTCTGTCGGGCAATTCTTGCCCTATTGGATACAGCATAGCTCACCATAGAATTCATACTATTAAAATAATTATGATAGTATTTATTGTAGTCAGCCCCACAAGGCCAGTAGCTACCGATAGGAAGGGCTGCCGCATCAATCTGCAGTTCAGGAGCATACCATGCCAGCATAAAACGAATTGTTTTCTTTTGACCTGCTTTCAACTGTGTCTTAACAGCCAGTGCAGAAGCAGAAGAAGTTTGAGATTGCTCCGTCAGTACATTTTTGGTTAGTGAAGAAGTGAATTCTCCATTATTTCTAAACTGATCCCATGCTTCAGAATTCGAACGATAAGCTGGAAGATAAGATACATTCTTTTCTTCTTCCACTGCAATCACCACTTGATTCACATAGTTCTGAAAAGTCAATTTGCGAGGTTGCAAGCTATCTGCAGCATATTGCATCAACCCTTTCAGGCTTCCCATCTGATAAGGTTCTACATAGGTTTTAGCCTTCTCACGCAACGGCCAGTTTTCTCCATTATTTATATTAGCTCTACCTTCACTCAATAGCTGGCCATTGTCAAAACCTTCCAAGCTCTTCGGGTCATTAAACAATCCGATAAAATCTTCCCAGGAAAACGCTAATGCAGCTTCCATGTCCTCCTGAGCTATGAGATCAACCTCAAACCATACTACCGGCAAAGAGGAATCTTTCACATTGTGCGGCACCAATCCTGAATAGGCACGAATTACAGGGGCTACTTTCAAATTATTATCCGCATAACTTAATTCTGCTGTAGGAAATAATCCTTTATATTGAGTATGTTCTACTCCTTTCATTCCATACAAAACATGATTATCCCTAACCAGACGAACAGCTTCTTTTTCATTTCCCTTCCGTGTCCATAAAGAGAAGAATGAATGCTCCGAACGTTTAATAGGAGTATGAATATTATTCATTCCTATCCTGGTGAATTTGCCACTTGGAGCGAAATTTATATTGCCTACTCCAATACCACCCAAGGGCACTCCGCTTACGTCTTCATGATCTTTTAATGAAAGGTAAGTATAGTTGGTTTCTCCACCTAAAACTCCACTTTGAAGACTGAATTTGGTATTGGCTTCATCGACACCATAATTGTTCTGATTTTCTTCTTGTCCATACAGTGCAAATATTCCTGCAAGACAAAAGCTAAAGAGACAAAGGTTCTTTTACTCATACATGTGTTTTTTAAGATTAATAATAGAAGTTATGAATCTACTTCTGCTTTCGTTAGCGTTCGAGTGCAAAAATAGATGCTGATAGATTACAATAGCGGTTACATTGGGGTTAATCGAGGGTTAATTTTGAGAGATATTTTATTAATTACCCGATTAATTTAAGAAAATCTATGCTCTATGGCATAAAGTTACAGACATAAAAAGATTACCTCTAAATATAGAGACTTATAAATTGGAAACAGTCCTTTTTTTCTGATTATTGAAAACTTGTCCTTAAGTCATTGTGTATGATATCAGAGTAAGAATAGGAATAGTTATTACCCATACTTTTATTATATTCTGCAATATACAGATAATATTTCTTCATTGCCTGATCTTCCTTCTTCAGCTTATGGCAGGCATTCAGCATGTACCACAAAGCTGTATCATTCAAAGAATCTACTCTCAGCCAAATTTCAGCCAATTGAGCAACCTGCTCATACGCAGCTTTCATATATAGATTATTCAATTCAATCGTCAACATCTCATGCAATTCATATTCTTGTTCGCTCTTAAAGGAATCAAACATAGAGTCGTCAATAGACTTTAAAAATTTCCCTCGCGACAAAATTCCGATCAGTGATTGGCTGACTTCCTGAGATGCATCACTTTGCCGGATTTTATTCATTTGTTCAAGATATTGTTGATAATCGCAATAGAAAGTCTCCGACAATTGGATAGAATAGCGACTATTAGTATACACCAATTCAATACCTTCTAGATCATCCAGTATTTTTCTTAATCGGTTTATTGTAACGCCCTTCAGATTTTTGGCACTACTCAATTCTTTTTCTGGCCATAACAACCCATAGATATAATTCGAGGTAATACCTTCCTTATTACCTAAACCATTCAGAAAAGTAAGTAAGAACAGTTGCTTTATCTTGGAACTAAACAAATGAGTGATATCTCTTCCTTTTTTATCTATTATAGTGAATTCCCCAAACAGATACAAGGCATTTGCCTGTGGTGACTTTTTATTTTCAACCTGAGTGAAAGTTTCACGAACAGGTGTGACTTTAGGTATCGGTTGTTTCTCCTTCTTCCTTTTCAAGTAATACGTAATGCCAACAATCAATATCAGTACAACAACCATTACAAAAATAACAGTACGCAAAGAAAGTCCTTCTTCAACAGCATATAAAAACAATGCGTTCTCTGCAATGGCAGGTGCCGACAATGAATAAAAACGTGTAACAGAAGATTCTCCGCCACGTTCATTAAATTCTTGCGTACAACAATAAAACTCCTTTGTTTCTTTATTATAATAAAGATTTGCATTAGATAAAATAGCCTTCGACTCCATAGGAATAGAATTACCTAATACCTCATAGGAATCATTCTGCAACGAGAACTTATAAAGCTGCAAATGGGAAGAAGCTTCCTGCATAGGATAACACAACGTATAGAAAGAAGCTCCATCATCAGATAAAAGCAGGTTTCTTACCGGAACAATCTGAGCTCCATCATAAGAGAAGTCCCTCACTTTCTGCACGGTTGAATCTTTCAGATTTATCTTATAGAGATCATAATAGTATATTTTCCCGATACTCTGATCCCCACTACTATTCCCAGTACCACCAAACAAAAGCAACTCATTAGCATTCAATGCTCCCATAGAAGAGAAAAAACGAGGAGCTACAAAATCACCTTTCAATTTAATAGTATTCCATGACTTTTGATCCAAATCATATACTTCCAATGTATTGGTATATTTGCGTGAGCCAAAACCTCCAAAAATATAGAACTTATTACGAATAGTATCCAGATAAGAAGAATGGTGGTGTCGCTGTGAAGGCAAAAATTTATCATCAACCTTTTCCACTTCTCCTGTAAGTACATTCAAAGCACAAATGGTACAAACATCTGCATGATTATCCACTTCATAGATATAAACAGAACGAGAATCCGGATAGAAAAAGTTTGTTCCCAAATACATCTTCATCGGCAGGGGTTGATGCTTATACCCTTCCCAAATATTACGGCGGATATCCAGAGTATATAAAGAATCGCTGTTAAAATAGACAAAATTGCCAGAATTGAAATCATAATTATACCCCGCCGTACTCTCAGAAGCCTGTGAATGAAGCAAATTCCAATAATAGGATTTATTTATTAACCAGATTGGGTTAATTGCTTTTCCTCTGATCTTTCCTTGTTTGTCATGAACAAGAATACCGGAACTTTCATTCAAAGGAAAATTGATTTGTTGATTCATGTCAGAGATTACTAAATTCCGGATTGCAAAAGAAGGTATTTCTTCAGAAAACTTACTACTTCCGAACATGATGGTAGGAGTCAATTCCCCGGATAAGCCTAATTTTCCTGATTGATATTGTCGCTTATCAATAGTAAGGCATACAGAATCTTCTTTTAAAAAAAAGGAGATTTCTATGGGTATCCAACGCCGAGGACCAAGTTTTTTATTACATAGAGTATCTACAATAAGACATTCTTTTGCCTCAATATTAAATTTCAGATAACTCCGTTCGTCATTGTCATAAGAGAAAACAAAACTATAAATATCTGCATTTTCACGTTTCAGATCCTTTAATCGAAATATATAACCGAAAGATCCATAATCCTGAATAGCCAAATCATAAGATATAGAGAAATGACCTTTAAAAGTCAAAGGATTTTCATCAAAAACAGAATAGCTTGTCTTTTGTATAGTTTCAGATTCATAAGTATTAAATTCAAGACCTTGAGCATTAGCTCGCAAGCATAAAAAGCAAAGTAGCAATATGAAAGATCCTATATATCTCATTATCATTTCCTTGTCATGTAGTTACTTATTTATTAACCAGACAAATATATAACTTAAAAACCGGACTCATGAAACATAAGCCCGGTTTTAACAAAAATGCATTCCTATCTTTAATTCGCCATCTCAGAAATAAACTTAATGCGAACCAACCTTACTTCTTCTTCCGTGAAATCATCACCCAGTTCATCAAGTGCGTCATCTATCTTGTCAGTAGTAGATTCCTTGAAATAATCATAGATATCCAACATGTGGTCTTCGTCCATAATCTCATCCAGGAAGTAATCAATATTCAACTTTGTACCAGAATAAACGATTGCCTCGATTTCGTCCAATAAATCACCAAACTCAATGCCTTTGGAAAGTGCGATATCATCCAATGCCACCTTACGGTCTACAGCCTGAATAATAGCCACTTTCATCTTGGATTTATTAGCAACCGTACGAACACGTAAGTCTTCAGGGCGTTCGATTTCATTCTCTTCACAGTGACGCTTTATCAGCTTGCAAAACTCCTCACCGTAGCGTTTAGCCTTACCTGCACCTACACCGGGAATGTTTTGCAATTCATCCAGTGTCACCGGATAAATGGTTGCCATGGCTTCCAATGAAGGATCCTGGAAAATTACATAAGGTGGTACTTCCAGTTTCTTGGAAAGCTTCTTACGCAAATCCTTCAGCATGGAATAAAGAGCCGGATCGACAGCGCAAGAGCCACCGCCCCTTGCCGGAGCTTCTTCCTCCACTTCTTCGAAATCATTATCTTCGGTTATCTTGAACGATTTAGGATGTTTCAGGAACTTCTTTCCTTCATCCGTTACTTTCAGCAAACCGTAATTTTCCACATCT
>ERZ791753.1273-NODE-1273-length-16821-cov-2.784803_pt1 | contig 16821 bp, 33 predicted proteins | sample MGYA00509951_ERZ791753 | MGnify/ENA primary metagenome ERZ791753 (study PRJEB30046, sample SAMN00792026) | human gut metagenome | study: EMG produced TPA metagenomics assembly of the A metagenome-wide association study of gut microbiota in type 2... | reverse complement strand
CGGATGGCCCATTGTGACATCTGCGTAATCAACTGCTTGTACTTTGACACGGTGGAGTGCGATTTCTGCATGTGTGGGTCTAGGGCCAACTGAAAATCTGCTGTGCGGAGGTCCCTGAATTTCTTCTCGTGGAGCGGGGTAAACACAGCAAAGGCCCGATTGTATCCCTCAATTCCTTTTTCGCCGATCTCCTGATAATGCTCAGCTTTCCACACCTCAAATACCTCGGCAAATGTCATGTTGTACCGCTCAGACAAGTCCCGACCAGACAGTTTTTCCAGAGCCTCTGTAGCGTCTGTTTTGCGCTCATAATACCCGATGATTACTTTATTTTTGGCAGCTACCCAAGGACGGCGCCGCCGGCCGGACAGCTTATAAACTGTTCCGGTGCCATTCGCACGTTTCAAGGCCTTCCGTGGGGGAGTGCCAGTCTGTTTCTTTCCGCAGGCAGGACAGTATGTCGCCCCTTTAGGCAACTCCGCTTTGCAACGTATACAGTTCAAAAAGACACCCCCTTATAAGTACGCCGCCAGGGGAGACCTGACGGCGGGTTTTATACATAATACGGATTTGGCTTCATTAAAATCGCAATCAAATCAATAATCCATCCCACAAAAAACAAACCAGCAGTGAAGATATAGACGACTCCCATAAGTATTTTCCCTTCATAGAACTTGTGAGCGCCGACAAGTCCAAGGAAAAGACAGAGGACGAAAGCTACCCATTTGTTTTTTTCTTTCCCTCTGTTCTCCATTTTAACATCAACGGTGTTTGTGTTGGTGTTGTTGATCACGACCGGCTGCTGGCTTGACTTCAAATCTTCAACTTGCTTTCCGCAAATCGGGCATACGATGCAATCTTGATCTATCTGCTGGCCGCAATGCTTGCAAAATTTTTTCCCTGGTTGCAAAATTTCATTTCCCATTTTATCATCTCTCTAAAAAATATTTTTTGTTGCACGCTTCCGTGCAATTTCGACACAACGTTAAGCATATATTGTAAACAAAAAGGAGGAATGTCAGATGAACCTTGAAAAAGACCTGATCCAGATTATCAGCAAAAGCACAAACAAAGAGGCCGCTATTCTGACTGCGATGGAAGTAATCCACGCTGAACTAGAACGGCTTTTATCTGAGCCAGAATTCCCGCTTTCAGATCATCAGGCAACAAGCGGAAAATCTGAATAAGTTCTTCTTCCATCCCGTCTACCTTTTTGGTGGGCGGGATTTCTTTTTGCTCTATTGTCGTTTCTTGGCCCACTAATTCTTCATAGGTCATTTTGAGGGCGGATGCCGCTGCCATAAGCTTTCTTCTGCTTGGCTGGAATGTGTTCGTATTCCATTGAGAATAAGTTGCAGACGAAATTCCAGACTTTTCATAAAATTCTGTTTTAGACATACCTAGTTCTATTCGTCTAAGCTCTATTCTTTTGAGAATTGTAGAAACATCCATAAAATACCCCTATTTTTGTGCAAAACATAAAAAACAAGAAAATACTAAGTCTAAGCTTGACTTTGCATAAAAACGAGAGTATACTAAGTTTAGCTTTAAGGGCAATGCAAAACCAAGCCCACAATTTAGCGGACTTCTAAATTTATTATATTAGGTGGTACTTCTATATTAAGTTAAGTTTGCTAAATTGTCAAGTAAAACTTAGTGTTTGGAGGTGAAATAGGTGGGTTTTAGAAACGCTAGGGTTAAAGCCAGTCTATCAGTTGCGCAAGTTATGAAAGCTTTGTCCGTTTCAGACGCGGCTATTTATCAGTGGGAGACAGGTGAAACTACACCAAATGCAAAGAGACTCCCTGAAATCGCAAAGCTCTACGGCGTCACCATAGACGAGCTTCTTTCGGATCAGGGCGAAGGGTGAGGGGAGGTGAGAGAGATGGACAATCAGCAGATATTAGAGACGCTCGAAAAGCAGCTGCAACTACTTTCCGAGCGTTCCAAGAAGTGCATATCAGATAGCGACTTGGTAGCACTTTCTAATGCAATGCTTAGCATTAGTCAGTTGCTTTTAAATCCTTGAACCATCCAGATTTAGCTTTAATTCGGTGGTCTTTAAGGATTTCATAGTACGCTTCTTGATACATAGTATGAATTTCTGACGGTGTTTTTTCTCTAAGGTCTTGATTTTGCAGATAAAGCATCGCAAGTGCCTCTGCATAGCTATCAGGAAACGTCTTGAGAGTTTCATTAGACATAAGGCTCACCCCCTTTCTCCCCTCATCCTATCACATTCAGGGAGAAAGGACAATAAAGATGCCCCCGCCAGTGCTAGCGACACCGACGAGGGCTGCGGAGACCTATTGAGTACACCAACAGGCCCGCGAGGTTATTATACACGCCTCCGGGTCAAATGACAAGGAGGTTTTTATGAACGAAAAAGACAGCATCAAAGACCTGGAGTCCCAGGCGCGCAACACCAAACACCTGATGGACAAGTTAAACCGGGCGGCGTATGGAATGACCTTTGATGAGGCTATCCGGATTGGAAAAATACCTCAAATTCTAGATACAAATAAGGAGGAGACGTGAAAGAACTAACCATCGACCCGGAATTTCGGGATAAGATACCACCCCTATCAGAGGACGAGTTCTCCAAACTAGAGCAGAATATTTTGGAGGATGGGGAAGTCCGCGAACCGCTGGTTGTGTGGCGCAACACTATCATTGACGGCCACCACCGTTACAAAATCATCCAGAAGCATCCTGAAATCCCTTTCAAAGTGAAGCAGATGGACTTTCCCGATAAGTGGGCAGCAATCGTCTGGATGTGCCGGAACCAGTTGGGACGGCGGAATATTACCAGAGAACAGCGCGATTACCTTCTATCTCAAGAGTACGAGGCCCAGTGCAAGACGGTTGGTGGAGACGGCTCAAACCAGTACGAGAAGAAAGAGCAATTAGATGAAAACCATCAAATTGCAAAAGGAGACACAAGAGCTGCAATAGCGAAGTCTCATAACATTTCTCAATATGAAGTTCAAAAGGCTGTTGAGTTTGGCCGTGGCTTGGACGCTGCCGAAAAGGTTTCTCCCGGCATCAAAGAGGCCGTCCTTTCCGGCTCTGTAAAAGCCCCAAAGTCTGTTATCTCTGAAATCCGCAATGCCCCGGAGGAAAAGAAGCGCGAGGCCGTGGAGGCTATCAAGAAGGGGGACACAGACACCGCGAAAGCGATCCTCCGCCCAATCCCAAAGGTAGAGCCGGAGGAACCGCCAGCCCCGTTCACAGTTTCGGAGTTTCAGGAGCTTATCCATACAGCTATCAAGGCATTGGATGCTTCTTTGAAACAGCATATAGTTCTTGTCCATCGGGAAATGCTTGATATTCCGGCTGGGCGTGACGCTGCTATGAAAGAACTGGACAGGGGCATTGAGGTCATCGAAAAATACAAAAACATGATAAGGATGGTGAGCGAGAATGGCACAGAAAATTGAAGTCCAGCTTTTAGACCTTAACACAAAGGACATTCTGATTGACGACCTCGGCCAGAGAGACGTAAATCGGAGACGGGCACAGTTCAACAAGATCATGCGTACATTTGACCCGAATCTCATCCAGCCTATCAGCGTTGCGCTAATCGATGGAAAGTATTACTGCTTTGACGGCCAGATGACTATGAAGGTCTTAAAGGCCAGAAACGCTGGTCGTGACCTCTGCGTAAAGTGTCGGGTCTATAACGGAATGACAAAGATGGACGCAGCTAATATGTTCATCAATCAGCGCGGTACTACTAGCAGAGTAACCCTGACAGACAAAATCAGAGTCCTCGGTAACTACGGAGATCAGAAATCCATCGACTTTCAGCGAATCACAGAGAAAAACGGGCTGGAAATTTCCTGGACTGGGAATAAGGCAAAAAATGCGGTTATAGCGGTCAGTACGCTTTGGAATGAGTTCAATTCCATCAATGACAACGATCTTTATGCCTCATATATCAGGATCATTAAACAGTCTTGGAATGGAGATCCCAGCGGAGCGCAGGCGCAAATTCTAAAGGGCTTAGGATTGTTTGTTCGGACTTATAAAGGGCAGTACAAGGAAGATATCTGCATTGCAAAACTGCAAAAGAAGCTGCCGAATGACATTATCCGCGATGCCCAGGCAGATAGAACATCTGGTGCAAGAAAATACGCTGTTCAGGTTCTTTTGGCATACAATCATGGGCAGCGCGATGAAAACCGGCTTCCCAACTTTTTATAAGAAAAACCCCACTCAATGCTACCAACATTGAGCAGGGCAAGGATTGAGCAACCACGAACAATCCCTTTGGATACAGTATATCGCCTCCAAGGGGAGAAATCAAGGAGGTTTTTATGATTGAAGCACTGACGGCAGCAGAAGCAACAGAAGTCCTTCGCAATGCGGGGCTGCGTATTACTCCGGAGACTATCCGGGATGGCATCCAAAAGAGAGTATTCCCGTTCGGGGACTGCGTAATGGCCGAGGACGGCAAGAAAGTCAAATGGTGCTATATCTATAAGGCTTTGCTAGATCGCTGGATCGCCGAAAGAACGGTGAGCGCATGAGCATTGAAATGGGTATAGTGGCGGCAATCATTATCATTGGAACGGCCAAGGTTGCCGGATGGTTTATGCGCTTCCTTTCCTGGATGGAGGGAGAGCGGTGAAGAAACTGACACGGGAAGAGCGGCGGCGCCGGAGCCAGAGGCGGTTGCAGCTGATTACATATCTCCTGTTCCTGCTTCTGCTGCTGGCGTGGCTGGGAAGCTACCTGATTATGACGGTGGAGGCAGATCGGCCCGCCATGCACAAGCCGGAGCCCATCACGAAAGACGGCAGCCTCCCCGGGGACGATACCCCGGCCACCACTCGCTGTTATCTGACAGGGGAAGAGATGGAGGCCGCCGAAAATGAGCTGATCGAAGCCGCTTTGCTGGCCCGGTCTCACAGGCTGGAAGATGTGACCATCACCTTTTATTGCTGTGAAGGGCGGCCTCATATCTGCGGAACTGGGACAGGCATCACCGCCAGCGGCAGGCGTGTAACGCCCTATGTGAGCTGCGCCGTGGATACGGACATTATACCGCTGGGCAGCACCATCATGATCGAGTACAACGGCGGGATGGTTTATCTGAGAGCCGATGATACCGGCCCGGCAGTCAAGGGGGACCATATTGACATTGCAGTCAAGGGACACTCAGAAGCTTTATCCTTGGGCGTCCAGACGGCGGACATTTGGTGGTGTGAAGAATGAACGCACATGCGAAACGCCCAAGAGGCGAGTTAGGCCCCTGCCCAAGATGCGGATTGTATTCCGGCCAGCGATTGGCAATCGAGGGCAATCCGGATATGTTCCTGGTGGCCTGCGACGCCTGCGGGTGGAGGACACGGAAATATAAGGACATTAACCACGCGACAAGGGAGTGGAACCATGCGGGGGAAAATTAAATATCCAACATGCAGCCAGTGTGACCACGAGTTGAACCCGGAGCTGGAAGATGACTGCGAGAAGTATTACCTCGTTGGAGGCGAAATCTACTGTAAGTTCTGCTTCCAGGATTGGCTGCGTGATTTGGTGGATAATGATCCTGATATGTTGGCCGATGCGCTAAACATAATGAAGATATATGTGGAGGAGGGAGCATGAAAAGCAAAATTGTCCTGAATGTTTATCGTCCCGAAAAAGGAATGTGCGGCGTCGTTCGCCTGGACGAAGAAGCAGAACGGCTCATCAGGCAGCTCCAGCGGGAAACAGGGCTGTCTGCCAAATACATCGTTTCGCAAATTATTATCCAGGGATTTGACTTGGTTGAAATCAAGGAGGAAAAAGAGCAATGATCGTCAAGCCTGAAAACATGGATTTTTCTAAAAAGAACATCATTATGATCATCAGCGGTCTCCCCGGTGTGGGAAAAACCACCCTGGCACTGTCAGCCCCGGATGTTGTTCTGATCGACGCAGATGAGGGGTTAAGCCGGGTAAAGCCAGAGCACCGAAAGGATAGTTCCATGGTCAAGACCTATGAAGAACTTCTGGCTGACATTAAATCTTTCGAGGGGCGCTACAAGACGGTGGCAATTGACACCTGTGGAGCCTTGATTGACTTGATAAAAGACTGGGCTATACGGACGGAGCCGTCTGCCAGCAAAAAGTCCGGTGGATTTAGCCAGCAGGGGTACGGATTTGTCAAGACGGAGTTCCTGCGCCTGTCCGCCGAGCTGCGGAAGAAGTTCAATGTGGTTTTCTTGTTCCATGCCGCCAAGGATCGGCAGGGAGACGAGGTGTTTTACGACATTGTATGCGAGGGGTCCGCAAAAACGCTGGTCTGGCAACCTGCTGATCTTGGCGCTTACCTTCATATCGTTAATGGGGAACGTTACATGGGGTTCACCCCCACCATGAATTACAACGCCAAATCCGCCTATGGTATCAAGGGCCTGGTCAAGGTCCCGGAACTTGCGGATGGACAGCCTAACGATTTCCTGCTCCGTCTGTTCGCCCAGGTCAAGTCCAACATCGCTGCGGAGCACGCGGCTCTTCAGCCTCAGCAGGAACAGTACGACAAGACCATGATGGAAGGAAGAGCGGTTATCGAGACCATCCAGAATCCCGAGGACGTGACAGAGGCCACAAAGGCTATCAAAGGGTTATCTCACACGCTGACCAGTGAGCGAGAGTTAAAAGCAGCCCTAATGGAACGGATTAAAGAACTTGGGATTGCCTACAACAAGGAGACAAAAGCCTATGAATGGGCGAAAAGGCAATAAGTTCCTGCTGACGCAGAGTCTCCTATCATCCTGGCAGTACGCGCTGAAAAGCGGGGAGTGGGGTGAACTTCTTTCCACTCTCCGACGGGAGAAAAAGCCTCAGTCAAAGGCTATGCTAGACGGCATTCGATTTGAGAATGTGGTTCATGCGGTCAGCGAGGGGGCCCAGATCAGTCCGGAGCAGGAGTGGTACAAACCGATTGTAGAAATCTGTGAGATCATCACGCAGGGGCAGTATCAGGTTAAGGCTTCCCGGCCTCTGGTGGTGGATGGCGTGGAGTTTGTCTGCTTCGGAATCCTGGACTTTCTGAAAGCAGGGGTCATCTACGACACAAAGTTCAGCAAGACCTACCGTGTAGGGAAATACCTTGACAGCCCGCAACATCCCATGTACTTCTACCTCTGCCCGGAGGTTCGGAAGTTCGAGTACATCATCAGCGATGGGAGCTATGTGTACCGGGAGGCTTACCTTCCAGAGGACGCGGAACCCATTGAGACCACCGTGCGGCAGTTTATGGCCTGGATGGACAAGATGAATATGGTGGACCTGTACTGCCAGAACTGGAGAAGCAAATATTAAAAGATTTGGAGGATTTGAATTGTGAGTAATTGGGACAGCTATCAAAGAGAGGAACGTCCTCGCCTGACCCCCGGCGATTATCGGGTGGAGATCGTTAGTGTTGAAGAGAGGGAGAGCAAAAAGGGGAATCCCATGCTGGTGATCGGAGTCCGGCCTAATGGAAGCGACGTCATCATCAACCACTATATCGTAAAAAACGAGTATTTCAACCGGAACATGACCGATTTCTTCGACTCTTTTAACATTGACGACGGGGACTTCACCCTCCCCACCTGGATCGGTGCGGTTGGTGCCGCCCGGCTGAAAGAGGATGATCAGGGCTATCTGAAAGTCCACTATTTCATCAACAAGGACCGGGCAGAGAAGCTGCCCCCTTGGGAAGGAAAGCTCCCTGAGCGGCAGGAGCTGACAAAGATTGACGAGATCGAGGACGACGGAGATATCCCGTTTTAAGGCGGTGGGAGAATGCTGACCCACTACACGGATGCTGAAATCAAACAGAAGCTGAAAGAGTTGGTTGTCATAGCTGACAGCCGGGAGCAGGTTCACCAGCATATTATTTCATGGCTGGACAAGCACAACATTCAGCACAAGAGCCGTGCGCTGGAAACCGGAGACTATTCCGTCATGCTGGGCGACACCACCTTCGAAGACGAGGTTGTGGTAGAGCGCAAAGCCAACCTGGATGAGATTGCCGGAAACTTCACATCAGGCCGGGAACGCTTTGAACGGGAGATGATCCGGGCCAAGGCCGGAGGCATCAAGGTCTTTCTGATCGTGGAGAACGCCTCCTGGACAGACATTTTTCTTCATAACTACCGTTCAGAGCTAAAGCCCCAGAGTTTCGCCGCCACGCTTCTATCCTGGCAGGCCCGGTTTAACCTAACTATCACTTTCTGCAAGCCGTCAGAGACAGCGCAAATCCTTTACAGTACCCTCTATTACTGGGTGCGGGACAGGCTGAAGCGGGGGTGAGCGCATGAATATGGCCGCTGACATCAGGCGGATACTCACGGCCCAGCAGGTAGCTGAGTTCTACGGGTTTCAAGTTGGGCGGTCCGGGTTCATGAAGTGCCCGTTCCATCAAGGGGACCACACGGCCAGCCTGAAGCTTTACGACGGGGATGGCGGCTGGCACTGTTTCGGCTGCGGGGCGCACGGCTCAGTCATTGACTTTGTGATGCGCCTATTTGACCTGAATTTCCGCCAAGCGATACTCAGAATCAACGCGGATTTTCAACTTGGGCTGACAGAAAACAAGCCGGACCGCGCTGTCTGGTCTGCTGCTCTGGAAGCCCGCCGGGAGGAACAGCGGAGAACCGTTCAAGCGGAAACAAATTTCCGGTTTATGACCCGTGAATTTCACTATTGGAAGGAAATACAAGATGTATTTCAGCCAACGCGGCAAGAATACGTTGTATTTTACCATCCATTATATGTCGAGGCCGTCAAGCGCCTCCCGTATATCGAATACTGGCTTGACGACTTCATCGAGAAGGGAGGCAAAAAGCATTGGGGGACGTGCCCATTTACACAAGAGACGATTACCTGACAACAACAAAGCCGTTTGAATATCTCTATGCCCACAAGGACAACAAATTCGAGTTAAAGCAACTTCTGGGAGTTATGTCCGCTCAAGCGCAAACTGTAGGGATACGCAATCTGGCCGCGCTATTTAAGGCATACATAGAGACTGTCAGTGGAACAACCACCCCAGGATTCAACCGGACGGATTTCACCGGCCAGGAACTGGAGCTTGACTGTGGAAGCTGGAACGCCTCAGACACCGGGATTTACGGAACCGACAAACTGGGCTTTGAGATCGTGGCTTGCTATCACCCCATTATGCCAATACAGCGGCTGGTTAACGTGGACACCAAAGTTCACAAGGTCATGTTAGCCTACCGGCTCGGGAAACGCTGGGAGACGGTCATCGAGGACCGTAGCGTGGTTTCTGACAGCCGTTCCGTTATCAGCCTTTCTAAATATGGCATCATGGTCAACAGCGAGACGAGCAAAGCCCTAGTCCGCTATTTAGCAGACGTGGAACAACTCAACTACGACCTGATCCCGGAGGTCACCAGTGTGGGACGTCTGGGCTGGATCGACGGATACGGATTTTCGCCCTACGAGGAAAACCTGGTATTTGACGGAGAAGAGACATTCAGAACACGGTTTGAAAGCATTCAGGAGAAAGGCAGCCGTCAGGCATGGCTTAACTGTGTACGGGCTGTCAGGGCTGGGAAAACGCCCGGAAACGTGGTTGCCCGCATTGTTCTGGCAGCGTCGTTCGCCTCCGTGCTGGTGAAGCCATGCAACTGCCTCCCGTTTTTCGTCCACCTGTGGGGCGGCTCAGAAACGGGTAAGAGTTTAAGTCTCGTCCTCGCTGCCAGTGTATGGGCGAACCCGGAGATCGGCGTTTACATCCAGACGTTCAATGCCACGGAAGTCGGCAAGGAGCTGGGCGCTGCGTTCTGCAACTCTCTCCCTCTCATCATTGATGAGCTCCAGCTTGTCAAGGACAATCGTAAGGACTTCGACAAGATGATCTACCAGTTGTCTGAGGGTGTGGGGCGGACACGAGGACAGAAACAGGGCGGCCTTCAGAAAACACCTACTTGGCGGAACTGCATTATCACAACAGGAGAGTTCCCCATTATTTCAGCCAACAGCGGTGAGGGTGCAGTCAACCGAACAATTGAAGTGGACTGCCATGACACAAAGCTTTTTGATGAGCCCAAAAAAACCGCAACAGAGCTCTATTCCAACTACGGTTTTGCAGGGAAAGAGTTTGTTGAACATCTGATGGAAGAAGGCTCTCAGGAATGCGTTCAAAAGCTCCAGGAAGCCATGCAGGATGCATTGAAGACCAATGACACCATGGACAAGCAGACGGCCTCTGCTGCGCTTATATTGGCCGCCGATAAGTTAGCGGAGGAATGGATCTTCCGGGACGGGATTCTCCTTCGACCGGAGGACATTTCTAAATACCTCGTCTCAAAGGAGACCGTCAATCAGAACGCCCGGGCCATGCAATACCTGTACGATTTCATCAACATCAACCAAGCCCGATTCACGCCCGAAGCGGATACCCGCCAGGGCGAGATATGGGGAGACTTGGACAACGATTATGCCTATATTATCCGGTCCAAGTTTGATCAAATCCTCCAGGATGAGGGTTACAACGCCTCCGCTTTCCTGGGTTGGGCGAAAAATACAGGTAACATCATCTGTGGGAAGGACGGCCGTCCAACAATTGTAAAGCGGATAAATGGACGGCCTTGTAGGCTTGTTTGCTTGAAACTGCAAGAAAACGAGAACAATTTTGACGAATATGAAGACTCGCTGCTTCCATAGAAGCGTTACCCGTTACCGCTGTTACCGCATTTTCAGTATGTTTTATAAAATAAAAAAATTGTGTACGCAATATTTTTTGTTTTCCAAGAGGTAAAAAGTGCGGTAACACGGTAACAAAACCGTGCATCCGTTGTGGGAGTATAGGCGGAGGCGTTACCGCATAATGGTAACAAGCGGTTTCGGCGGTTACAAAAGGAGGAAACTATGTTCTTTGATTATGAGGAACAGGCAAAGAATCATGAGCCTGTCCCTGAAGAGCTTTCTATGTTTGACGAGTGTGGATATCGGATTTTGTCTGATATTTATGTGCTCTATCAAAGAGGGTCAATCACCAAAGAACAGGCGATTGATAAAAAGAGAAAGCTCAAAGCTCGTGCGTTGAAAGAAATCCAACTAGATAATTTCCGCGACAACACCGCCTATGAACGGGAAAAAATTTTACGGTTGTCAGAGCAGGCACGTATTAAGGCGCGAAAAGAGCCTACACAGGAAAATTGCCTTGCATTGATCGATACCATTGATGGAATTCTGAAAAACGAACTTCAACAGAACGTGATTCTTTCAGAGCACGGCGCCAACTGCCCTTGCTGCGGGAAGTTCTTCAATCAAGAGCACGCAACCAGAAAGCCGCGGTTCTGTGAAGATTGCGGAGCGATGCTGGTGTGGTGATATGGGCGAACTTGAACAATATCTAGTCCCCATCCGGCGGTATTCGGCCAACCCCATCAGCCAGTGTCCATGGCTGCGTGAGGAAAAGCCAGTACCGGGCTGGACGGCCAAGAAGCGGACGTTTGTTGTTGGGAGAAACCTGGGCGGCGTAAAGCATTGGGTGACTACATACGCCATCGAGAGCTGCCCCAATTTTAAATAAAACCATAGAAGGAACGACTATGGAATATATTTTATCCCTATCTTACGGAAAAGATAGTCTCGCGTGTTTTGGGGCGTGTGAAATCCTTGGTTGGCCCATTGACAGGGTTGTAACAGCAGAGGTTTGGGCCACCGATACCCTCCCCGCCGACCTTCCGCCGATGGTGGAGTTTAAGGACCACGCAGACCGGATCATCAAGGAGCGGTGGGGGATTGAGGTGGAGCATATCAGATGCAGGAACACTTACCAGGATATGTTTTACCGTCGAAAGAGCATAAGAGCAAAACGGAATCCAGGGAAAATCAGAGGATGGCCCATGAGAGGCGGACCTGGCGGCGCATGGTGTCAGGGGGATGTAAAGATGCCCGCACTTCGGAAAATAAAGAAACACGGGGATGTTATATACTTGGGTATCGCCAGCGACGAACCGAACCGATTTCACAGCCTGTCCGACACTAAGAAAAGTCCTCTTGTAGAAGTCGGGTGGACGGAAGAAGATTGCCGGAAATGGTGCGAGAAAAATGACTTGCTTTCCCCGATTTACACCACGGCAACGCGAGGTGGGTGTTGGTGTTGCCACAATCAGAGTGTAGGACAGCTCAGGCTTCTTCGGAAGAGCTACCCGGATTTGTGGGCGCTGATGCTCAAATGGGACAGCGACAGCCCGGTGACATTTCACACAAACGGCCACACCGTCCACGACTTTGACAGGCGCTTCCAGATGGAGGACGATGGGCTGATCTACCAAGACGATAAAATTTTCCGATGGTCAATGCTAAATGAGGAGCTGAACTATAGATGGTTTTGAGCGACGAAAAACGCGCCCTGCTGGGCGGAAAAGAGGCGGCGAAGCTATGAGGGTATTGGTAGCGTGTGAGGAATCGCAGGAGGTCTGCAAGGCGTTCCGGGCGCTGGGGCACGAGGCGTACAGCTGTGATTTGGAGCCGTGCAGCGGAGGCCATCCTGAGTGGCACATCCAATGTGACGCGTTGGAGATGCTGAAAATGCAGTGGGACATGATTCTGGCGTTTCCGCCTTGTACATATCTGTCGAACGCCGGAGCAAAACACCTGTTCAAGGGGGGCGTTCTCAATCAGGAGCGCTATCGGACAGGGCTTGAGGCAAAAGCATTTTTCTTGAGGTTTCTGAATGCCGACTGCCCGCACATCTGTGTGGAGAACCCAGTATCCAGCAAGATTTATGAAATGCCGCCGCACACCCAGGAGGTCCAGCCGTGGATGTTCGGACACCCGGTTCAGAAAAAGACCCGCCTGTGGTTGAAAGGACTTCCTCCTTTGGAGCCAACTAACATTGTTGACCCGAAATGCAGCTGTCACGAAGCTGGAACATGGTTCATGCGAGGTGGGAAAGACCGACAGAAGAATCGGGCCAAGACCTTTCCAGGCATAGCTCAGGCAATGGCAGAACAATGGGGAGGAATTTGTAATGGATGACGTCAAATTAGCCATGCTCGGAAATAAAGATGCTGCGAAGCGGCTGACGGATGCGGGGGTGCTGGTGCCGTGCGCACATTGCGGAAATGACAATCACAATCGCATTGTTATGTCGTTCAAGAAAGATAAGAAAAAGCGTTTCGGTGAGTATTACGATGTCTGCACCATCTACTGTGAGTGCTGCACGGAGACAGTCCGTCAAGCTGGGTTTGGCAAGGATGTTGCTGCAAAAAACGCCTCACTGCTTTGGAACACCCGAGCGCCGATCCTGAGCGCGGAGGAATTAAAGAAATTGGAGGAAGAAGCATGAAGTCTGCAAAGATTTACACTAACGACTTGAACCGCCTGATTGCGGCTACAAAGTCTTTTGTGAGTGATAATGACCATCGACCTTGCAACCAATACATAAAGCTAGAGTTTCATGCGCCAGACAATCAGGTCGTGGCAATGGCCGTTGACGGATATCGGATGTCTGTAGAACATTCCGTTATCAGTGATTGCGACGAGGACTTTGTGGCGTTCATTAAGAGCAATACCAAACTCCGCAATAAGCAGTATGCAACCATCTCTCTGACCGAGGATGGGAAAGAGGCTGTAATCCGGTGCGGTGGGTTCTCGTTCGGATATATCCAGCCGCAGGACAGCGGATTTGAATGGGAAAAGGCAATCCCAACCAGCGAGGTAAAGTATCGAATTGGCTTCAATGGGAATTACCTTCTGTCTGCATTGCAAGCGGCGAAAGTCTCTGCTGACGGCAGTTTTAGGCAACCGGTCATTTTAGAATTTCGCAGCAATATTGAGCCGATTCTTCTCCGTACCAATAAGGAGGACATTAAGATGGTTCTTCCTGTTCGTATCAAGGAAGATTGAGCGGAGGAGATGGAGATGCTGGAGGGGATCAAGATGGAAGTGGAGATGGTGATGAAAAGGATGGAGGTCCTGAACGATGCGGATTGAGCGCAAGCGCTATGTGGTCATGCGGAAAAACAGAACAGAGGTCTGGTGCGGTCTAGCAAAGCATTTTAGTTTTCGTCCCATATCGGAAATAAGAGACGTTTCCGTAAAGACATATCGTTCTGAGGCGCAGGCTAGAAGCGGCTGTTCTTCGTGGGACAAAGACTTTGAAGTCGTTCCGGTAATCGAGACGATTGCGACAGAGGAGGCGCTGAAAGATGGAAGTACGACCGATTGACGGAAATATACTACGGAAATGGTGCGAAAAGATAATTGACCAAGCGTGCCATCCAGCAACCGTGCAGATCGGGGAGGTATTTCTGGACAAGGTGCGCTCTATGCCCACCCTCACCCCGCCGAACGAGCCGCTGACGCCGAAGCAACTGAGGGAGATGAACGAGCCTGTATGGTGCTCCTGCAAACCGATTGAAGGCGGAAACGGGTATTGGTGTTTGTGCCGGTATGGGAAAATTGTCACCCCATCAGGAAATATTTTTGACGTGGACAAAATTCCGCATTGGATGTTTTACCGCCGCCCGCCGGAGGGAGAGGAGGACGCATGAAACCGACTTGTATTACTTGCAAAGCTGATTGCCATAACGCCGGGACAACCTCCAAAATTGTGGATTGCTCACAGTACAAACCGGGGCGAGTTTTGACCAACGCAGACCGCATCCGGGCCATGAGCGACGAGGAGTTGGCGAGCATTTTCCTCAGAGCCGACTTTTGTAAGTGTTGTGAGCATGAAAAAGGCGGAGTATGCAATTTCATCTGTGCTTATCCAAACATTCCGATTTATGAAGGGTGCAGGCAAGCTGCATTGAAGTGGATGAAGCAACCAGTGGAGGTGGACACCTGATGGACTACGAAAAGCTTGTGGCTGAATTAAGAGATTGGTTGCCACCAGAAAGTGAGAAAGTCCCATACGGAGAACTAGTCGGCGCACCATATCCATACAACCTGCAAGGCCCATTGGTGTATGCTGACGAGGTATGTAACTTAGTGGAAGAAGCTGCGGATGCTATCACTGCCCTGTTGGATGAAAACGCTAGACTGAAAAACAGGAAATCAATGTGGAGGAAACTGTTGGAGGCGGTTAAAAGCGCCTTTGGCTGGGGGGACAAAGGAGAGGAGAACCCTGATGGATATTGAGAAGCTGATTGAGCAGTTGAAGAATTTAGAGGCTTGCGCCTATGGCTACCATATTAACGGCGAGGTCCTTGGGATGGATTGCTCTGATTTTGAACAGGTCATGGTAGATGCTGCTGATGAGATTTCCAAAGTTCCCACGCTCCAGGCCGAAAACGAGAAGCTGCGGGCCGGGCTGAACGACTTGCGAACCCAATGGGATATGTATGGAGGGGATGAAGGAATCACATCCACGTTTGCCGAGCTTGAGCAGGCCAGGGCAGAGATCACCCGTCTGAAACACTATGAGGACAAACGCCACGACTGCCCTATCGTTTGCGCCAAGAGGGAAATCATCAAGGCGCACGAGGAACTGGAAGCGGCGCAGAACGAACGGGATATGTGGAGAGAAGGTATGGAAGATTGCCAGCAATCCATTTTGGAGTTGGAGGCCGAGCTGGAGGAGGCAAAACGAAATCAATGTTTGGGCGCTGACTGTCCGTGGAGACATACAGCGATATAGGGAGGACTGACATTGAAATACAAAGTATCGTTTAGCGGGTTTGCTTATGTTGAGGCGGATTCTCCGGAAGAGGCAGAGGAAAAAGCTATGTACGAGGATAATGCTGTTTATGAGGAAAAAAAGTGTGAGTCCGTAGAAGAAGTAGACGAGTTTGCGGTGAGTTTGGAGGACTGACATGGAACGGTTGACTGTTTTTGACGGAGAATTTTGGATACACAAGAATTTCCCGCCTGTTGAGGAAGATCGGGTCGATGAATTTATCGATTGTGTGAAAGAACTCGCAGCTCGCCTCGCCGCCATCGAGGACATCCTGGGCGACGAGTACGACCTGGACAAACTGATGGAACTTGTTCAGGCCAAGCGGAAGGGGCGGTGCATAGTGCTGCCGTGCAAGAAGGGTGATACTGTGTGGCGTATCGTGCATGATGCAGCACCGCACATCACAAAAGACCGATGCACTGATATCAAGTATGAAAATAGAGATATATGGGTGCACTTAATCGGAGATAGAGTAATGGGCGGTTGGAATTTTGGCAAGCTATTATTTCTCACCCGCGAAGATGCCGAGGCCGCACTACGGAGGGAGCAGGATGGTTGATTGGGCAGTCATTAGGAGACTTGGGCTTTCCTTCCCTGGATGGTTCATCAACGCCCAGGGGGAGTTTATCGCCCACCAAAAGGCAAATGTGTATTTCAATATCAGCACTTGCAAGAGCGAACTGGATGTAAAGTGCAAGGTGTTGGAGTGGTTTTCCCGCGCGGCTTGTAAGTCCACGCCGTTTCGCCGTGCAGTAGATAATACAGCCCTTCATATTTTCTTCCTGAATGGTATAAATCAATATCTTGACACTAGGTTCAGTGTGGAGGATATGCGAGAGATTTACACTTATCTCGGGAACGCTTGCGACCATCAAAAAACGATCCGATTTATAGAGAGCGGCTATGATATGACCGTATTGGAGGAGCAGGATGGCTAAAGCCTACTATGCCTACGAGAAGGATATGGACTCTGCTACCATCGTTTTTGCGGACACGCCGTCTCAGGCAAAACAGATAGCGCGGACATGCGACTGCTGCGAGGGCGCGGAATACATCGACATACGGCGAGAAGCGTGGCCGTCATCCGAAGTACAGAAGATTTTTACTGGCGACTACCTCGGAGAATGTGGAGAGGATGAGGACGGTAACGAGTGCGTCTGCATCCTCGGCGTTGTGACCTAT
>ERZ791753.1269-NODE-1269-length-16858-cov-2.679105_pt1 | contig 16858 bp, 12 predicted proteins | sample MGYA00509951_ERZ791753 | MGnify/ENA primary metagenome ERZ791753 (study PRJEB30046, sample SAMN00792026) | human gut metagenome | study: EMG produced TPA metagenomics assembly of the A metagenome-wide association study of gut microbiota in type 2... | reverse complement strand
TAACGAAGAATTTATCTTTAGGAGAACGACCGGTATAGATACCTGTCATTACGTTAACAGCACCTAGTTCAGTTACCTGACCTTTTTCAAATCCTTCTAACTCTGGTTTAGTTTCTTCTGCGAACAGTACGTCATAAGAAGGATTGTGAATAATCTCCTTCACGTCGGTAATACCGTACTTGCTTAAATCTAAATTTGCCATTTCTTGATTTTTTAATTTGTAATATTAATGATTATCTTTTCACCTATAATAATAGACTTTTTGAGTCGGCTTTTTCCAAGCCCTTGTTTATCGGCTACAAAAATACTACATTCTTTCTTCCCAAAAAAACATTTAGAGAAATATTTCTTTAATTCCCGATGTTTTAATATTTGTGTAACACATTTGCCACATGGAGTTTACAATACAGGCATCAATTTCCCCTTCATTTCTTTTTATTCTTAGAAATAAATTTGTTCTTTTGTATATTCATTCATAAATCAAACTTTCATAAAAGAACAAACATTGATTTTAGAAAACTTTACCTACAAATCGGTGGATGTCGGTGAAAGAAAAACCTTTAACAGAACACGACTATGAAGATTGTAAACTTTAACGAATCGAACTCTATCTTAAATCAATACGTAGCCGAGATTCGAGATGTAAATGTACAGCAGGACCGGATGCGTTTCCGGCGAAATATCGAACGTATCGGCGAAATTATGGCTTATGAAATAAGCAAAGACTTGCACTACACTACCCGTCAGGTGGAAACACCTTTAGGCATCGCCCCCACTAACGTTCCCGACAACCAGATTGTATTGACCACGATTCTACGTGCCGGCTTGCCTTATCACCAAGGATTTCTGAGTTATTTCGACCAGGCGGAGAATGCATTTGTTTCCGCTTATCGCAAATACAAAGATACCCTGAAGTTCGACATCCATATTGAATATATTGCCTCTCCTTCCATTGAAGGCAAGACACTGATTTTAGTAGACCCTATGCTGGCAACCGGAGGTTCTATGGAACTTAGTTACCAGGCGATGCTGACCAAAGGCACTCCGGCAGAGATTCACATTGCATCGGTTATTGCCAGCGAACAAGCTTTGTCGTATCTCTCCAAAGTATTTCCTGAAGCACATACCACCATTTGGTGCGCTGCGGTGGACCCGGATTTAAATGAGCATTCTTACATTGTTCCCGGATTGGGAGATGCCGGAGATTTGGCTTTCGGAGAAAAGAGTTGAGCCGGACGCATGCGGAACTTAACGAGGACGTATTGCACAAGGCAAAGCATACGGCCATGACCGAATGGGAAAAGAAGCGGAACGCATGAGGTCTTATTTTACTGATATCGAGACCACGAGCGCAGCACAGGGCAAAAAGGGCTTACACGAATGCCGGCGAGACTTCTTAGAAAGGCACAGGTTGCAAGAAACAATAGAACCGATTGTTCCCCGCATGCTTTTTCTTCGTTCTTTTGTCGCATTATCATGAATGAACTACTCCAATGGTTCGCACGAATCACTATAATGAAGAGACTGAACAACTATAGTGATTCATGTAAACCATTGGAGTAGCTCAGGAAGAACAAACCTATTTCTTAACAAGCACTTACTTACACTCCATCCTTGTTATTTATCCCGGTTTCGAAGAAGTTCCGCTCTCCAAAATACTAACTATAGAAAACAACGTAAAGCAAATACCTCCCAAACCAGCCAACACACGTGCCGGAACAAAATAATAACTGTGTTCCGAAGCCATCTCAAACAAGAAAGCGGAAAGAAACAGACAGCTTAAAGCCGTAAATATAGGAATAAGGGGGATGCGATTAGAGAGTTTGAACTCATGCCTCCATATTTTAGAAAGCAAAATCACTTTGCTGGAGATGCTATAACAAACCAATCCAAGTCCTATCATGATGTAACCGGTAGCGCCATTGGACATATTGGCCGTGCACAGAATAAGAGCCAATCCCCAAATAACACAGAGACTTCCCATCAGAATCACTAAAAGAGGCCACAGCTTGCGCTCTCTTGCCGAAAAAAGATTCCGTATCTGTCGCACGATAGTGGCCACCAGCGCAATCAGACTGGTACAAATACAAGCCAGCCCCACCATTACATGTCCGGCTACAAAATACTTGGAATCGGTTCCGCCCTTGGATAACAACACAAAAGCCCATATCCAGGCTATAACAGAGAGAAGGGTAGCCACAGAAATAAGCAACAAAGCCTGGGTACGAATAAACGCCTCCGAAGGAACTACATGGTCGCTCCGTTTCGCATTGACCGTAATCATGGTAAAACGGGTGGAAGAAGTGGCGGTAGTTGCCACACAAGCTGTAATAAAAGCCACTCCACAGATAACATGGCCGGCCACAAACGAAGAGGCTTCAGTTGAAGAGTGCAACCAGAGAAGCCCTCCCACCAACGTCAACAACGCCGAGAGATACCCTACAATAGGAAAGATGTATTTACTGACGATGCCAAACGTACCGATAATCTGCCGGATGATGGTTGCAGCCGTAGCATACAGCGCAATGCAAATCATTCCCAGAGAAAAGACAACCGGTCCGGCCACCTCCCTATCCGGATTGGAGCCATACAAGGAAACAAACAGACCGTAACCAAAACAAAACAAGGCCATAAGCAACGGTATCGCCCTGAACAAAACACTAATGCCGTAATTCATACTGTTTCTTATTGAATTTCCACTCAAAACAGTACGAATTACGGCATTGTTCTGCCTTTTATAGTTTTAAAACATTTTGCTCACCCTTGCAATGCCTGCCACCAAAGCATCGACCTCTTCCTTTGTATTATAGAGCCCAAAGGAGGCACGGACAGTGCCTTCAATACCTAACCGTTGCATCAAAGGTTGCGCGCAATGATGCCCCGTACGGACGGCAATTCCCAAACGGTCGAGCAGAGTACCCATATCAAAGTGATGGATATTCCCTACCAAAAACGAAACGACACTTCCCTTCGGCTCAGCTTCTCCAAAAATACGCATACCCTCTATTGTTTTCAGTTGCCGCATGGCATACTCCGTAAGTTCGTGTTCGTAAGCGCCAATCTTATCCATACCGATAGCCGACACATAATCGATGGCTTTAGCCAAAGAAGTAGTACCTATATAATCGGGAGTCCCGGCTTCAAACTTATAAGGAAGCTCGTTGAACACAGTCTTCTCGAAAGCAACACTTTGAATCATTTCTCCTCCTCCCTGATAAGGCGGAAGCTTGTCGAGCCACTCTTCTTTTCCATACAGCACACCAACTCCCGTAGGACCATAAATTTTATGTCCGCTGAAAGCAAAGAAATCGGCATCCAAATCCTGCACATCCACCGCCATGTGCGGAACAGACTGCGCACCGTCAATCAATACCGGCACTCCGTGTGCATGAGCCGTTTCAATCATCTGCTTTACCGGGTTTATCGTTCCCAAGACATTCGATACCTGCGTAACGCTCACTATCTTGGTCCGTTCCGAAAAGAGTTTCTCATACTCATCGAGCAACAATTCACCCTTATCATTCATCGGAATCACCTTTAAAGCAATCCCTTTCCGTGCGGCAAGCAACTGCCAGGGAACAATATTACTGTGGTGTTCCATCACCGAAACAATCACCTCATCGCCCTCCTGCATAAACTCTTCGCCGAAAGAAGAGACCAACAAATTGATGCTCTCCGTTGTTCCCCGGGTAAAAATGAGTTCGTTCGTACTGCGTGCGTTCAGAAATTTACGCACCGTTTCGCGGGAAGCCTCATGCAGTTCCGTAGCCTGTTGCGAAAGGAAATGCACTCCCCTATGCACATTCGCATTCACCGAATAATACTCTTCCGTAATAGCCTCCACCACCTGCCGTGGCTTTTGCGTAGTAGCCCCGTTATCAAGATAAATCAACGGCTTGCCATATACCTCACGTTGAAGTATCGGGAAGTCCTCCCTTATTTTGTTCACATCATACATATTCAAACACTTTTATTCATTTAAATTCTGCAAACCTCTTCATCCATGCGAGCAGAGAAGCGGAAAGAGGTATCATCCGCTACACCCCTTAGAAAAAAGGTAGGTTCTCACTAAAGAAGTAAACGCTTAAACAGCAAACAAGTTCCCTACATTTCACAACACTCACCAAAGCCCCAAAACTCCTTCTTTCACATTTTCGTTCTCCCCATCATCTTCTACAAAAAAGCAAAAGGCGAAGCCCAAGCACCCCAGCAAATATAAAAAAGATTCCGCCCTTTCATGGAGATACGTAAAAACTCATAAGTTCATTCTCAAGAAAAGTCCTTAAGCCTCCGTCATCTTCCCTAAATCTCATCCAAACAAAAGCAAAGGGCGAAGCCCAAGCGCTCTAACAAATATAAAAAAGATTCCGGCCTTTAGTGGAGAAGCGTGAAAACTTATAGGCCCTTTTCCGTAAAGAACGTTACCTCGTTCAAACGATGGCGAAGCCGAGTGCGTTTGGTAACGTTTAGGAAAAGAGCCTATAAGTTAGCTTCGTAACGGCAGCCGGCGCTTTTTCTTTTTGGTTCCGTTTTTCTTTTGTGCGCACAAAAGAAAAATGAACACTCCCCACTACTCCTTACAAATAGCACACCCCTGGCACTTATTCAGTTCGCCACGGAAACGCTTCTCAACCAAATGATGCAACCTATCTTTCAGAGCCTCCAAACGGATTTCATCAATCACCTCATTTACAAACGCAAACATCAGCAACAGACGAGCCTCCTTCTGAGGGATTCCGCGCTGTTGCATATAGAAGAGCGCATCTTCGTTCAACTGTCCCACCGTTGCTCCGTGACTACATTTCACATCATCGGCATATATCTCCAACTGCGGTTGCGTATACATGTGCGCTTCGCGTGTAGCACACAGGTTCCGGTTCGTCTGTTGGGAAGAAGTATGTTGAGCCCCTTCACGCACCAATACCTTTCCGGCAAAAGCGCCTACCGCGCTATCGTCCAATACATATTTAAACAACTCGTTGCTGGTGCAATCGGGCACCGCATGGTCGATAAAAGTATGATTATCTACCCGTTGCTGCTTGTCTTCAATCGCCATACCCAACAGATTGACCTCTGCTCCCCGTCCGGCTAACGTCACTTCCGTGGTATTCCGAGTGATGCCATTGTGCAGCGTCATCCCATTCAGCAGCACATTGCTGTCCGCCTCCTGCTTCACAAACAAGTTGCTGCAACGAACCGTAGCATTATGCGTCTCTTCCAGCTCGTACAAATCAAAAACACTGCCCGCACCGGCAAAGACCTCCACTACCTGAGTTGCCAGGAAGTTGACCCTATCCATTGCATGGTCGCAAACCAGCAACTTGGCCTGAGCACCCTCTTCCAAAATAACCAGCATACGGCGGTTAGCCATAAAGTTGACATCGGCCCGTAAGATGTTCACCAACTGGATGGGCTTCTCCAACACCACCCCTTTCGGCACATACAGCAAGAAACCATCCTGTGCCAGCATGGTATTCAAGGCCACAATACCATCCTTCGACGTATCGGCCAACTGACCGTAATAATTAGCTATCAGCTCAGGATGAAGTTCAGCCATTCCCTTTAAACTGCCCAACAAAACCCCTTCCGGCAAATGTCCTTTGGGAAGCGATTTACTGTAAAAAGCATCATTCACCACAAAATAAAGCGCGGTACTCATATTGGGCACATCGCACTTAAACACCTCATAAGGGTTTACAGGGATGTTCAGACGATTCAGGTTCAAACCGTAATCCGGCTCAAACAGTTCGGCCATATCCGTATATTTGTATCGTTCCTGCTTACGGGTAGGGAAACCCATACGACGGAAATCGGCAAACGCTTTCTCACGGAGCTTATTCATCACCGCGGCACCATGCTGATTTATCATTCCTTCGCATTGTGTAAACAGTTCGATATATTGTTGTTCTGCTTTCATCATTTTTTCTTTTATAATTACTTCTCCTTGAATATCGAAAAGAGCCTCGTTACCCTCTCTGTTCCAAGATTTCAAAAAGCCTTCGCGCATCTAAATTCCAAGAAAAGGAGCACCTTCGTCCAGGCATTTCTATTCGCCCAACTCCTTCTTTATCCAGTCGTAACCCTTTTCTTCCAGTTCGAGAGCCAACTCCGGACCGGCGGTTTTTACAATACGGCCTTTATAAAGCACATGTACCACATCCGGTTTGATGTAATCCAGCAAACGTTGGTAGTGAGTAATCACCAACACACTGGTTTCCGGAGTCTTCAACTTATTCACGCCCTCCGCAACAATGCGAAGCGCATCGATATCCAAACCGGAATCTGTTTCGTCCAAGATGCTCAACTTTGGTTCCAGCATCGCCATCTGGAAGATTTCATTACGTTTCTTTTCACCAACGCTGAAACCTTCGTTCACCGAGCGGTTGGCCAATTTATTATCCAACTCTACGACCGCACGTTTCTCACGCATCAGTTTCAGGAACTCACTGGCACTTAAAGCCGGAAGTCCTTTGTACTTACGCTGTTCATTAACCGCCGTACGCATAAAGTTGACCATGCTTACCCCCGGAATCTCTACCGGATACTGGAAAGAGAGGAAAAGTCCCTCATGGCTACGGTCTTCCGGACTCAACGTCAACAAATCTTTTCCGTCGAAGGTTACCGTTCCTTTCGTTACCTCATATGCGGGATGCCCTACCAATACATTACTTAATGTACTTTTACCGGAACCGTTTGGTCCCATAATAGCATGTACCTCCCCTGTCTTCACACTCAGGTTAATACCTTTCAATATCTCTTTGCCATTGATGCTGGCATGTAAATCTTTTATCTCTAACATAAACCTTATAAATTATGATTGAAAAATGAATCATGAAGAATATCAGTGCCACAGCAGGATACAGTCCTTATTTTCATCTTCGTCCTAAATCCGGCATGACCTCTATTAGCCTATTCATTCTTCATCTTCCATTATTCATTATTCGTTTTCTTTCTTCTTTGCCAGTTAGCCCACGCTTCCTTCCAACGATACAGCCAATAACTTTTGCGCTTCTACCGCAAATTCCATCGGCAATTTGTTCAATACCTCTTTCGCATACCCATTAACAATCAAGCCAATCGCATCTTCGGTAGGAATACCCCGTTGGTTGCAATAGAACAATTGGTCTTCCGAAATTTTAGAAGTGGTAGCTTCATGTTCCACGATGGCCGTTTCATTCCGGATGTCCATGTAAGGGAACGTATGGGCGCCACAATGACTTCCCAATAAAAGAGAGTCGCATTGACTATAGTTACGTGCATTCTCTGCTTTTTCGGCCACCCGCACCAGTCCCCGATAAGAATTCTGGCTCTTTCCGGCCGAGATACCTTTACTGATAATGGTGCTACGGGTATTTTTACCTATATGAATCATCTTCGTACCGGTATCTGCTTGCTGGTAGTTGTTGGTTACCGCTACCGAATAAAACTCGGCCTGCGAATTATCACCGCCCAATATACAGCTCGGATACTTCCAGGTAATAGCCGAACCTGTCTCGACCTGCGTCCACGAGAGTTTACTGTCCACTCCCTTGCAATGGCCCCGTTTTGTCACAAAGTTGTATACACCGCCCTTGCCTTCCGCATCGCCGGGGTACCAATTCTGCACCGTACTGTATTTTACTTCGGCTCTATCGTGCACTACAATCTCCACAATAGCGGCATGCAATTGATTTTCATCGCGCATAGGAGCCGTACAACCTTCCAAATAAGACACATAGCTATCATCCTCCGCCACAATCAACGTCCGCTCAAACTGTCCGGTATTGGCCGCATTGATACGGAAATAGGTAGAAAGCTCCATCGGGCAACGCACCCCTTTAGGTATGTATACAAAAGAACCGTCGCTAAACACAGCCGAATTCAACGCCGCAAAGAAGTTATCGCGGTAGGGAACTACAGACCCTAAATAGGTCTTTACCAAATCCGGATGTTCGCGCACAGCTTCACTGATAGAGCAAAAAATGATTCCTTTTTCCATCAACGTCTCCTTAAAAGTCGTTTTAACGGAAATCGAGTCCATCACGGCATCCACGGCCACTCCACTCAAAGCCATACGTTCTTCCAAAGGGATTCCCAGCTTATCAAACGTCTTTATTAATTCCGGGTCAACCTCTTCCATGCTTTTCGGTCCTTTCTTTTTAGCCGTAGGGTCGGCATAATAAGAGATGGCCTGGTAATCTATTTCCGGAATAGTGAGGTGAGCCCAAGTCGGCATCTCCATCGTCTGCCAATAGCGAAAAGCTTTTAAACGGAATTCGAGCAACCATTCCGGCTCATTCTTCTTTGCAGAAATCAAACGTACGATATCTTCATTTAATCCACGTTCAATGACCTCGGTATGCACATCCGTCGTAAAGCCATACTTATACTTCTCTTGTGCTATTTGTTTGATAAGTTTATTCGGTTCCTCTCCAGCCCCTCCTTTGAAAGTCTGTTTTTCTTCCATTTCATTGGAGCCGGCAAGCCTGTCGAATTTATTATTATTCTGCATCACTTACTTTATTATTTGTTCTGTAACCTGTTTGATGGCAGGAAAGAAAAGTCCCGTCACTTTCTCTGCCGGATAATATAACAAGGAAGCTTCCTTCTTGGTTTCACTAATTAACACATTATCAGAATCAATATATTGCAGAACATGAATTAAAAGTCCTATCCACAACATACTGACCAACACGCCAAGCAGTGCCCCAAAAATACGGTTGATACCTCCTAAGTGTACCGCATCCAACGCCTTAGTCAGCATGGATGCCACTATATATAAAACTAAAGGAATAGCCACCCAGATAGCTACAAATGAGATAACCTGCGCCATCGTTACCGATACCCCTATTTGAGGAGCCAATTTCTCACCTACCATAACAAATAAAGCCCGTGCCACCAGTAAACCAGCAATCAGTCCCACTATAGAGGCTAATTGTTTAAGGAAGCCCCTCATAAATCCGGAGACCAGCCCAATACCCAGAAACACAAGTATGATGATATCTATCGTAGTCATTTCCTTTAATCTATATAAATCAATGTGCCAATTACACATATCTGAGAATTCGGCAATTGGCACACTGACGTTTTAAAATGCCTTACCGGCACATTGTACTATTTTATAACGTTGCTTTTACTTCTACTTCCTGGAATGTCTCGATGATATCACCCACTTTAATGTCGTTATAGTTTTGCAAACTAATACCACACTCAAAGTTCACGGCAACTTCTTTCACATCATCCTTAAAGCGTTTCAACGCATTAATTTCACCGGTGAAGATAACAATACCATCGCGAATCAGTCGAGCCTTATCAGAACGTTTTGCCTTACCTTCTTTCACAATTGCACCCGCAACCGTTCCAACCTTGGTAATATGGAATACTTCACGCACTTCGATAGTAGCCGTTACCTCTTCCTTCACTTCCGGAGCAAGCATACCTTCCATAGCAGCCTTCACATCTTCAATTGCATCGTAAATAATAGAGTAAAGACGGATATCCACCCCTTCTTGCTCTGCTACCTTACGAGCCGACATAGACGGACGAACCTGGAAACCGATAATAATAGCGTCTGAAGCGGCAGCCAAGCTGACATCCGATTCGGAAATCTGACCTACAGCCTTATGGATGACATTAACCTGAACATTCTCTGTAGAAAGTTTAATCAACGAGTCGCTCAATGCTTCTATAGAGCCATCCACGTCACCTTTCACAATCACATTCAATTCATGGAAATCGCCCAAAGCCAATCGGCGTCCCACTTCATCCAATGTAAGCAATCTCTGTGTACGCAGACCTTGTTCGCGCTGCAACTGTTCGCGTTTGTTCGCTATTTCACGAGCTTCCTGTTCGGTTTCGATAACATGGAAAACATCACCGGCTTGAGGAGCGCCGTTCAATCCGAGTATCAATACCGGTTCTGACGGACCTGCTTCTTTTATGCGCTGGTTACGTTCGTTAAACATAGCTTTTACCTTACCATAATTTGTTCCCGCTAACACGATATCTCCCATTTTCATGGTTCCGTTAGCAACCAATACGGTAGCAATATATCCACGTCCCTTATCCAAAGTTGATTCTATAATAGAACCGGTAGCACGACGATTCGGATTTGCCTTCAAATCCAACATTTCAGCTTCCAACAATACTTTCTCCATCAATTCGGGAACGCCAAGTCCCTGTTTAGCAGAGATATCTTGCGACTGATATTTACCTCCCCATTCTTCTACAAGGAAGTTCATAGCAGCTAATTCTTCTTTAATCTTATCCGGATTTGCGGTCGGTTTATCAATTTTGTTTATGGCAAACACGATAGGAACTCCGGCAGCCATGGCATGATTGATGGCTTCTTTGGTTTGAGGCATCACATTGTCATCGGCTGCAACTATAATGATTGCAATATCCGTTACTTTCGCACCACGGGCACGCATGGCTGTAAACGCTTCGTGTCCCGGAGTATCCAGGAACGTGATATGACGTCCATCTTCCAATTTTACATTGTAGGCACCAATATGCTGTGTAATACCTCCGGCCTCACCGGCAATTACATTCGCCTTACGGATATAATCGAGCAAGGAAGTTTTACCGTGGTCAACGTGTCCCATAACAGTTACAATCGGAGCACGAGGTTGCAAATCGTCCTCTTTATCTTCTTCCTCTGTAATGGCTTCAGCCACTTCCGCGCTCACATATTCGGTTTTGAAACCAAACTCTTCAGCTACCAGGTTGATGGTTTCCGCATCCAAACGTTGATTGATAGAGACCATTATACCTATGCTCATGCAGGTACCAATTACTTTTGTAACCGGCACATCCATCATGCTTGCAAGTTCATTAGCTGTTACGAACTCCGTCAGTTTCAAGGTTTTACTTTCAGCCATTTCCTGGTCTTCCAGCTCTTGCTGACGGTTCATTACAGATTCTCTTTTCTCCTTACGATATTTCGAGGTTTTCGTCTTGCCTTTATTGGTTAAACGAGCTAATGTTTCTTTTACTTGCTTAGCCACATCCTCATCACTCACTTCCACTTTTGTGAAAGTCTTTTTGAAACGGTCTTTATTGCCGTTACCATTACCATGTTTGGCATTGTTGCCTCCCTGTGATGAATTTCTGTTAGGCCCCTTGTCGCCGCCACCGTTATTATTATTGGCAGGACGTCCATTGGTACCCACGGAGTTGATGTCAACCCGTTCCTTATTTATACGGCTCCGTTTCTTCTTTTTCTTATTTTCTTCTTCAGAATCGGCTGACTTCAGAACCTTATCATCTACTTTCCTGATTTCTTTGATAATGGCGTCCTTCATCTGCTTTTTCTGCTCCTGACGAACTTTTTCTTTCTCTTCCCGTTCTTTCCGTTTTTCTTCTTTCGTCTTCTTTTTCGGACGGGTAGACTGATTTAATGCAGCCAAGTCTATCTGACCTACTACATTTATTTTAGAAACGAACTCCGGCTGATGAATTTTAAATACGCCATCATTTTCCGGCTCGTTTTCTTCTTTTTCCACTGCTTGTGGAGTAACTTCCTCTCTCATTTCTTCTGGTTCAGAAAGCGAAACATTCTCAACAGGTTGTTGCGCAACCTCTACAGGATTTTCCGTTTTTATATCCATCGTTTTAATCTCTTCTTGAGGTGCGACCACATCTTCTTTCGGCTGTTCCACTTCCACTACAGGAGTTTCCACCTTCTCCTCTACCACGTCTACAACAACCTCTTTTACAGGTTCGGCAACCGGTTCTTCTTTCTCTTTTGTAAAGGAAGGTTTTCTTTTGTTCAAACTTTCCAAATCAATTTTCCCTACCGGTTTAAATTTAGGACGCGCGCTTTCGGGCACAACTGTTTTTACAACCTCTTCTTTTTTTTCTGCCTCTGCCGGCACTTCTTCAAAGCCATCAATTGAAATTGAAGCTTTATTACGATCTTTATTTTGACGTTCCTGAATAAATTTTTCAGATTCGAGCCGCAGATTCTTATCTTTACTAAACTCCTTTACGAGCAAAGCATATTGTTCTTCCGTAATTTTTGTATTAGGGTTTACTTCAATATCAGCAAATCCTTTCTTCTGCAAAAACTCGACTACCGTCGTTATTCCTACATTTAAATCTCTTGTTACTTTGTTTAATCTAATCGTCATACTTTACTCCTCAAATTCTGCCTTTAAAATTCTCAACACCTCATCTACCGTATCTTCTTCAAGGTCCGCTTTTTCGATGAGCATTTCACGAGGAGCACTCAATACACCTTTCGCTGTATCAATGCCAATGCTTTTTATCGCATTAATTACCCACTCGTCAATTTCGTCCTTGAATTCTTCCAAATAGATATCTTCTTCATCTGCCGCTTCATCCAATTCACGGAACACATCTATCGTATATTCGGTAAGCATACTGGCTAACTTAATATTCAAGCCACCTTTACCGATTGCTAAAGAGACTTCCTCCGGTTTTAAATATACTTCCGCTTTACGGTTTTCTTCATCTAAACGGATAGAAGATATTTTTGCCGGATTTAATGACCGCTGTATAAACAGAGAAATATTGGATGTATAGTTAATCACATCAATATTCTCATTACGAAGTTCCCGAACAATACCATGAATACGAGAGCCTTTTACACCGACACAGGCTCCTACCGGGTCAATGCGGTCGTCATATGATTCTACCGCAATTTTAGCACGTTCGCCGGGAATACGGGCTATTTTCTTAATCGTAATCAGTCCGTCATTAATTTCAGGAACCTCCATCTCAAACAAACGCTGCAAGAAGACTGGGGATGTACGACTAAGAATAATCTTCGGATTATTGTTCGTATTATCCACGCGAGCCACTACAGCTCTCACCGTTTCACCCTTACGATAAAAATCGCTCGGGATTTGTTCTGTTTTCGGAAGAAGCAATTCGTTGCCTTCATCATCGAGCAACAGCATTTCTTTCTTCCAAATCTGGTAAACTTCCGCACTAATCACCTCGCCTACCTTATCAATATACTTGTTATATAGGCTGTCTTTTTCTAATTCTAATATTTTAGAAGCTAATGTCTGGCGTAGATTCAGAATAGCACGACGACCGAAGTTGGCAAAAATAACTTCATCCGTTACTTCCTCTCCTACTTCATACGAAGCGTCTATTTTCTGTGCTTCCGATAAAGGAATCTGCATATTCGGATTTGTCAAATTCTCATCTTCTACTACCTCACGATTTCGCCAAATTTCAAAATCACCTTTGTCGGGATTTACGATTACATCATAATTTTCATCAGTTCCGAACATCTTTGCTATCACACTGCGAAAACTCTCTTCGAGCACGCTCACCATCGTTGTTCTGTCGATGTTTTTTAATTCCTTAAATTCCGAAAATGTATCAATCAAACTGATTGTTTCCTCTTTCTTAGCCATAACTTCTATTTAAAACTAATTAGATATTTAGTATATTTTATTTCATCGTAATTCAGGTCAACATCCTCTTCTACCAGTTGTGGACGTTTAGCACCCTCCATCTTTACCTTTTTTGCAGTAGTTATCACAAAATGATTTTCATCGGCCATTTTCAAAACTCCCGTAATTTTACGGCCATCTTTCATCAATGTTTCAACCTCTTTACCTACATGATTTTTATATTGTTGAAGCACTTTAAAAGGTTGTCCTATTCCGGCAGACCCTACTTCCAACTCAAAATCTTCCTCCTCACGGTTCAATTTGGATTCAATAAACCGGCTCAGCTCTACACAATCTTCAATCCACACTCCTTCAGCATGGTCTATTTCCACTACAATTTTATCATCCGGACTTACAGTTATATCTACTAAAAAATAGTTTTTTCCCTGAAGCCACTCCTTCACAATGTTCTCTACAAGATTTCTATCTATCATTCAATTCACTATTTAGAATAAAAAAAGGGCTTTAGAAAGCCCCTTCACATTTTCATCCATTTCGGTTGCAAATATACAAATAATCACGTCAACCACAAAGATTTAAAGAAAAAATATTATTTTTGCCACAATAAATCAACCCATAAATGAAATGACTATGTTTAAAAAGCCCCATAACCCCAACAAACAATTTATGATAGGTGCAGGTGTTTTAGCCTTCGCGGTAATTTGCATTGTGATACTTTTCACTCTATTAGCTTTCGGAATGAGCACTAAATCCGAACAATCCGTTGCCTATACAGACCTGTACCAAATCGAATTGGGACGGGGATTTGCCGGAGATTCGGTTTCCATATACCTTAATGACAGCCTATTGTTGAACAAAAAAATAGTATCCGATACGCTTTGCCTGAAAATAAAACGCTTTGACGAACTCAATGCCCTTTTAGTAGTAGACAACCAGACAGATAAAGTAACCACCTTTGACTTAAAAGAAAAAGGTGGCCGGATTATTCTCCGAAAAAAAGGAGATTTTATTTCGATGACGTCAGTGAATTGGTAGCGGCAACCGGCGCCAATACCGCTTCATACGCCGTCTTATCCGCAAGCACTTTCAAGGCTTCTTTCAAGTCGGAATCGTCTTTCAATTGCTGAACAATGGCACCTTTTTGGAAATAGTAGCGTTTTACTATTTCAGCCTCGATTAAACGTTTGATATCTTTAGAGAAATGGTCCAAATCACGGTCTAAATTATGGTTTAGTTTCTTTTCAAGCGCTTCAAATTCCGGTTTGGCATCTTCCATATATCCTTCGATTCCCGCAATTTCCTTAAGTGCTTTCAATGCTTTCTCGCTCTCTTTGTCATAAGTAAAATTAGACTTTTTCACTTGTTCCTTAAACTCTGCATAATCCGTATCTGCCAAAGTAAAAGTCTCAGGAGAAGCAATTTCGGGATGCTTTAAACAATAATCCGTCGCATAGTCGAACAAGACATCGTCATTAACCAGATAAAACAACATGGTAGGGAGCTTTTCATCCTTCACCTTGATGTCCGGAGTCACACCACCACCGTCTCGAACCTCACGACCGGCAGCCGTATGGAACACATGTGTCAAACTATCAGGAATACGTTCCGGACGGCCTCCCGCATCCCGGTTCTGATAATTAATAGCTTGCACACAACGTCCACTTGGTATATAATATTTAGAGGTGGTTACTTTCAAGTTTCCACTATATGGCAAATCACGAATAATTTGCACCAACCCTTTTCCATACGTACGGGTTCCTATAATCACAGCACGGTCTAAATCCTGCAAAGCGCCCGCGACAATTTCCGAAGCCGAAGCCGACTCGTCATCAACCAATACCGCCAACGGCATGTTCACGTCTAACGGTTCTTTTGTCGTTTTACTTACAGAAGATGCTTGCTTCAATTTACCCTTCGTAGAAAGCACTTCGACTCCTTTCGGGAGAAATAGATTCAGTATTTCAACAGCCTCTCCCATCAATCCGCCATGATTTCCTCTCAAATCCAGCACCAAAGAAGTAGCTCCTTTCTGTTTCAAATCAATCAATGCTCTCCGTACATCCCGAGAGCAATTCTCCGTAAAACCGTTTAACAGAATATAGCCTACCTGATTGTCCACCATACCGTAATAAGGAACGGCCGGAGTTTGAATATTCTTACGAGTCATTTTTATCTCCATTGGCTGCGAAGTGCCCGGACGCTCAATCTTTACCATAAAACTAGTTCCGGCTTCACCCCTCAACAAATCGCTGACCTCGGCCGTAGTTTTACCCGTAAGGTCCTTTCCATCTATTTCAAGCAATACATCTCCTGCCTTCAAACCGGATTCCGCCGCAGGCATATTTTCGTAAGGCTCGGCTATAACCACATGATTTTTGTTCTTATGGAAACGAATAACAGACCCAATTCCCGCATATTTGCCGGTCGTCATCAATTTCAAATCTTCCGATTGTTCTTCCGGATAATATTCGGTATAAGGGTCCAATTGCGCCAACATGGCCTTTATTCCCACCCCAATTACTTTTTCCGGATTAATCGTATCTACATAAAACAAATCCAATTCTTTGAAAACAGAATTGAAGATATCCAAATTCTTAGATATTTGAAAGTTTCGATTATCGCCTTTAAAACTGAACAGACTACAAGCTACCAGCACAATGCCTACTACGATGACCAGTCTTTTATCTACAAACTTCTTCATAATTTATTAATTCCTTACACCGCACCCACCGTTCATTGAACCCCAATAACAGATAGAGTAACAGTTATTCATCCTATTTTTCACAAAAGTAAAATACAAACAGCCTATTCCGATAAAATAGCATCAATATTTAACTTTATTTCGTTCCACTTTTCGTTTGATAAAGTGGTACCAATCACCTGAATAACGTGAGTTGCCAGCAAAGCCCCTATCATTCCACACTTCTCCAAAGGCGTTCCTAAAGTCAATCCATACAAAAATCCGGCAGCAAAATAATCGCCCGCTCCGGTCGTATCAATCGCCTTATCCACTTTCACCGCATCAATATGGAACACCCGGCTTCCTTTCTTTATCATAGCTCCTTTTGCTCCCAATTTCACTACGGCAATACTGCATTTTTGTGAAATCACATCCAATGCTTCTTCCGGCTCCTTTCCGGTAAAAGCACGCGCTTCTTCTTCATTGGAAAATACAATGTCTACATAAGTCTCTATCAGATAAGTAATGAATTCCAAATCTTCCGCCACAATATTGTAACTTGCCAAATCCAAACATATCTGCAATCCGGCCTGCTTACCCAATTCCATGGCATGCAAAATCATTTCATGGTCTTGCACCAGGTACCCTTCTATATATAAATAGGAATAACCGGTAAACATACTTAATGATAAATCTTCCGCTTTCAGTGTTGAAGCCGCTCCTAGATAGGTACCGAAAGTACGTTCCCCATCCGGAGAGATAAAGGTAGAGGCTACCCCCGACGGCAAATTACATTCCAGCAACCGGG